>Ga0209039_10000864_pt1 | contig 29124 bp, 16 predicted proteins | sample BogFormECP12_OM1_FD_188238 | JGI IMG/M metagenome (GOLD analysis project Ga0209039, IMG submission 188238) | Bog forest soil microbial communities from Calvert Island, British Columbia, Canada - ECP12_OM1 (SPAdes) (version 2) | ecosystem: Environmental > Aquatic > Freshwater > Wetlands > Bog ... | reverse complement strand
CGAACCCGACCAGGGCGAAATAGGAAAGTCCTGCGTCCACGAATCATGGATAAAGCGCATGTTCGCCCGCAGTTTGGAATTGATGTTATCGTCGACCCTAATCAGTTCCTCATGCCAATTGATGGGCGCAGCAAACGTTCCGACGAAGTTATGTCCGTCATTCGGCAGGGGAATGTTTGCAACTAGCGGATCGGTATTGACAGGATCTAGGAGATTCGAAGGGAGTGTGTTGTTGGGAAAACCAACATACAGATTATTGCCATTCTGATCCTGGCCAGCTAAGGCGTATGCGGGACAGTTGTAATTCACCTGCTCATTTGGGATAGCGGGGGTGGAAACTACTCTCGCAAAAATAGTGCCAGCAGGCTGACATACGTCGTTGAAGTTTCCCGCACGCTCCGCGGCGGTAGGTATATATACGGTGGGGTTGTTATAGACGTACGGGACATTCTCCCGGCGAAATTCCTGTGACCAAAAGAAAAACAGTTTGTCCTTCTTGATGGGGCCGCCCAGGATGTATCCGAAATCATTCTTGTTGTAGTAGGCTTTCTCCTGTCCCGGCAGGTCAAAATAGTTATGGGCGTTGAAGGCGGCATTACGGATGAATTCGAAGGCCTCGCCGTGGAACTGATTGGTGCCGGCCTTAGTCACCGCCTCAATGGTCCCGGCTCCATTACGCCCGTACTGCGCGCCGTAGGTCGAAGTCAGGACTCGAACTTCAGCCAGTGCATCGATGTTAGGGTAAACATTGATATTAGCGTTGCTGCCGCTATCAAGAATTTCACCACCATCAATCTCCCAATTGTTAAACTCAGTGCGACCGCCATTGACGGCATAAGACACACTGCCGTTCGGCCCGACGGTTCCGTCATCCTGCCCGGTCTGATCGCTGACTCCCGGGACAAGTTTGATGAGCGTAGTGAAATCGCGGCCGTTCAACTCCAGTTGACTAATCTGTTCCCCGGTTATCGTACCGGCCATTTCGGACGACTGGGTCTCAACCTTGCCGGCCGCGTTTCCCTCCACGACAATCTCGCTGGTCACTTTACCAATAACCAGCTTCGTGTCCACTCTAAGTTTTTCTCCTACGCGGAGAATCACTTTCCTGGCTTCATATTTCTGAAAGCCGGGTGCTGTGATGGTGACGTCGTAAGTCCCGGCTCCGAGACCGCCGACGAAATAGTTACCGTCACCGTTGGTAACGGTGGTCCGGCGAAAGCCCGTGGAGGGATCACTAACCGAAACCTCAGCCCCGACGACCACTGCGCCGGTATCGTCGAGAACAGTGCCGGTGAAGGACCCGGAAGACTGCGCGAAGAGGCGCACAGAAAGAAAACAAACGCAAAGCAAACCCAATGCTGACCAAAGCTTTAGATGCATGACCGTATCCCCCTTGGATGGCCCCGCACTTCTTGTCGCTGACGAGGACATCCACGCACCGCCTATGAGTTCTTTAGATTCGCGCCCTGAGTGTCCGTTGGCCGATCCAGGGGCGCCTGATTCGAAAAGACGTCACGAAATTGACACAATTGAAACGCTTCAAAATAACTCGCTATCGTCCGGCAAGTCGAACATCAGTGTCAAGCTGGAAAGCGTCCCCGGCAGACAATATCACAGAGCTTGAACATTTTCCTTCAGTGCCATTGCGCTTTGGCCAAACGCAAAGCTGCGCGGCTCGGGACGGCTGCCTCCGCAGCCTTTTGGGTACAGCTATTGTTCGCCGACTGCCGGCGCGAGCGAAGCTAGCGACTGCAAACTTCGAACGAGAAGCTTCCAAACTTCCGCCCAATCGGGCTATACTCGGGCGGGAACATCGGCTTTCATCGAATCATGAACTATTTTCGCCGCTTTTTTCAGCAAAGATCGCACCCTCTGGCGGGAGTGGTTTTGCCTTGTAGCGTGCTCCTCATGTGCTGCCTCGCATTTGCCGGGGAGCCGGGGCAATCGCTGGAACTCTCTCGACCCATTCGATCGTGGGAGTTTGTGTCGGCCGTAGGCACTCGCGCTGGAATCTTTGGGAATGAACAAGGAACACTCGAGGCGTGGGTTTATCCGCTGAAAATCCTGCACGCTTTCCATCTGCGGTTCAATGTCGATGGCACCATCGTGCCCGCGGAAACCCTGGCGCGAACGCTAATTGTTCGCCCCGAGTCCAGCACGATCGTCTATGCCGGGGACACTTTTTCCGTGCGCGAAACTTTGTTTGTCCCAGTGCATGAGCCGGGCGCCGTAATCGCTTTCGACGTCGAAACAACCAGACCTCTGGAGATTGAGGCTATCTTTGAACGCGATTTCCAGCTGGAATGGCCGGGCGCCGTCGGAGATGCAGGCGGAGAATGGGATCCGGCCCTGCGCGCTTTCCATTTCGGAGACGCAGCGGGAAAGTTTGACGCCCTGGTCGGCTCTCCATCCGCCACCAGAACCTTCGAAGAATACTCCACCAATTACTCCCATTCTCGCCAAGACTCTTTTCGTCTGGGCGCGACCGAAAAAAGCATGGAGACGAAGCTCATCGTGATTGCCGCGTCTTTCACAGGCCGGGATCCGCTGGCCAGCCTCTACGCGCACTTGGCGAAGGACTATCCGGAATTGCTGCACAGCTCCGCTGAGTATTACCGGGATTACCTGGCCCGCACTGTAAGCCTGCAGCTCCCCGATGCTCAAATCGAACAAGCGTACGACTGGGCAAAGGTGAGCATGTTGCAGGGCGTCGTGCAGAACCCCTTCTTGGGCGAGGGTCTGGCTGCCGGATTCGACACGTCAAGCGACGACCACCGCCCTGGTTTCGGGTGGTTCTTTGGCCGGGACGCGGAGTGGACTTGTTTAGCGCTGGACGCGGCTGGCGATTTCTCCACTGCGCGTAATGCCTTGGCATTCCTCAGCAAGTATCAGCGGGCCGACGGTAAGATCCCTCACGAAGTCTCTCAGAGTGCCAGTTTTCTGGACTGGTTCAAGAACACACCGTATGCCTATGCCTCTGCGGACGCCACGCCCCTATTCATTATTGCTGTGAACGATTACGTCGCGCGTAGCGGCGACACTGACTTCGCCCGGGAGAAATGGGACAACCTTTCGAGAGCGTATGGGTTTCTCCAATCCACCTACGATGCACAGGGGCTAGCCCAGAACGTCGGCGTAGGCCATGGCTGGGTCGAAGGAGGACCGCTCTATCCAGTGAGGGTCGAGCTTTATCAGGCATCGCTGGGACTCGAAGCCCTGCGTGCACTTTCGCACCTCGCTCATCTCCTGGGCAAGGAAGATCTCAGCCAGCAGCTCGCGCAGACTTTCGAGCGGCAAACAGTGCTTTTGGATAAAGTCTTCTGGTCGGAAGAAAAACAAATCTACGCTTATGCCCTTGACGCGAACAGCAAAGATGCAAATCGCAAACGCGTTGACACGGCAAGTGTCCTGGCCGCAGTGCCGATGTGGTTTACGCAACTTGACGGAGATCGAGCTCGAAGCATGATTCGGCAACTCGCGGGACCCGACCATCAGACCGACTGGGGCATGCGAATTCTTTCTTCGCACGACCCGAACTACGATCCCGGCGGATACCATTTCGGAACGGTGTGGCCGCTGTTTACCGGCTGGGCTTCGGTGGCGGAGTACCGCTATCATCGCCCGCTTCCCGCCTACTCCAACCTGCGGGCCAATGCGTTGCTTACCTTCGATGGATCACTCGGCCATGTCGCCGAGGTTCTTTCGGGCAAGTACTATCAGACGCTGGCGACGGGATCGCCTCACCAGATTTGGTCGGCGGCTATGGTGGTCAATCCTCTGCTGAGCGGCCTGTTTGGCTTGCAAACCGACGCCAGCGGTTGTCATTTGGATTTTGCTCCTCACGTCCCGGCGGACTGGAGTTCATTTTCTGTCAATAATTTGGCCCTCGGCGCAGTGGTATTAAATCTGAATTACCAGCGGGCGCCCGACAATATCCGATTAGAAGTGCAATCTACCGGCACGGGACACTGTTCTCTGCAGTTCTCGCCAGCATTGAGTTTACGCGCTAAGATTGAGGCGGTTCGACTCGATGGCCGCGCGCTGCCGATTCATACGGAACCGAATTCATCGGATCAGCATGTCATCGTAAACATCCCGATTAGCGGCGGTCGAAATGTCGTCGAAATTCGGGTTAAGCATGACTTTGCACTGAGCGAGTCGTCGACTCTTCCAGCCCTGGGGAGTACAAGCCACGGCTTGCGCGTGCTTTCCGAATCGTGGACGCCCAACCGGGATGCTTTAAGCCTTCAACTCTCGGGCACGGCGGGAGAAACTTATGAGCTCTCCGCCTGGAACCCGGGTCAAGTTTCTTCCGTGGAAGGCGCGGATCTTGAGAAGACGAGTGGGCAAAAGGCTCAGGTCCGTGTGCAGCTACCAGCGACTGCACCCGGAATCGATCCGCAAGCCACCGTCATCTTTCATTTTGCTCCAAGATAAGCGACCGCTCCCGCCGCCGAACTTAGGTATGCGAGACAGCAGCCTCTAGGTGGAGTGATGATCTGGGAGTTCCCTGGCGATACTCCGGATAAACAGTTGCTCAAAACCATTTCCGAGCAAGTCAGAAGTCATGACGATGGTGATGATGCACCTGAAATACCTTACATCGAAGGAGTTATATCTTGAAAACAACAGTCCCGTTTTTCGGATGCTTTCTTACATGGATAGTTCTCTTGGCTCTGTCTGCGGCGCAGGTCGTCCAGGTCGATATCGCTCCAGCACACTCCACCAACCACTTCCGGCCCAATGAGACCCTCGGCGCCGGTGTCGATCGCATCGCCTCCGAAGCAGTCGACACCGGATTGGCCGAACCAAACTTAGGCAGAGCGCTCGCTTCCGGCTGGCAACCTGTCAGCTATCGCAATAATACCGAGCTATCCATAGAAGCCTGGCATTGGAATCCGCAGGGCACATGGAGCGAGCCTGGCCAAAAAGGATACTTTACGGGCTCGGCAACTCCCGCCGAACCCATCCGTCACTCCTATGGATATTCCTTACCTCATCGCGGCTTTACGCGGAACGATGGTACGCCCAACGCTGGATTTTCTCGCCTCACGGATGGCGATGACAACAGTTATTGGAAGAGCAATCCTTATCTTACTGAGCGTTTCACCGGAGAAAGCGACTCTTTGCATCCGCAATGGGTGGTGATTGATTTGTCCCAAGTCCAACAAGTCGACAGCATTCGCATCGAATGGGCGCAGCCCTACGCCACCCATTTTGTGGTGCAGCACTGGAACGGGGATGATCCCATCCACGCACCCACACACGGAGTGTGGCAGACTTTTACGTTCGGGACCGTTGAGCGCAGTTACGGCGGATCCGACATCCTTCGCCTGAATGCCAGTCCTCTTCCGGTACGCTTCCTGCGCATCCTGATGACGGAGTCATCCAACACCTGCGCAGCAGGCGAAGCCTCCACCGATCCACGGTCGTGCGTCGGTTATGCGATCAACGAGATCTATCTGGGAACCACCTCCGCGGATGGCGAGTTTCATGACATTCTGCGGCACACGCCCGATCAGGAACAGACTACGACCTATTGTTCTTCGGTGGACCCGTGGCACGAGGCTTCCGATCTCGGGACAACTCATCAAGCCCAGGTAGGCTTCGATCTGTTCTTTACCAGTGGCATCACTCGCGGTCTTCCTGCCATGGTGCCGATCGCTTTGGTTTACGACACGCCGGAAAATGCCGTCGCCGAAATCGCCTATCTCAAGAAACGCAACTACCCGATCTCATACATCGAGATGGGCGAAGAATCGGACGGCCAGTATTTGGGTCCCGAAGATTATGGCGCGCTTTACATTCAATGGGCCATCGCGCTACACCGTCTCGACCCCACTCTCAAACTGGGCGGACCGGGGCTTGGGGGCGGGATTGAAGACCTTGAAACCTGGCCCGCTGCGAACGGCAAAGCATCGTGGGTGGCCCGTTTCATCGACTACTTGAAACAACACGGCCACCTGCGCGATCTAGCTTTTTTTTCGTTCGAACACTATCCCTACGATGGTTGCAGAATCACCTGGGGCAGCCTTTATGACGAGACCCAACTCGTAACCCACATCATGCAAGTCTGGCGCGATGATGGAGTGCCGGCAAGTGTTCCCATGTTCATTACGGAATCGAACTTCTCCTCGGCCGCGAGCGAAACTTCGATGGACATATTTTCGGGGCTATGGCTCGCGGATTACATCGGTTCATTCTTAACTGCGGGGGGAAACGGAGTCTATTACTTCCACTACCTGCCACTACTCATGGAACACGGTTGCAACGACTCGCCAGGAACGTACGGAATGCTGAGCGTCGACGCCGACTACAAGATCCAGCAGCCCCTGGCGCAGTTTTTTGCGGCGCAGCTCATCAATTTGGAATGGGTCGTACCGGGTGAGAAGCAACACGATGTGTATCCTGCCAAGGGCAACCTTGACGACGGCGCAGGGCACGCGTTGGTGACAGCTTATGCCCTGAAACGTCCCGATGGGCAATGGTCCCTGCTGGTGGTGAATCGCGACCAACAGAATGCACACCGCGTGCGGATCGAGTTTCAAAACCAGAGCAGCGGAGAGAGCGCTTCCTTTTTCGGACCGGTTGAGATTTCCACGTTCGGGAAAGCACAATATCAGTGGCATCCGGGGCACAGCCGTTACGTGGGGCATGCCGAATATCAGGGTGAACCTTCGGTGGTAGCGGAGACCTTCGGCAGAGCCGATCCGGATGGACCGATTCTGCATGCCGAGCAGAACGTCAGCGCCGATACAGCTTACGAATTGCCGGCAGCATCGGTAGTTGTGATCCGTGGGAACATTCGCGCCCGGTAGTCCGGCATTTGATTCTAGAGAGAACCGCAGGATGGCACTCATGAAGCTGAAAGTGAAGCAACTTGTCATTACGAGTCTGGTGGGTTTTTCCAGCATGGTTTGCGCGCAGGATACGAATTTTGAACCTGACCACCAGCAGATTCCCACACCTGATTGTCTGTCGATGAAAGCGGCGTATGAAGGCGGATGGAGACCCTGCACCCCGGAAGATCACGATGCATGGCTCGCCGACATCCGGCATTGGCGCAGCGAGCGCTGGATTCGCATTGGATACGATGAGTCGCGTTACGACATTCCCGAACTCAAGTGGACGCAGTCCAGTTTCTTCCAGCCGCAGATGATGGTGCAGGACCGCTATTTCTATGACCCAGTTGCCCGCCGCTACACCGTCGATCGGTATCTCAATGATCTGGAAAAACGCTACGGCGGCGTCGACGCCGTGCTGATCTGGCCGACCTATCCGAATATGGGCATCGACGACCGGAATCAGCACGACCTGATTCGCAGCATGCCAGGAGGGATTGCGGGAGTGCGGCAGATGATCGCTGACTTTCATAAACGTGGAGTGCGTGTTTTGTTTCCCATGATGATGTGGGATCAGGGCACCCGCGATCCTGGCCAACCTTGGCCGCGGGCGATTGCCGAATTGATGGCGGAAGTCGGAGCCGATGGTATCAACGGCGATACCCAGGATGGGGTCCCGCTTGCCTTTTCAGCAGCTGCCGGTAAAGTTGGACATCCGCTGGCCTTTGAGCCGGAGGACGGACCTTCCGATGAGGCGCTAGCGTGGAATGTCATGACCTGGGGACAGTACAACTTTCCGTTTGTTCCCATGGTTGACAAGTACAAGTGGCTGGAGCCGCGCCACATGGTGAATATTTCGGATCGCTGGAATCGCGACAAAACCAACGATCTACAATTCGCTTTCTTCAATGGTGTCGGCTGGGAAAGCTGGGAAAACATTTGGGGAATCTGGAACGGGATCACGCCGCGCGACGCCGAAGCAACCCGCCGAGTCGCCACCATCGAGCGGGCTATTGCCCCATTCCTTACAAGCAGTGAATGGGAACCGCTCACGCCGATGCTTCGCTACGGAATTTTTGCCAGCCGTTGGCCCTTGAGTGACCAGGCAGTCTGGACCATCGTGAATCGCAACGAGTATGACGTCGAAGGTCACGAGATCGAACTTCAGCCGGAAGAGGGAATGCGCTTTTTCGATCTTTATCATGGGACGGAACTGAAGCCCGAACGGAACTCGGAGGGAAAGGTCGTGCTTAGCTTCGAGATAGAAGCGCATGGATACGGTGCCTTGTTGGCTACGAAAGCCGCTCCGAACGCGGCCATTCAGGCACTCATGTCAAAGATGAAAGAGATCACCGCCCAACCACTGGCGAGTTATTCACCTGAGTGGACCGTATTGCCCCAGCAGATCGTACCGATAGCTGGGACTAAGCCTCCGCCAGCATCTCCGGACGGCATGGTAAAGATTCCTGCGGGAAGCTTTGTCTTCAAAGTGCAGGGAATTGAAATCGAAGGGTACGACGACATCGGCGTGGACGTGCAATATCCCTGGGAAGATTCTCCGCGGCGCTTCCACGAACACCCCATGCAGGTGAAGTCATTCTGGATCGACACCTATCCAGTCACCAACGCGAAATTCAAGAAATTCCTGGACAGTACGCACTATCACCCGCTGGATGACCTGAGCTTCCTTAGGGATTGGAAAGGCGGAAGCTTTCCTGCCGGTTGGGAGAATAAACCTGTTACCTGGGTTTCTTTAGAAGATGCGCGGGCTTATGCGGCCTGGGCTGGCAAGCGTCTGCCGCATGAGTGGGAATGGCAGTACGCGGCGCAAGGCACCGATGGCCGCGTATATCCCTGGGGGAATGACTGGAATGCAAGCGCGGTGCCCGTGCCGGATAGGAATCGCACGATGCGTGGGCCAGATGCCGTGGATGCGCATCCGCAAGGCAAGAGTCCTTTCGGTGTGATGGACATGGTCGGCAATGTCTGGCAATGGACAGAAGAGTTCACGGACGAGCACACGCGCAGCGCTATTCTGCGCGGCGGCGAATATTATCAACCGCAGGGCTCAATATGGTATTTCCCACAGGCCTATAAGCTCAGCGAACATGGCAAACTCCTTCTGACGGCGCCGAGTCTGGATCGTTCGGGAGGGGTTGGTTTCCGTTGTGTTCAGGATGCGGAGTAGCTCGCGGGTTTTGTTCATGGCACTAACGATGGGACTCCGAGCCTCCTTTTCTCCCGAGACGAATGGTAAGCTTCGCACGGAGCGCTTTCCTTTCTTAGTGAGGATTCCATATGCCATGGTTGAGCTGCAAGAAGATGTCTTGCCTGCAGTTGCTTGTCAGCTGCCTTTTTCTGTTGGGCGCTGCGTCGTTGGCGGCGGGAGCGGAGGCCGACCGGGGCACAACCAAGTTTGACAGCATCCATGTTGACGCACTCGACGCCGACGCTTGGAACGGCGTGGTCTTCGCGGCGCGGGCTTTCCAGCAGCCCTCCGACTTTGCGATCAGATTCGGATCGTTCAGCCAAACCTTCATCGATGGGCCGGCAATTTTTGATGCGGTAAGGGAAGTCGGACCCCATGCTCCGGATGCGTCCTACTGCCGGATGTCGTGGGCAGTTCCCCCGCGCAATGCGCTGATAACACTCGAATGGTCACGGATTGACGAGACTACAGTGGTGGGAAAGATCACTGCGGACTCTAATTTCCAGATTCTTCTCGAGACCTACATTCCTCTGGCCGGGAGTTCCTGGGGTCTGCCCGGCGTGTATTCGGTGGAAGCGGCCAAACAGGCGATTGTAGGTGAGCGCTATTTTGATGGCATTTTCGGACTTTCCAGCCAATTTGTCGTGATGATCGACCGACCAACAATAGGAAGCGGCACATACCCTTCGCTCGATCAGTTGCGCGACACCATGAAGAACGCCGGAGTTCTAGTCGAATCGAGGGACAGCGATCCATCGCGGAACGCAGCGGGATTGCAGTTCATGACCGGCGAATCGCGCACAGCGCATTTTGTGGCCACTCTGGGATGGAACAAACAGGAACTTCTCGGACGCGCCCAAGCATTGCTCGCTCCCGAAAAGATCGATGTCATGCTCAAGGAAAAGTCGGAAGCCTACGCACGCCGCCGGCCCGCGGCGGAGGGCCCCTTTGCCGGCGCCCCGGACGCGATCGGAAACAACATGTTCTGGAACACTCTGTACGCGCCGCAACCCGATCTCGTGTTTCCCAGCATTACCCGGAAGTGGGCTCACGGCGCGGGATGGGTGCTGGGAGAGTGGGACGGATTCTTTGGATCGCTGCTGAGCAGTTTGGAAGACAAGGATCAATCTCTGGCCACGATTCGAGCATTGCTGCTGGCTCAAACGGGGAGCGGGTTGGTTCCCAATGTCGTTACCGGAGGCGGAGATTCGCCGGATCGTTCGCAGCCTCCGGTGGGAGCGTATTGCGTTTGGAAACTATTGCAGCGATATCCCGACGACGAAATGCTGAAGTGGGCCTATCCGCGGCTCAAGAAGTGGCACGAGTGGTGGTTCAAAGACCGCGGTGACGGGCAGCCGTGGCGTGATGGCAATCGCGATGGACTCCTGGAATGGGGCAGCGATCGGGGATCGAGTGGATCGAGCGGCGGGCGTGGCTTTCTCATGCATGCTCGCTGGGAATCGGGGATGGATGACAACCCGATGTGGGATGACGCCCACTACGACCCGCACACCTACACGATGGACCTGGATGATGTGGGGCTGAACTCGTTGTATGCGCTGGACGCCGAGAGTCTGGCGGCGCTGGCTGCGCAACTCGGCAAAGAGGACGATCGGAAAGCTTTCCAGGCCGATTACGAGAAGATGAAGCAACTGATCCGTGAGAAGCTGTGGAACGACGTAGACGGAATCTATGAGAATCGTTTCTGGAACGGTGAGTTCTCGAAGCGGCTTTCGCCGAGCAACTTCTATCCCATGCTGGCTGGCATCGCGACACCAGAGCAGGCAGAGAGAATGGTGCGCGAGCACCTGCTCAATTCCAGGGAATTCTGGGGAGACTATGTAGCTCCAACGACAACGCGAAGCGATCCTGCATTTGCTGACCAGTATTACTGGCGGGGCAGCATCTGGGGGCCGACGAATTATCTGCTCTACCATGCCATTGACCGCTACGGCTTCGACCAGGCCGCGCTGGAGTTCGCTCAGAAGAGTTATGCCCTGTTCATGGACGACTGGAAAACCAGCCAGCACGACAACGAGCTTTACCACGCTTGGGGCGGCAGCGGTGGCGGCGATATCCACTACACTTGGGGCGCGTTATTGTGTCTGGTTGGGCTCGAACAATTTATGGACGCGAATCCGTGGGACGGGCTGCGATTTGGGGCGTTAAGTCCTGGCTCGGAAGGCAGGCTGGAGCGCCTCACCTGGCAGAATCATACCTACAGCGTAACCACTGGACCCAGCAAGACGGAGATTGCGCGCGATGGGAAAATACTTTTGCAGGCAAACGCTGGAATCGTAGTGCGAGGCTACGAAAAATCTCCAAGTCGTGTATCGATGAGACTGAAGAGCGAGCGTGATTTCCACCTCGCGATCAGCGAGTTCGATACCGGGCCAGTGAAGGTGCTTATTGACGGCAAGAGCGTCCGTCAGGTCAAGGTGATAGACGGAGCAGCTAGCTTCGAAGTTTTGCGAGGAGAGCACACAGTGGAACTGAGCGATTGATGTGTTTTGGGTGATCTGATTCGGACCGTGGGCAGGCTCACTGCTTGTCGCGGCCAGTTCGGGATTGGGCAACGAGCCTTGTTTCACGCGCGTGCGTTTGGCTAGGCCCATCTCTCAATCCGTTTATTCTTGACAGTCGACTACGCCTGGGAGATATTGAAACGTTTCATGTGAGGTCGGCAACTTTCCTCGCCGTCTTCACCGCGGCGCGCTACCTTAGCTGCACACTGCATGTACAATCGGTCCTGTCGTGCCGACGTCGGGATCTTCACCAAGAGGCGCTCTGTCAGGAGTTCGCTGGCGTCACTTCGGAGCGAGGGAGAATTATGAACTCGAAACGCGGATTGTGGTTTGTCCAATTGTGTTTGCTGTTGTGTGTGGCCCCGGCATTTGCCCAGGTAAACGGGGTCATCACCGGTACGGTGCGCGACAATTCCGGCGCCGTGATTGCGGGTGCCGGGGTCACCGTGAGCGATGCGGACAAAGGCATTCATCGCACCACCCAGACCAACTCGGACGGAGATTACCTGGTCGCCGGCCTGGGCGCGGGCAAATACGACGTGACCATCACGGCTCCGGGCTTTGAGAAGTATCAGGCGAAGTCGGTGGTGCTGCGGGTAGGCGAAAAGATTCGCGTGGACTGCGCGCTGGTCGTGGGCAAGGTAAGCAGCCAAGTGGTGGTCGAAGCGAACGCAGCCGGCCAGGTGTCGACGGAGACCTCCGAAGTGGCCGGCACCATCTCAGGCAAACAGATCAGCCAGCTCGAACTGAACGGTCGCAATTTCACCCAGTTGATCACGCTGATTCCGGGCGTAAGCAACCAGAGCGGGCAGGACGAGGGCACCGTGGGGGTGGCCGGGAACGTCCTTTACGCCATCAATGGCGGCCGCACCGAGTACAACAACTGGGAGGTAGACGGCGGCGACACCATGGACAATGGGAGCAACGGCACTCTCAACGTCTACCCCAACGTCGACGCTTTGTCGGAAGTGCGAGTGATTACCTCGACTTACGGCGCGCAGTACGGCCGCAACGGATCGGGCACCATCGAGGCGGTTACCAAGTCGGGAACCAACAATTTTCACGGAGAGGTCTTTGAGTTTCTGCGCAACGAGCTGTTCAACGCGCACAATTACTTCGATCCCCCGGATACGGACAAGCCCGCCTACAAGAAACATGACTTTGGATACATTCTCGGTGGGCCGATACGGAAGAACAAGACGTTCTTTTTCTGGTCGCAGGAGTTTCGCCGGGAGGATGTGCCGTTTGCGGTATATAACCAGCGCCTGCCCTCGCCGGCAGAGCGCGGCGGCGACTTCAGCGATGTCTGTCCTGCCGCGGGTACTCCTTATTACCGCAACTCGACGAGTGCTCCCACGAATGTGACTAGTTTCTACCCCGACTGTCCCGCTTACCAGCTTGACCCGAATTCTCCCGCGGGCTACCTGGAGTATGACGGCTTCGGCAGCAACAATCTCAACGGCAACGTCAACGGAGGTCAAAGCCAGATTGACACGGTGAATTCGGGCCCATTGATCAATCTTATCCCGCTGCCCAACGAGCCCAACAACTTTTTTCAGGAGAGCTGGCCGCAGTATACGCACTGGCATGAGGAACTGTTCAAGATCGACCAGAACTTCACTCCGAAAATACACGGCAACTTCCGTTTCATCCACGACTCGTGGCAGCAGTTTTATCCCGTGTCGCCATGGTCTGGATCGTCGGTCCCGGCCATCGGAGGGACGATCATCGGTCCGGGAGTCAGCATCGTCGCGAATCTGACGGCCAACGCCACCCCCACTTTGTTAAATGAATTTGTCGCCAGCTACACCACCGATCACCTCAGCCTGTTGCAGGGCAGCAATAAATGGCAGAGGCCCTCCAGCATGACCATGAGCGGAATCTTCACCAATGGTTTTGGCGGCTCCCTCCCCAAATTCGTGATCAGTAACGGCAACGCATATAGCGGCGGCTTCACCATCGACACTTCCTCCGCGCCATGGTTCAACTCCAACCCCACCTACACCTACAAAGACAACGTCACCAAGATTCTGGGCAAGCATAACCTCCAGTTTGGCGGGTACTTTGTAGCCGCCCAGAAAAACGAAGATGCTTCCGTCGAACCTCAGGGATGGCTGAATTTCTATGGAGACCCGGGTTCGGCTTACACCAAATCGGCGCAGGATGCGTGGGCCAGTACCGGGAATGCTTTTGCTGACATGCAGATCGGCCAGATCAACCAGTTCGGTCAAGCCAGCAAGAAACTCAAATATTACTTCCGCTACAAAATCTTCGAACCTTACCTGCAGGACGACTGGCATGCCAGCAAGAAACTCACGCTGAATCTGGGCTTGCGAATCAGCCTGTATGGAACGTATCGGGAAAGGTACGGCAACGCCTACAACTTCGACCCAGCGCTCTACAACCCGGCCAATGCACCCACGATTTCTTCCGTGGATGGTTCGCTCGTGTTCCCGGCTGGCCAGTCGATCAACACCCTGACCGGCATGGTGCAGTGCGGTTCTCCCGGGGTTCCCATCGGCTGCATGAAGGGACACCTGTTCAATCCCGCGCCCCGCCTGGGATTTGCCTTTGATCCGAAGGGCGACGGCAAGACTGCAATACGTGGTGGCTACGGGATTTTCTTCGAGCATATGAACGGAGACGAAGCCAACGTCGAGTCTCTCGAAGGCCAGCCCCCGCTAGTCGTGAATTCGTACCAATCGTTTATCCCGGGGACGCCGAACGGACCCTCCGGCTACCTCAACATCGGAGGCGCGGCGGGCTCCGGCTCCGAGTACTTCCCCATTCAGGTTTATTCCATTCCCGACAAAGCAATATGGCCCTACGTGCAGCAGTGGCATCTGGACGTACAACATGAAATAGCCCGCGGCACGCTGCTTACAGTTGCCTACGTGGGCAGCAAAGGCACGCACCTGTCGCTGATGCGAGATATCAACCAGCTTCCCCCGGTACCGGCGAACCTGAATCCTTACGCCCCGGGACAGCCGATCACCGCCGGCGACTGTCTCAATCTCGGAAACGGTGTTAACACTCTCGCCAACGGGACTCCAGTCGTTGGGCAGGCAATCACGAATCTCAACGTGGCCTGCGGAAATATCAGTGCCGACAGCGTTCGCACCAACTTTCCGGGCTACGATCAGATCCAGCGCATCGATCTGTTCGCGAACTCGAACTACAACGCGCTGCAGGTCAGCGGGCGACGCAACGTCGGCGGACTGGAACTCACCCTGGCCTACACCTACAGCCATTCCATTGATGACTCTTCCGACCGCTATGACAGCAGCTTCGTCAACTCCTACGACATCCCGGCCAGCCGGGCCAGCTCCACCTATGACCAGCGCCACATCCTGACCTTCAGCTACGTGTACGACCTGCCACTTTTCCGGCACGCGCGGGGGAAAACCAAGACATTTCTCGCCGGCTGGCAGCTTTCCGGTATCACTACCATGCAAACCGGGGAACCATTCAGCATCATCAATGGTGGGTATTATGACAACGCCGGAGTCGCCAATGGCGCGGGTTCAGGCGCCTACGCGGACATCGTGGGTAGCCCCCACGCTTCCACGCCGTCGTCGGAACGCTTCGCGGCACAAGTGGTGGGTCCGCTCCTGTTTAACCCCGCCGCCTACGACCAGCCGACCGGCCTCACCTATGGAAACTCCGGGCGCGATTCGCTCAACATGCCGCGGCGTACCAATTTCGATATGGGCCTGTTCAAACACTTTGCCCTGGGCGAGTCCAAGGCTTTCGAGTTCCGCGCCGAGGGCTTCAACGTCTTCAATCACCCGCAGTGGAACGGAGTGAATAACTTCTCCTGCGGCACGACTTTCAATTCCGGGAGTTCGGACTGCGTAGAGGGCAACCCCTTGACGGGGTTACAGGCTTCCAACTTCCTTCACCCGGGAGGCGCGCATAATCCCCGGATCGGCCAGTTCGGGATGAAGTTCGTCTTCTGATCGGCCCGGTGATCTGGAGCATTTTTCGTGATGGTGTAGAGTGCACGCCCTCCGCGGCTGAAGCCAGAACCTGTTGCAGCCCTTGGCGGCACGGCTGAAGCCGTGCCCTACCCGTTCTCAGCTTTCTCTACAGCAAATCGGGGAATGATCTAAGAACCAGGCCGCCTCGGCAGTTTCGCACCTGAATCCTAGGGCGGTGCGTCACCGCACGGTCAAATCCCGCCAGTAGGCGTTACCTGCTTCGTGGTGTGGAACAAGAACGCGCTGGTAGAGTCGCAAAACGACCTTCTGGTTCTTGTAGTCAGATAGATCAACACGGATATCTTCCCAGTGGCGCGAACCGGATGGACGCGATTTGTTGAGTCCGGCAATGAGCTTGTCGAGCACCTTTTCGTCATTGACATAGACCTGCAACTGCCACGCGCGTCCCACGTCAACACCCGCTTTGAACTCCAAAGACGGAGTTGACCCTAAGTTCATTGTCCGTCGCAGGACTGTTCCGCGCACTTCATCCCGAGGATAGGTGGCGAGCACCTGGCCGTCCAGGTAGGTGATCCCTCGGATTCCCGGCATGCCGCCCCCCGCGCCTCCGAAACCGGCCCGTTCCAGCGTCCAGTCCCGGTTCCAGTACTCCATGAGGTCCGCCAGTTTGAACAGCTCTGCGGGCTGGGTGACAGGATCCTGAACCGGAATTTGGATCGAGTTTCCTTCGTCACTCGCGCCGTGAGACACGAGGATTGCCTCACCGATTCGTACCGTGCGTCGCGCCAGTTCCGAAATACTCTCGTCTACTGGCGGCGTAAGTTGGAGAGGGCCCATTTCCTTGCCCCGAATCCGATCATGGAGTTCAGAGACCTGTTCGGAAGGCAGCGCGTTCATGCCATGCATGGCTGCCACCACGGATTCTGAGTTGGCGGCGTTACAGTCGGTATCTGCGAAGTCGGCCGCGTGAACTGCGAGTTGCAGAGTTTTGCTGAAATCGCCGTCACCAAACCAGACACTGGTGGCCACAATGCCGCCATTGACCACCGCATTATTTGTGGCGGGATATTCGATTCCCCAGCGCTCATCGACAGCGCGGAAGATCTGCTCAGGCGTGCGGCCCGCGTCTGCCATTGTGATGACCATGTCCAGACACTGCCGATAAGGCGAATCCGGGTGGATCAGACTAGCGGCCTTGCGAACAATCGAGTGGGTGTCCTTTTCCCCGAAAGCGATGCTCACCATTCCGGAGACGAAAACTGCCCCATCCGTCCCTTCAGCGTAGCCATTAATATGACCGAGATTCCGCGCAAGTGCCGCGGCCACGTTCGGCATACCTGGCGTCAGCGCACCATAGACGTCGCTGCTGAACTGTGGCCCGATGGTCCACCAGAGCTTGTTGTATCTGGGGTGACCAGTGTCCGGTGCCTTGATTCCTAGCTTCAACAGCATTAGTGCCTGTTCGCTCGACCCCCATGACCCGGCATTGTTTTCAAGCCATTGTTGTCCGAGTTGCTCGACCGTAAGACCGATGCCATATTTCTCGAATGCGCGGACCGCGACCATCTCGTAGTAATAGTCGTCATCCACAGGCGCGTAACCAGGCAGGTGGGTCAGGGGAGTCACGGGCAGTATCGAAGCCGGCTGATGTTCGAAACGGGCTCCAGTTATCTGCGCGATCATCTGTGCAGTCCAGATAGCCTGCACCCGGTCAAGATATTCTGTGCGCGACAGGAAAAGAGTCCTCGACGAGGGCGCGGTGGACGCCGCCTGTGGTGCGTGCTGCGCGTGCGCTGCGCCTGTGAAGAGGGCCACGATGCACAGCAGGGATCCTGTCTGTTTCTTCATGCTCTGCTCCGCTGAGATGGTCCGTGGGGAGCCACCTCGATACCGAATATCTGCCCATCAAATATTTTATGAGACCAGTCCAAATTGAATTAGGTTATTCACGTACCGACTGAGAGCGCCGCCTTCACGCTGCCCCAGTATCAGCTCACAGCGGGGCGCAGCTTCGACGGCTTGGTCGCGATGGTGAGAGACGCCTCCCCCAGTTCATCGGAGGTCGCCTCGATTGTTAGAGAGCCTGGATTCTTCGAAGCCTGCAGAATCACTTGCGCCAAACCGCTGAACAAGCTTCTTTCGTTTCCTTTGTCGGACTCCTGGCAATTCGGGTCGCCGTTGCCGAGACCTATCAGTGCGCCTTCGCCCGAAACTTTAAAGCTGATCTTGTTATCTGCGGTGGGAACGAAACGCCCGTTGCTGTCGACGGTTTCCACGCGCACTATCGCCAGATCTTCGCCATCGGCGACGAGCTCCGCGCGGTCGGCCGTTAGGCGAATCTTTGCCGGAGAGCCGGTGGTTTCGCGCTTCGCGATGAGCACAACCTTGGAATCCTTACTGCCGCGCGCTTCGAGGTAGCCATGGGCGTACTTGACCTTCCACTCCAGGTGATGGAGCGGCTCGACCTTTTTGGAGCCGAGGCTCTGGCCGTTGCACACCAGCTCGACGCTTTCCAGGTTCGAATGCACCCAGACAGAAATCTCTTCCCCCTCTTTGCCCGCCCAATTCCAATGGGGAAAAAGATGCAGTACCGGTTCCCGGCCCCACCATGCCTTGTAATAGAAATAGTTGTCCTTGGGGAAGCCGCAGGTGTCGACTATGCCGAACTGCGAGTTGATGCTCGGCCAGGAGTAGGGGGTCGGCTCGCCGCGGTAATCAAAGCCGGTCCAGGCAAAGCCGCCCGAGAGCCACGGCCGCGCGGCATAGAAGGGCCACCACTCCTCAGCGAGCTGGGCCCACTCGGGGTGATTCGCATCATAGGCGCTTTCCCAATTCCGCAATTTGTCGGTCACGTATATGCCACGAGTGGCGACGGTGCTCGCGGTCTCGGTTCCGATGGCCGGCTGCCGCGGATGATCGGCATGGTATTTGTCCGCAAGCGACAGTTCGTAGTTGAAGCCCATTACGTCGAGCGCGGATGCCAATGGCTTTTCATACGAGCCGTTCACGGCCGCTGTGCACAGGCGCGTTGGATCCAGTTCGTGCGCGCGTGCCTGCATGGTCCGAATGATCTGCGGGCCAATCTCATTCGCTTGCAGCAGATCCTCCTCATTGCCCATGGACCAAAGGAACACCGCGGGGTTATTGCGATAGCGCTTGACCATTTTTTCAAGCTGCGTCAGGCCTTCTTCATTCGACGACATCAGGCGCGTCTCGCAGAGCATCAGAAGTCCCGCCCGCGCGCAAGCCTCTACCCATTCAGGAGTGGGCATGTTGTGCGACGTGCGTACGGCGTTGCAGCCCATTCCTTTCAGCACTCCGGCGCGGAAAGCGTGCAAACCATCGGGCAAGGCAACGCCAACGCCCGCGTGATCCTGATGGTTACAAGTGCCCTGGATCGGTGTGCTCTTGCCGTTCAAAAGGAAGCCCCGATTCGCATCGAAAGCCAGCGTGCGCACGCCGAACACGGCTTGGTCCCGGTCACGCGTGCCGCCGCCGGCCTCCACGGAAGCAACGGCGCAATAGAGATTCGGCTCTTCCGGAGACCACAGGGCTGGATGTGCGAGCTTCGCGGTCGCGCTGAAGCTTTGTTTACTGTCCGCGGCAACTTCCCCGGCTGGCGATTCAGCGATAGACACTGTCTTCCCGGCCCCATCCAGAATTTTCCAGCGCACGCGACAGCTTGCTCCGGCCGTCCCGGCGTTTTCGACGACGGTGTTGAGCTTCAAAGTAGCGTCGCTGCCTTGCACGTCTGTGCGTACAACCGTGTCCCATTGGCCCAGGTGCAGGAGATCGGTCTTGGTCAGCCGCACGTGGCGATAGATGCCCGCGCCTTCGTAAAACCAGCCATCGCCAAAGGACGCATCCATGCGAACCGCAACGCAGTTCTTCTCCCCATAAAAAAGAAAGTCGGTCAGATCAAAGCGGAACGGAACATAGCCGTTGTCATTGCGGCCGATAAAGTTGCCATTGCAAAAAACCAGAGCGCTGCGAAAAGCGCCATCAAAATCGAGGAAGATTCGGCGCCCTTGGTCGCTCTTGGGTACATCGAAGACCCGGCGGTACCAGCCCACACTAGTCTCCGGATAGCTCCGGCCTAGCGGCTTGAACCCGTGATCCTCCAGCGCTTTGTCGTGGACGAAGGGCAACTCAACCGCCCAATCGTGAGGAAGATTCAATGGTCGCCAACTCGCGTCGTTGTACTTTGCTAGGGCGAAGTCAAACGCGCCAGTCCTGGCAAAATCTCCCTGCGAGGAACCAAAGCCGAGATCACGAGCGGGGTCGCAGCCGTGGCCCTGGAAGAAACGCCAGTTGAAGTCAAAGAGGAGTTGCTCCCGCGGAGCGAGATCAATCGCTGCCGTGGCCTGAATCGGGTCTCTATTCTCTGCCTGTGCTGTGGCACCGAGCAGAGCCTGGGCGACTGAAAAACGAGCGTTAAGGAGGAAGTTGCCTGCAGAGAGGAACAGGCCAGAACGAAGAATATCGCGACGATTGACCTCGAACATTGGAATGATCCCCCGTAATTCCCTTTTAACGAGAGCTGATGCTTTCGAATCAGAGAGTTAGCAGAAACGCCCGGGAACGATCACCCTCAACTCCGCCACAATGGACGCCAGCCCCCTTAGATTTGCCATGAATCCCCCTCCGCCACCGATTGTAATTGAAGGCCAACTCGGGTGAAATTCTGACGTATTAATGGGGATGTTTCTCCTAAAGGAGTCCAAACCAATGAGTCAAATTAGTTGTTGCCTCTGCTTGGCAGACCATACGGCAAAGGAAGCGCATGACGGTTCCTTCATTCACGCAGTGGAGAACCTGACGGATGATGGTAAGACCGCGCTGGTTGTTTGCGGCGGATAGTCCATTCAAGCCTCAAGGCCGTCAGGTTGCTCTAAGAGTATGGTTGAGATCGGGCAACGGGCCTCAGGTTGATACCATTGGCCCGCCTTTCTCCCTGGTACGCGGAGGTGAGTTGGTGAGTTGCGGGGCCTCGAATGGTCGCCATTGCTGAAATCCGGAGGCTGATTGCCGCCGTGTTGACAGTCCTCTGCTGTCAGATCTTATGGAAAAGGGATTGGCACGCCCGGATGAACTTTCATTAGGGTTGGATGTTACGGACGACGGTAACGTGCTGGATGCGCAGGGAACGGCTTCAGATTTTCTCTACGTCGTGGGGCCACTGCGCAGAGGACGTCTGTGGGAAACCACTGCAGTTCCCGAGATTCGAGTCCAAGTTGTGGAGCTGGCAGAACTGCTGCTTGCCCCTTACAGGCCAGAAGACTCTGCGACCGAAGCTTCGGTTGCAGGACCTGAAGTATCGACTCCTCTCTATTACTGATTTGGCGAGGAAATATGATTTCGAGCAATTCCATCCCGGCTGTTTGGCTAGGCCCGCATCTTCATACCGGGGCCGCACGGGTTCCGCCTCCCGGCTCCTCAGTCAAGGAGAGAATACGGTGACTCAGACACACGATGTGCATCCGCTCAATTCGCGAATCGGAGACTTTATCGCCGGCCTGAAGGCATTGGAGAGAGCGACGATTACGACAGCGCGAGTTTCAGAGTTTGTAGTGCAGATGCAGCCCTCTGTGGACGCGTTGGCTCCCTATCTCTTCTGGAATCACCATCGGTATACTCGCAATCTGGTTTACCGCGATGATTTCTTTGAAGTGCTTGCGCTCTGCTGGCTGCCCGGCCAGCGGACTCCCATTCATTCACACAGTGGCCAGCTCGGCTGGGTAACGGTGGTGCAGGGCGAGTTGACCTGCCGCAATTATCGGTTTGTGCGATCCCGGGTGAGGGAGCAAATGGCTATTCCCGGCAGATATGAGCTGGGCGCGGGCCGAGCGGTGGAAGTGGAGCTACTGAACAGCACTCCATGCGAGGCGGACGGAACCGTCGCGGTGGTTGACCGAAGCCAGACGACGCATCAGATCGAGAATCTCGAGGAATCGCGCTATGGCAGCGTGAGCCTGCACGTTTATTCGAAGCCGATCGACTCATGCGTTCTTTTCGATGAGACAAACCGATGTTGCCAGCGGCAGCAGTTGCAGTACTAGAGCGAGAACGGAATTATTCTGGGAACGCCGCCGACGAGAGATGAAGCAGCTCACGGATACAGTGGCGTGACGGTGTAGAGCAATGCTCGGCAATTCCCTCCGCCGAAACCCGATCCAATTCCTCACTAGCAGGAAACGACGGATCGGGGGAGATGCAAACAAGATACAAGGTCATCAGGCCACCTGTGAGTTGTCTAGATTGGCGGGGGAGAGTTCTTCCCACCGGCCAGCAGGAGCGAAGCCGTCGAGGCGGAGCAGGGAAGTGCCGTTAAACACGATGTGACTGATCTTGACTACGCCCTGGAGACCGACCAGTTGACGTTCATCCACTTCGTCGCGGCCCAGCAGTTCGGCATCGTAGCCAAAATCGCGCAAGAACCAGTTCAGCTTCCACAAGGCTTTCGGGTTGCAGTAGAGCCGGCTGGAAATGACGTGGTCGGCGAATCGTCGGGGCTCAAGAATGGCAAGGCCAAGGGTGTAGTAGGGCTTTTGTGCTTGCCGCCGGAAGTAGACCGTTGCGACGCGAACCAGGAAGATCCCGTCGGGGATCTGGTCGGCCGCACAGCGATCGGCGGCGTGCAAGCCCGTGATCTGGCGTTTCACGCGGCACCTGCTTTCTGGTCTTGGTAGCTGTTGAGCTGGCAGAGCAGGGCATTGCGGTCCTTTTCGGCCCAGTCGGCCAGGTGAGTGACGAAGGTTGGACCTGCTCGCGAGTGGCATCGCGCAGGGTCTTCACGCTACAGAAATCAGTCGCGTAGGCCTTGACCAGGTTGGGATCGAGCTGATGCTGTCGGATGAGTTGGCAAAGCCGATCGCGAACGGTGCGACTGCCGCCGTTTCCATCGGTAGGTTGCGGCGGCAGTCTCTTCGGCTCTTGGGAGGAGTGCTGTGGTTCGGCGAAGGATCCGATTTCCTCAATTGAGCAGATTCCAATCCCGTAGGCTTTGCGCAGGGCGCGATTCACGGCTCGTGTCTCAGCAACCCGCCTTTGCGTGGCTCCGAACTTGGCCAGTGAAGCGAATGAGATCAACTGTCAGAGTTTCAAGGACCAGCCTCAGCACGCGCTATCGCTCGACAAATCTCAGTGTCTCGCTGGTACGCTGGCCGCATCCGCGAAGGCTACCGGCCGCATCCGAGGCACTGGCTGCGGTTGGCACAATTGGCGGGCGTTTCGGGGCGGGATAGAAGTGATCCAAATCACGAAAATGCATGATTGCCATCACAGACCGCAATGACCTCTTAAAGGTATAGATGCGCCGCAGCTTCGGCGAAAGCGCACCACTCCAATTCTGTGGGAGTGTACCCACCGCGCCGCTGCAAGCCAGCCGTCCAAACAAGGTGCGCGTATGAGAAAGCCGCACTGCGCTCTCGTTCTTTTTCTGCTCCTGGCCTTCGGGCTGTCTCTGGCGGTTCCGGCAGAAGATGTGCCGGAAACTCCGTATGACGAATCGGAGGCACTGCCTTACGAGGGCACTCCACCGTTTTCACTTGCGGTACCGCAGCCCTCGGGCTGGATAGCCAAAGCGGAGAGGAACTGCGGCTCTCCGCTCCGCTTCAACTCTTCGACGAGACGCTGCCAGCGCCGTTGTGAAAACAACGCACGGTCGCACTGCGTCCCCGTTTCCCTCACCATCCTCGACCACGTTTTCCGCTGCTAGAAGCGCTACACCAGTAGTCCTCCCTGCGGCGCGCACTTACGTGCCCAGTTTCTCAACCCGAAGTGACAACCAACCCTGAAAGGGGGAGCTTATGTTACGCACAAGCGTTTGGATCTGTGTTTGTCTGTTGCTGATCAGCTGCGCCATGCCTATGGCAGCTCAACAGGCAGCAGGAGCATCCACGAGCAGTTTCACCAGGGCATTTAACGGCTATTACAAACTCAGCAATGTGGCTGTGGCTGAGGATAGTAGCCAGGTCCACGTGACCATGACATTAACGCTCAGGAACGCCGGCAAAACGGAAGTGGCGGGCGGCATTGTCGCAGTTCTGAGTTCCGAACCCAATCCAGTTCTGATCGGATCGTTCAGCGCGATCAAGACTCTGCCTTCCAAAGGTCAGGCCACGCTGAGCAAGACCTTCACCATCTCGGCAGCCGAGTACAAGAGCTGGCAACACGGCCATGCGCCGGTCCTCCGGTTTCTTGTGCCCAGCGGAAGCACCGCCATTGCGGCAGGCATCCAGGCGTACCAGTTCGTACCTCCCGCTAAGGGAACCGACTAGCGCGTTCGCCGTTTGCGCGGTTTCTCCAGCGGCTTTCCAGCTAGACATGGTGGACTTCCTGGCGCTACCGCGAATGTGGACACGGCTTTGAGCCTACAGCAGGTTTTAGACAACGAAATGAGGAGCACTGTGAAGACATTGACGAAATTTGCATGCTGTCTGTTAGTGATCTGCGGCCTGATCTCTTCGGCGGCGGCCCAGGGTGTGATCAACACCGTCATCGGCGGGGGACCCAACGGCATTCCCGGCGTCAAGGCCAACCAGTATGACCCCTACCAAGTCGCGGTGGACGCATCGGGAAACGTATACGTTGTGTCGTACGAACTGAATCGAGTTTTCAAGATAAGCTCAACGGGGACCGAAACTGTAGTTGCCGGTAACGGCTTCGCTGGTTACTCCGGCGACGGTGGCAAGGCGGTGAACGCGCAGCTGAACTATCCGCAGGGCGTGGCGGTGGATACAGCCAGTCCGCCGAACGTCTATATCGCAGACACCAGCAATTGCTTGGTGCGAATGGTCAATCAGTCCACTGGCACAATCAGTACGATTGCCGGTTTGGTGACTGTTCCGTCGAGCGGGAGTCCGTACCCGACCTGCGGTTATAACGGTGACGGCATGGCGGCCAATAAGGCAGAGTTATATTACCCGGCCGAAGTAGCTGTCAACCCTTCCACCGAAGATGTTTATATTGCCGACAACTACAACGGCATTGTGCGCAAGGTCGCGGGCGGTAAAGCAACGGGAACCATCACGACTGTGGCAGGAACTCCGCAGCAGAACTGCGGGGGCACCACACCCTACGGGGATGGGGCGTCTGCCATCAAGGCGTACCTCTGCGATCCGGTTGCGGTTTCGCTTGATACCTCGGTCACACCGGCGAACATCTTCATCACCGAACAGAATTCTTCGACCCGTTGCACCATACGTGAAGTGGTTGGGTCGAGCAACGATATTTACCAGGTCGCGGGCAGTTATACGCTCGGCTGCGGCTACAACAACGATGGCATCAACGCGGTGGGCGCAGAACTGTCTAACCCCTATCAGACGCACGTCTCGGTGAGCGGATCGACCACGACCGTGGAGGTTGCGGACTACAGCAACTATCGCGTACGACAATTTACCCTAACCTATTCGTCAGCCGTGCCCAAGCCCGGCAATATTTCGACGATCGCCGGCAACGGACAATACGGCTGGTGTAATGATGATGGCGGGGCAGCGTTGAGCGCGTGCCTGGGCCCAATAGGCATAGCGTACGACTCGAGCGGCAATTTCTATATCGGCGACGCGGGCTCTAATCGCGTCCGCAAGGTCACCAAGAGCACTGGTTTGATCAGCACGATCGATGGATGGGGACCGAGCGGCACAACCGAGCCGTGGTACTCGGACCCCGTCGGACTGAGCGGGGTTGCTGGCGGGACTCCGTCGCTCTACTACCCATACGGTGTCTATGCCGATCCCACCTCCACCAAAGTCTATGTGGCGGGATATCAGGGACAGTCAGTGTATGAATGGGACAGCGCCAAGAATGCGATCACTGGCTTCGCAGGCAGCGGTTATTCTGGATTTGCCGGGGACGGAGGCCCCGCCAGTTCAGTGTCCACGTATCTGAATTATCCCTTCGGGATTGGCAAAGACAGCAAGGGAAATATCTATATTGCCGACTCCAACAACTGCGCCATCCGCGAAGTCGAAGTTTCTTCCGGAGATATCACGACCGTGGTTGGCGGCTCGCCCGGTGCACTCAAGGGCTGCGGGTATGTCAATTCCGGCGGAGTGAACTCACAGTTGTATTATCCCCAAGGGGTCGCCTTTGATTCCGCCAACAACATGTACATCGCCGACACCGACAACTGTGCCATCCGCAAGATGACTGCGTCGAGTGGTTTGGTCAGCACCATTGCCGGAGTCGGTCCCCCGACGGCGACTTGCGGCAACACGGGAGATGGCGGACTTGCGGTGAATGCGCAGATCTACTATCCACTTTCGATTGCTCTCGACGGTGCCGGCAATATCTACTTCTCGCAGCAGCAGACCACTAATACATGCCGTATCCGCGAGATCGTCGCCGCGACTGGAATCATTCAGACGGTGGCGGGCGATGGTGCGTGCGGCTATACCGGAGACGGGCCGGCAACTGGGAGCTCGATCTATCCGGCCACTGTGACCGCCGATCCGAATGGGAACCTGTTCCTTTCGGATTACTCCAATCAGCTCCTGCGCTGGGTGACTCCCGCCGGACAGATGGTCACCTTCGCGGGCACTTATAACACTGCCGGGTTCTCCGGAGACGGCGGCCCTGCTCTGAAGGCGACCTTTTACTATCCCACCGGAATCGCTCGCGACAGCCAGGGCAACACCTATGTCACGGATCAGTATAACCAGCGCGTACGTCAGATCACTGCCTTTGCCGGTTATGGACTGTCGACGGCAAACTTGATCTTCGAGACCCAGCCTGCGGGCACGACGAGTGACTTCCAGCCGGTTGCGGTGAGCGCGATTGGGCCGACCACGATCAGCGCGATCGCCGTCACCGCCGGCTTTAGCGAGATCGACGATTGTGTTGGTCTGAGCCTGACTACCAACCAGACGTGCGAAATCGACGTCTATTTCGCTCCCACCGCCGCAGGTAAAGTCAACGGCACTCTCACCATTACCTCGAATGCATTTCTTGCGGCGAATCCGAACAAGATTGCTTTGAGCGGAACGGCGACTGGACTCAAGCTCACTGGGTCATTGGCGTTTGGGGTTGATCTGCTGAAGACTCCGGTGGCCAAGACTGTGACCCTGACCAACAGCGGCGCCCAAGTCACGCTGTCGAAGATCTACCTGACCTCAACCACCGCCTTCTCGATCACCGGCGGCACTTGTCCGACCTCCGGCGGATCGCTGGGGAAGGGGGCAAACTGCACCATCATCGTGACCTTCAACCCGCAGACAATTGGCGGCTTTAAGAGCACCCTGGTGGTCGCAAGCAACGATGCGGCCAGCCCGCTGATGGCCTTGGCTACGGGCACCGGCACCGCGGTCGAGACTTCGCTGTCCTCCATTGCCTTTGGGTCGATCTCGTATGGCACGACCTCTACCATCAACCTGAAAATCACCAACATCGGTACCGCCAGCTTTACCTTAGCTACGAAGATTTCGGGCTCAGGCTTCGAGATCTCAAGCACCGGCAACACTTGCACGGCCAGCCTGGCTGCAGGAGCAAACTGCACGCTGCCGGTAGAGTTCGCTCCGACAGCGGTAGGGGCCGCCAGCGGCACCCTTACATTGACCACCAACGGTGGTTCGAGTCCGGTGCTTCCGCTCACTGGTACGGCCACTACCGATGTCTCGGCGACGCCTAATCCGCTGGCTTTCGGAACCATCACCCATGGGACCACGAAATCGTTGCCCATCACGGTTACGAATGTTGGGACCATCTCGTCGTTGAAGGTAACGGGAACGTCAATGGGGGGGACCAACCCCGCGGAGTTTTCGGTGTTGACTAACGGCTGCAGTACCGGAGTCGCGCCGACTAAGACCTGTACCGTGACGGTGCAGTTCGCACCGGCTGCAGCGGCCTCCTATTCCGCGACGCTTACCTTGACCACTAATGGCGGGCAAAACCCAGCCATCAACCTGACCGGGACTGGTAATTAGGGGTCAGCCCTTTGCTCTCAACCACTCGGCCGCTGGGGTTTAACCCCGGCGGCTTTTTTCGTTCCAGCGTTCGGATCTGTTCGGTGCGACGGGAAAGAAGCAAGTCCTCATAGTCCAACTCGTGTGACCAGCATCACAGACAGCAATGACTTTGTGAGGTGAAAGGGGCCGAGTCATAGCCTCCCCCGCCGCCCGTTTAGGCTGCCTCTTCGACGTCGCCCGTGGAAGGCGGCACGGTCTCGGGTTGAAAGGCAGGAGCGTCGCCTTCGGCTTCGTCCCCCGCCGCCTCCGACGTTGGCGGTTGCAGCTCGTCCAACATTTCGAGATTCTTCCGCAACGCCCGATCGCTGGCTGTGGCGTAACGCAGCACATTGGGCATCGTCCCGCCTGCACAAAAAGTCCAACCTGCTTTCTTGAGACACTCCATCTCGAGCTCCAGAGCCCGACCGTGCCGCCAATATTCGATGACGACACCTTCGATCGGTCCGATTCGCGCCGCCCTGCTGGTGGCCTTGCTGCAGACCCCGCATCGTTTCCGTACCAAGCGACAGCTGTGGGCCTACAGCGGTTTCGCGGTCGAGACTCACGACAGTGGCGAGTACCGCTGTGTACGAGGCAAACTGCAGCGCAACCGAGAGCGCATCACGGTGCGCGGTCTGAATGACAACCACAATAAGGATGTGAAGAGCCTTTTCAAAAGTGCCGCCATCTCTGCCAGCACGCGTCCTGGCCCGCTGCACGATTTCTATGCTGCTCGGATTGCCAAAGGGATACGGCCGACGATGGCTCGTCTCACTCTGGCGCGAAAGATTGCCGCAATCGTTTTAACGATGTGGAAGAAAGGAGTGGGTTTCGATCCCCAACAGTTGCATCGGCAAGCCGCTTGAGCCTCTCCGGTGAAGAGGGCTTCCCATCTCAGGATTTTCTCGGGTGATGGTCACTCCGGTTCGGAGAGCTCGGTTCGAGGGTGAGTATCAGTCAATGAGGTCGGCCGCGTGTGCTTCGGCACCGAGTCACTCATAGCACGTTATGCCCCCTCGGATAACCAGAAATAGCCATAGGCCACGAGCCTCGGATAGAACCATGGTTGACCTTGAGTCGCAGTCAGGCTTGCCGCTCTCTCGAACTCGACGGCATCGCCACCATCCGCGGAGGAAACTTATGAGCGTGGGCAATCGGCCAAGCTTCTCCAGAGAAGTGAAACTTCAGTGGGCTGGATCTCGAGAAAGAAATCTCGCCTCCGGTCGAGGCAGAACTTTTTTCTTGACATCCCTTTTTATAGAACTCATTGAGCCCAAGAGAGTCTAGAATGAGACCGTGGAGGAGAATCCGTGATAGGTCATCTCTCGAAGGGCCTTCGCGCGGCTGCTTTCCTGTCGATCACCATCGTTGCTCTGGCGGGAGGCTGTAACCATCCGCGCTCGACGCCGGAAGATGCTACTGCAGTCTCCCATGAGGTTTCGCAGACACTTGTCGGAAGGCAGATCACCATTCGAGGGAAATTTGCATCACTGGTCAAGGGCGACCCGTATGTCGTGCTCGACAATCAGCAGGAAGTCTGGATCGGACCCAGAGAATCTACGTTGGAAGACACCTACTCTAGAATGGACGGCAAACTCGTCGAAGCGACTGGCACTCTCAGGTTTTCTCACAACCCCGCACCAGTAGACGAAACAAGACAGCGAG
>Ga0209039_10000863_pt1 | contig 29131 bp, 25 predicted proteins | sample BogFormECP12_OM1_FD_188238 | JGI IMG/M metagenome (GOLD analysis project Ga0209039, IMG submission 188238) | Bog forest soil microbial communities from Calvert Island, British Columbia, Canada - ECP12_OM1 (SPAdes) (version 2) | ecosystem: Environmental > Aquatic > Freshwater > Wetlands > Bog ... | reverse complement strand
CGCCAGCCGGGCATGTTGTAGCTCTTGGAGAGGGTGAAGAACTCGACGGCAATGTCTTTAGCGCCGGGAACCTGGAGAACGCTGGGGGGCTTGTAGCCGTCGAAGGCGAGGTCGGCGTAGGCCAGGTCCTGGATGAGGTGGAAGCCGTACTGCTTGGCCAACTCGACGAGGCGGGCGAGAAACGGCAGTTCCACGCACTCGGTGGTCGGATTGGAGGGAAAATTGACGATGAGGGCCTTGGGGCGCGGCACCATGCGCGGAATCAGGTCCTCGAGCTGGGCCAGGAATTGCTCCTGGTCGGTGATGGGCACGCTGACCACGTGGGCGCCGGCGATCACCGGCCCATAAATATGGATGGGATAGCTGGGGTTGGGCACCAGCACCGTGTCCCGCGAGTCCAGAATGGCCAGGCACAGGTGGGCGATGCCCTCCTTGGAGCCGATGGTGACGATGGCCTCCGTCTCGGGGTCCAGATCGACGTCGTAGCGCGTCTTGTACCAGTTGGTGATGGCCCGGCGCAGGCGCGGGATGCCGCGGGAGACCGAGTAACGATGGGTCGCGGGCTTCAGCGCCGCCTCCACCAGCTTGTCCACGATGTGCTTGGGCGTGGCTCCGTCGGGGTTGCCCATGCCGAAGTCGATGATGTCTTCGCCACGGTGGCGGGCGGAGCGCTTCATGGAGTCGGTGATGCTGAAGACGTAAGGCGGGAGGCGCTGAATGCGAGAGAACTCTTCCATTCAACAAGTTTAAGGCAAAGGGCGCGGGAGATGCAGCGAGGGGACCGGATGGGTTACGGTGGGCCGGACAGGATGAAAGGGCGCGGTTTTGCGGCAAAATGGTTCATATTGGACAGAATTCCCATGGCGAGGTGGGAAAATGGAAAGGGGAGCAACCTGCCGCAGCGAGCGCGGCCGCAGTGTTTCCGGTTGGGGAAATACGGCCTGAAGTTCCGAATCCTGCTCGCGCAGCCGCTCCTTTCCGCGGAGTTTACTCATGAATGCCCTGTTGGTTTATCCCCAATTTCCCGAAACGTACTGGAGTTTCAAACATGCGCTCAGGTTCGTGGGCAAGCGTGCGGCGCAGCCTCCGCTGGGGCTGATGACGGTGGCGGCGTTGCTGCCGGCGGGCTGGAAAAAGCGGCTGGTGGACACCAACGTGGAACGGCTTCGCGACCGCGACCTGGCCTGGGCCGACGTGGTGTTGCTGAGCGGCATGCACATCCAGCGCGAGGCGCTGGTGGGCATTGTGGAGCGGTGCCGGGCGCGCGGGTTGCGGACGGTGGTGGGCGGGCCGATCGCCAGCAGCCTTTCGCCGGCCGAGCTCAAGGCGGACCACGTGGTGATCGGCGAGGCCGAGACGCTGATTGCCGGCTTGGCGCGCGACCTGGAGGAAGGAACAGCCAAGCCCATCTATCAGGCTGCGGAACGGCCGGAGATGGAGACCAGCCCGCTGCCCGACCTGAGCCTGATCAAGATGAAGCGCTACTCGACCATGGTTGTGCAATACTCGCGCGGCTGCCCCTTCAACTGCGAGTTCTGCGACATCATCGAGATCTACGGCCGGCGGCCGCGCACCAAGGCCATCGCGCAGGTACTGGCCGAGCTGAACCAGTTGCGCGCGGCAGGCTGGCGCGAGTCTGTGTTTATCGTGGACGACAACTTCATCGGCAACAAGGCGCGAGCCAAGGAGCTGCTCAAGGCGCTGATCGAGTGGCGCAGCCAATCGAAGACCAGCTTCGACTTCATCACCGAGGCTTCACTGAACCTGGCCGACGATGCGGAGTTGATGCAACTGATGAAAGATGCCGGATTTACCTCGGTCTTTCTGGGCATCGAGACGCCGGATGAGTCCGGACTGATCGCCAGCAACAAGCTGCAGAACACGCGGCGCAGCCTGCTGGACAGCGTGGCTACGATCCAGAGTTACGGCATGCAGGTGATGGGGGGCTTCATCCTGGGCTTCGACACCGATGGCGAAGACATCTTCGACCGCATGGTGGATTTTATCCAGAAGAGCGGCATCCCCATCGCCATGGTCGGGCTGCTGCAGGCCATGCCGGGGACGCAGCTTTTCCGGCGCTTGTGGAAGGAGGGCCGGATTGTGGATGCGGGCCACGGCGACAACACATGCGACAAGCTGAACTTTCTTCCCAACATGGACGCGGCCAAGCTGGTGGAGGGCTACCGGTCGGTGCTGAAGCGGATCTACTCCAGCTCGGCCTACTATGAGCGCGTCAAGCTGTACCTGAGCCGCACGCAGCCGAAGGGTGGAGAACGAGTGTCGACGCAGCGCTGGCTCACCCGCGACAATGCGCGCGCCTTTGTCACCTCCATCATCCGCCAGGGAGTCTTCGGGCGGCAGCGCTGGAGTTACTGGAAGTTTCTGCTGACAGTGGCTGTACGCTATCGCCACTGCGTGGGGGCGGCCATGACGCTGGCGGTGATGGGCTATCACTTCCAGGTGATGACGCGGAGACTTCTGAAGGCCGTGGATGAGGCGATGCAGCCGTCCGGGATGGAAAAGAGCCTGGCGGAGAAGGCGGGCGGCGAGTAAAGGCGGGTTAGAGCGAAATCGCATGCTGCCGGCGCGCCCAAGCCGGCGGAATTTATACTGAAAGACAACATGAGCACATTTTTGCCTGTAGACGAGCAGATGGACCTGCTTGAGAAGGGGGCCGCGGAGATCATCCGCGTGAGCGACCTGCGCGAGCGCCTGGAAGAAAGCCGCAAGACCGGACGCCCGCTGCGGGTGAAGGCCGGCTTCGACCCCACCGCGCCCGACCTGCACCTGGGCCACACGGTGCTGATGCGCAAGATGCGGCACTTTCAGCAGTTGGGCCACCAGGTGATTTTCATGATCGGCGATTTTACCTCGCTGATCGGCGACCCGACGGGGCGGAATGTGACGCGCAAGGCGCTTACGCGCTCTCAAATCGACGAAAATGCAGTCACCTACAAACAGCAGGTCTTCAAGATTCTGGACGAGAAGAAGACCGAGGTTCGTTACAACTCGGAGTGGCTGGGCAAGCTGGGCTACGAGGGGACGATCCGGGTCACATCCCACTTCACCGTCTCGCAGATGCTGGAGCGGGACGAATTTCACAAGCGCTTCCAGGCCGAGGAGCCCATCAGCCTGCACGAACTGCTCTACCCGGTGATGCAGGGCTACGATTCGGTGGCCCTGGAATGCGACGTGGAGCTGGGCGGGACAGACCAGAAGTTCAACCTGCAGTGCGGGCGGGACTTGCAGCGGCACTACGGACAGAAGCCGCAGATCGTGCTGATGACGCCGATCCTGGAGGGCCTGGACGGCATACAGAAGATGTCGAAGTCGTTCGGCAACGCCATCGGCATCAACGAGCCGCCCGCCGAGATGTACGGCAAGCTGATGAGCATCTCGGACGAGTTGATGTGGAAGTACTGGGTCTACCTCACCGACCTCAGGCAGTCGGAGGTCAATGCTCTGCGTGCTGCAGTCGAGGCCGGCCGCGAACATCCGATGGAAGTGAAAAAGAGTCTTGCATATCGGATCGTCAACGACTTCCATTCTCTTGACGAAGCCCAATGCGCATCTGACAACTGGTGGAGGATGTTCCAGCTTAAGAGCGAAACTGGCGATCTGGAAGAAGTTACTATTACCTACGCGGAGATAGCCGGGCCGGAGCCAAAGCAGATTCGCCTGCCGAAACTGCTGGTCCAGATGGGACTGGCAGCGAGCGGCGCCGAGGCTAACCGCAAGATCGCCGAGAAGGCCGTCAAGCTCGATGGCGAAGTGGCCGCCAACGCGCTGGTCCCGCTTACCGGGCTGCCGGCGCGACTGACGGTGCGGCTGGGCAAACGGGCGAAAATCGCGGTGATCGCGTAAAAATGGCTCTCCGAAATTAGCCAAATGGCGTATATTAGAGATGGAGGCGTGTCATGGCGACCCATTCCGTACCCGAAGTACTCGGTGGCGAAGATGTTCTGGGCAGGCCAGTGAACAAAGGCGGGGCCCTGGCGGAGTTGGTGCGCGAGGGGCTGCCGGTAAAGGCGCTGCTTCTGCTGGCCGACCGGCTGGACATGCGTCAGGCGGAAATCTCTGAAAAGATTGGCATTCCCAAGCGCACGCTGACCCGGCGATTGGCGCAGCATTCGCGGCTTACGGCGGCCGAGTCGGATCGGGCCGTGCGGCTGGCGCAGGTTTACTCGACGGCGGCGGAGACGCTGGGGGACGGGGACAAGGCGGCCGCGTGGCTCAAGACTCCGAATCGCGCCTTGCGCGGAGGCCGTCCACTGGACCAGTTGGACACCGATCCCGGCGTGCGCGAGGTGGAGGACGTGCTGGGGCGGATCGCCTACGGCGTTTATAGCTGATGCAAATCTGGCGCATCTGCCGGGCGCGGTTTGCCGGCGAAGCGTTCTCCGGCCTGGGAGCGCGGCGCTTCGGCGGGCGATGGAACTCGCCCGGCGTGCCGATGGTCTACGCGTCGTCCTCGCTGGCGCTTGCGGCCATGGAGTTGTTTGTTCACCTGGAGCCGAACCAGCAACCGGATGACCTGGTCTCGATTGCGGCACAGCTGCCTGCAGGAGAACCGGCGCAGCGCCTGGAACCGGACGAGTTGCCGCCGGGCTGGTGGACTGACGATTTCGAGCCATTGCGGATGATCGGGGACGGGTGGATTCGCGAGAAGAGGTCGCTGGCCATCGAGGTTCCCTCGGCGGCGCTGCGGATGGAATGGAATGTGCTGGTGAATCCGCTGCATCCGGCGATAGCGGAGGTCAGGATTGAGCCGGCGCAGCCGTTTCATTTTGATGCGCGGATGTTCCGGTAAAGCGAATCGGCGGCACTTGGTTAGTTTCCGGTTTGCCGGTCAACCTTCCGGAGCCGCCCAAACGTCCGTTTACAGTCCGTCCACAATGGCGATGTAAAGCATAGAAGCCTATTCTGTGCTATACAAAGCGCATGGATCGTTTTGTATTCGCGTTCGTACTTGCCGGATGGGCCGCAGTGTCTGCGCTCGGTCAACAATGCCCGCAATCCAGAGCAACCGGTCCTGGCTATGTATCGGTGGTCCGAGCGCTGGAAGGCAGGCTGGTCTTCCACGACGGTATCCGACAGTGGTTTGAACTGCAGCTGGACCAACCTCAATGCGGTCAGGCTTCTATCGAACTCGTGCCGGGGAATTCGCCTCAACTCCAGGCGTTAAGGGGCTGTCGAGTCAGATCGACAGGTTCGATTGGCTTTTCACCCACCGGTTATTACTCACTTGCTATCAACCAGATGCTGGGGGAGATTGAACCCATCGGAAAATGCGATCTAAAGGCACCGTTCCCTGACTATTCCGATGCAAAGCCCGACAAAGCGATCCGTGCGTATCGGGTGGAAATGAACGTTGACTATGAACCCGGTGATCACCCTATCCTGTTCCGCGTGTTGAGTTCCGGGAAGGAGCTGCGGCCCTGGCGGGCGTACGCAAGTTATCTCCTAACTGGCGGCTTTGTCCTCTACGGCAAGTGTGGCGAGGGTTTTGTCATCGATAGAGTATTTGGGACGCGGCAGGCACATCCTTCACACTCGGATGAATCACAGAGCCCAAATGACATGGCAATGTTCGATCCCGAGAGCGCGGCGGCGACCGGGAAAAAGGACCTTCATCTCGGGTACACCTGCATACGCGAGAGGTGAGAATGACAGGGAAACGGATGCCCAGGAGAGAGGGCAGTTCCGAGTGGATGGTTGCCAATCCGGAAACTGACGCGTGACCGAGCAGATCATCTGCAACAGAGCTTTCGTCCGCCCAGCGCAAAGCTGCGGGCGGATTCGAGCAGTTTGGCGACGGATTCTTTGGAGCAGGATTCGGTGTAGATGCGCAGCAGGGGCTCGGTGCCACTCGAGCGCAGCAGGAGCCAGGTTTCGGCGGCGTTCGGCTTGCCGGGCGCTTCGGGATTGTCGAGGTAGAACTTTACGCCGTCGAGGGTATCCTGGCGGAGGATGGGCATTCCGGCAAAGACCGGGTCGCCGGGCTTGAGGGCGAGGGCGCGGGCGACGACGCCGTTCATGACGTCGTTGGGGATATGCAGATCGATACGGCCGTATTGGTGCTCGCCGTACTCGGCCTGGAGATCGGCGACAAGCTGGCCCAGGGTCTTGCATTCCTCGGCCATGACGTTGGCCAGCAGCAGCGAGTTGAGCAGTCCGTCGCGCTCGGGCAGGTGGCGTTGGAAGCCGATTCCGCCCGACTCCTCGCCACCCATCAGAATCTCGCGCTCCAGCATGTAGTCGCAGACGAACTTGAAGCCGATGCCGTGCTCAATCAGCTCGCGGCCGTGCTTCCGGCAGATGCGGTCGAGCATCTTGGTGGTGTTGAAGGCGCGGGTGACGGCGCCGGGCCAGTCGTTGTGGCGCTTGAGCACCCAGCTCAGCAGGACGGAGTAAATCTTGTGGGGATCGACGAACTCGCCGTGCTCGTCGGTGGCGCCGATGCGGTCGGCGTCGCCATCGGTCGAGAAGCCGGCCTGGCAGCCGTTGGCTACGACCGCCTCGCTCAAGGCTCGGATGTGCGGCTCGATGGGCTCCGGGTTGATGCCGGGGAAGAGCGGATCGGCGTTGCCGCGAATCTGCACGTGGGCCACACCCAGGCGGGTGAAGATATCCGAGAGGAAGGTCAGCCCGGCGCCGTACATGGAATCGAGGCCGAACTTCATGCCGGATTTCTGGAGCGCGTCGAGGCTGGTAAAGCTCTCGATGGCCTTGAGGTACGAGGGCAGGAAATCGACTTCCTCGATGGCGGCGGGCCGCGCGGGCCGGGGGACGGGCTGGCCCAGGCGGGACTCGATCTCGGCCATGATGGAGGGCTTGCCCGATCCTCCGTACCAGGCCTTGTATTTGACGCCATTCCATTGCGCCGGATTGTGCGAGGAGGTAATCACGATGCCGCCGGCCGCGCCGCGCTGGCGCACGCCGAAGCTGAGGGCCGGGGTGGGCGTAATGCCGTTGGCCAGGGCGACGGGGATGCCGGTGGAGGCCACCACCTCAGCGCAGGCGCGGGCAAAAGCTTTGGAGCCGAAGCGGGTGTCGTAGCCGATGCAGAGTCCCCTGGCGGGGTCTTCTTCCGCTGTGCCTTTGCGGGAGTGGACGTAGGCGGCGATGGCCTGGGCGGCGATGCGGACATTGGCAAAGGTGAAGTCGTCGGCGATGACCGCGCGCCAGCCGTCGGTGCCGAACTTGATTTGAGGATGAGGCATGGCTGGGTTCCCGTTCTCCCTCGCATTGAGTGTAATCAATGAGAGGGAGAGAGGCGTTTGTGGAACGGCGCGGTTCAACTCACATTCGCGGAGCGGGCCAGACACTCCGAACGCGAGGTTCAGGTTCGCGGCGGCTTCAGATCAGCTCGGTGTGGCCGGAGAGGTTCAGTTCCTTGACAATCTTGCCCACATCCTGGGAGCGGTCGCGATGGGCGATCAACAGAGCATCTTCAGTGTCGATGATCACCAGGTTCTCTACGCCCACCAGGGCCACGAACTTGCGCGGGCTGTAAATGTAGTTGTTGCCCGCGTCAATGGCCGTGTGGCCCTCGGTTTCGGAGACATTGCCCTCGCCGTCTCCGCGCAGGCGGGTCTCAAGCTGGTACTCGTAGAGCGCGGCCCAGGAGCCCAGGTCGTTCCAGGCGAACTCGGCCGGGATGCAGTAGAGGTGGGAGAGGTGTTCGCCCTTGGCCGAGCGCGGCTCAAGCACCGCATAATCCACGGAAATGTTTTCACACTTGGGATAGAGGGCGTGAAAGACCTCTTCGAATTCGGGTGTTCCGTAGGCGGCGGCAATGCCCTCCAGCAGCGGAGCGGTCTCCGGCAGATGCTCACGCACGGCATTGGCCAGGGTGCGCGCCGACCACAAAAACATGCCCGAGTTCCAGTAGTAGTTGCCGGCGGCGACGAACTCCTCGGCCCGGTTCTGGTTGGGCTTCTCAGTAAAGCGGCGCACGTGCAGAGCGGATTCGTCCTTGGTGTAGTCGCCGGTCTCGATATAGCCGTAGCCGGTCTCTGCGCGGGTAGGCTCAATGCCCAGCACCACCATGTTTTCGCCGGCCGCGGCCATGGCGATCCCCTTTTGCAATGTCTTGAGGAATCGCGGCTCGTCGGCGATAACGTGGTCGGAGGGAAAGACCCCCAGCACCGCCTGGGGGTTTTGCCTTTCGATGAGGAAGGCAGCCAGTCCGCAGGCGGGCGCGGTGTTGCGGGCCACGGGTTCCTGGACGATCTGGCCGGCCGGCAAGCCTGGCAACTGATCGGCGATCTCGTGGGCCAGGTACTCGTTGGTGATGACCCAGGTCTTGTCGAGTCCAGCCAGGGGCTTGAGCCGCTCCACTGTCTGCTGAATCATGGAGCGCTCGCCGTCTAAGGCCAAAACCTGCTTGGCGCGAGCGCGGCGGGAGCGGGGCCAGAAGCGGGTACCGCTGCCTCCGGCAAGAATCACAGGACGGAAATCGATAGGCTTCGACATCGAACACACATCCTACCCGACAAACACAAGGTTTGCACAGTGGGAAATAAAGCTTTTTCTGGAGGGCAACCGCGGCTGCGCGGCGCCGCCCTTGCCGGAGACGGTTTTTCCCCATCCCACATGGCAAAACGGCGCGCGCGGCAACTTGAGCCGCGCGGTCCGTCTTTTACAGATTTTCGGCCTACGGCTAGGCGAGATCTGAGAGGCCCGGCTAGGCCAGCTTGGCCAGGAATTCCGCCATGCGGCGGGTACCCTCGTCGATGTTTTGCCTGGTCACCGGGTAGGAGATGCGGATGTGCTCCGCGGTGCCAAAGGCCTCGCCGGGCACGGTGACGACATGGGCCTCGTGGAGCAGGCGGGTGGCCAGCTCGGTTGCGGTCTTGACGCCGCCCTTGCCCAAAAAGGCGGAGATGTTGGGGTAAACGTAGAAGGCGCCCTCGGGCTTGGTGCAGGTGACGCCGGGAATGGCGGTCAGCTTGGCCAGCATGTAGTCGCGCAGGCCGATGAACTCGGCGCGGAACTCGCTGACGCACTCCTGCGAGCCGGTCAGGGCGGCGATGGCGGCCTTCTGCACAAAGCTGGTGGCGTTGGAGGTGGACTGCGACTGGAGCTTGCTCAGGTTGGCCACCACGGGCTTGGAGGCCAAGGCGAAGCCGGCCCGCCAGCCGGTCATGGCATAGGTCTTGGAGAGCGAACCGAGAATGACGATGTGCTCCTTGGCCCAGGTGAACGAGCCGCCGGAGATGGGCTTTCCGGCGTAGTTGAGGTACACATAGCACTCGTCCAGGAGCAGATAAATCCCGCGCTCGTGGGCCAGATGGACGATCCGCTCCAGATCCTCGGCGGAGACGACGGAGCCGGCCGGGTTGGAGGGCGAGTTGAGGATGATGGCCTTGGTTCTGGGCGTGACGGCCTTCTCGATGGCGCCGGCCGTGATGCGAAAGTTCTCCGCCTCCCGGGTTTCGAGGTAGACCACCTTGCCGCCGGCATACTGGATGATGTCTTTGAAGCTGACCCAGTAGGGGACGGGCAGGACGACCTCGTCGCCGTGATCCACAAGGATTTGGATGGCGTTGAAGAGGGCCAGCTTGCCGCCGGTGGTGAAGATGGCCTCGTCGAGGCCGTAGTCCGAGCCGAAATCGGTCGCGTGGCGCTCGACGATGGCCTTGCGCACGTCGGGAATGCCCGGCACGACGGTGTAGCGAGTGAAGTTGGCGTCGATGGCGGCGATGGCCGCGTCCTTGATGTGGCGCGGGGTGTTGAAATGCGGCTCGCCAGCGCCGAAGTCCACCAGATTGGCGCCCTGGGCGCGCAGCTTGGCGGCCTCGGCGGCCACGGCCATGGTGGCGGATACTTCGATCCGGCCAATGCGGCCGGCAAAGCCTTGGGGTAGAGAGCTTACGGTCGTCGTCATATCTTCTATTTTTGCAGATTTTCGGCCTACGGCAAAATCGCTGCAAAAAATGGCAGCGGGGCTTGCGGAAATAATGTCGAGCTAATGCGCCGGTGGGGCGTCTGTCTGGATAGCAGGGGCTTATGGCGTCGATTGCGGGAGGCAGCTTGGTTTTGTTTTCCATGGAGCGCGCGCAGGCGGAGGTTGACCTCGCGGCTCTCGTGGAAAGATACTCCCGGCTCCTTTTCCGCGTGGCTCACTCCGTTTTGCGCACTCGCGCCGAGGCTGAGGATGTGGTCCAGGATGTCTTCGTGCGCGTGATCGAGCGCCGCCGCTCTCTGCAGGGGATCCGAGATATGCGCGTCTGGCTGATTCGCATTGCATGGAATCTCGCTCTGGACCGCAGACGGTGCATCCAGCCGGAACAGATGGATAAGAACTTCGCGGAGACACTAGCGGCGAGCGCTGTTTCAGCCGGCGAGAGGCTGGAGCAGGCGCAGCGCATGAGCGCCGTGCTGCGCGAGATGGAGAGATTGCCCAAGACGGAGCGCCATGTGCTGCTGCTCTCCGCAATCGAGGAGCTGGGCACGGCGGAGATGGCGGAGGTTTTGGGAAGAAGCGAGTCCGCGGTTCGAGCACTGCTCTTTCGCGCGCGAATGCGGCTGCGCGAGCGGCTCGAAGCGCAAGGAGGCAAGCGATGAAGAATCCAGAGGAAGCCATCGGCAAGGTACTGGCTGGCTTGCGAGCAGCCGAAGCTTCACCGGGCATGGAGCGCCGCATTTTGGCCGCCGTTGAGGCGCGCGCATCAGCGCCTCCGGCCGCAACTCCGCGATGGGCGTGGGGTGTGGCGATGGCGGGCGCGGCCGTAGCCTCCTTGTTCATTTTGTTCATTCTGACCACGGCTATCCATTGGCACGGGCATCCATCAACGCAGGCGCAGAAGCACGTTCTTCCCGCGGAGCCGGCACGCGATGCGCAGCCAGCAACGCTGCTTTCGCGGAAACCGATCGAGTTCATCAAAGCTGTAGCGCCACGGAGAACTGCAACCCGAATCCGCTCTGAAGAGGCAGTGCTTCTCAGCGATTTGCGCGCCCCTAGCCACCCTGCGCCGGAAGCGCCACTGACCAATGAGGAGAAGCTGCTGTTGCGCGTGGTTCATAGCGGAGATCCGCAGTTGATAGCGATGTTGGACCCTGAGGAGCGCGCCCGGCAGGAAGCGAAGAGCGAGGCGGAATTTCAAAAGTTTGTCGAGCAATCCAGCAAAGAAGATCACGAATCAGATCAAATCACCGAATAAAAGGGAGAAAATCGATGAAACGGACAATCGGAATCATTGGTATCACGCTGGTGCTGAGCTGCGGCGGCGCAAGAGTCTTTGCGCAGGCGGATGTGGTTACGCCTAAGGCAAGCGAAACGAAGGTCGAGGCAGCACCGACCACCTACCGGCTGATCTACACGCTCACGGAGATGGACGGAGGCAAGCGTCTCGGAACGCAACATTTTTCCTTGACCGTGAATCCAGGCAAAGAAGGACGAATCAGGCTCGGCAGCAAGGTTCCCATCGCAACGGAATCTTCCAATCCGGCAAGTCTGGCGCCAGCGCAGGTACAGTATCAGGATGTTGGACTTTTTATCTTAGTGCGCTTAAAAGAATCCACTGCAGGCGTGCTGGCGGATTCGGATGTAGAGCAAACCGGCGTATCGGAGGAACAATCAACCGTTGGAAAGGGCGATCCGGTGATTCGGCAGGCAAATTTGCAGAATACAGCCCTGCTGACACCAGGCAAGCCGGTAATGCTGGGATCTCTGGATGTGCCGGGCAGCACGCGGCACCTGGATGTCGAGGTCGTTCTTGAGGTGGTCCGGTAACTGATTGGCTTATTGCAGTAGCTGATCGTGGAATCCCAGGCTGAGTTTTTTGAGGCCTGGGATTTCCGCGTCAGATCGGGCGTAACTGTCCAAGAGTTCAAGGCGCGACATAGCCCGGAGTCGCGCCAATGTCGGGGGGCAGCGTCGCGCCGCGGCCGGGTTCGGCGGCGGGACCGTTATCCGCGTCCTGATAACCCTGAAAGTTATAGGTTCTGGATCCCGAGCCGGCGAGTTCGAAGGCCAGCCCGCGATAGGACGTCAGGTCAGACAGGCTCGACTGCAACGGCGCGGTGAGCACATTCTGCCCGTTAAAGACGCTGCTTCCCGTCTCACCCCATGTGCCGGCGGCGGGATTGGTCAGCGCGCAGGTAGAGCCGCCGCTGCAATTCACCGTCCAGTCGCCTCCGTTAACTGCGACCGCGCTGGTGTCGCCGGTTGAGCCGGCGGGTAGCAGGCGCAGATTGCTGACGGTGTAATTGAAGGAGTTGGCGATCGGATCGAGGGTGAAAGTGATCGCCCACACCTGCGAAAGATCCATCGGCACCTGATTCTGGCTCCATGCGCCTTGCGCCATCTGCGAGAAATCCACTTCGACGCGGCGCGGGCCGGGCGAGGGCGTCAGCGTGACGTAGGCGGTGTAATAAGAGTAGTCGGGAATGATGCTAGTGGGCTGCACCAGCGCCACTTCTATGGGAAATGGCTCGCCGAGCTGATTGTGCGCGGCGATTCCCGCCGACCAGTCCGCGCCCACCGCCGTCGCGCCCGGAGCAAAGTTGATCCCCTGATGCTGAACATCAAGGAAGGTGTTGTTCTCGATGGTGTTGACGCCGGTGATGTTGGCGCCGTTCCACAGAATCTGCTGGGCGAGATTGTCGTGCAGATAGAAGTTATGGCTTCCCGCATCCAGATAGATTGCCGCGCCCCAACGGGCCTGGTTGTTTTGCAGGATGTTGTAGGCGATCTCCGTGCCCTGGTCATCCGAACTCCAGGCGTTGAGGTTGCCGCAATCCTCCATGAAGAGGCAGGGGACTTGCACCAGGTTCTTGAACACTTTCAAGTCGCTTCCCAAGGTCATGCCCGCAAGGGAGGTGCGCTGAATGGTATTGTTCTGAATCAGATTCTGAGTGCCATCCGAGGCGACGATGCCCGCGTCGTTGCTCCAGGTCAATCCAGAATCCTGAATCGTCACCTGCTCGACGGTGTTGTTGGAGCCGGCCAGGTAAATGCCGGCGCGTCCAGCGAACTCAATCAGGCCGGCGTTGATCAGATTGCCTGAACCGGAGACGTCGATGCCACCATAAAACTCAGGAGAAACGTTGTACCCATCGTAGGCGCGAATCCAATTGGGCGCGTAGAGAAGGAAGTTCTTGATCGTGCAGGAAGAACTGTTCTGCAGGTTGAACCATCCGCCGCAGGCTTGCAGACCGTTGACGATGATGTAGGATTGGCCGCTTAGATTCAGAATGGCGGGAGCGACGCCGGCCTCAATGCGGCCCGTCGGCGATGCGCCATCCTGCGTCCACACGTAGAGCATCTGCGCGTTCGGATCCCAATACCACTCGCTCGGCGCATCCAGAAGATTCAGCTTGCCGTAAACAAAGAACTTGTTTCCGCGCCGCGGAATTAGCTCGGGGAGTTGGTTGACGGGCGTGGTCCACGTGAGCTCCCCCGTGGCTTGGTTGTCGCTAACGATCTGCCGGTCATAGCCCACCCACGCCTCCCCCGCCATGACGCGAATCCACGCGCCGGTCAGGTCCACGGACGGCAGACCAGCCTTTGTAAGCGAAGTGGAGTTACCCGCGTCAGCGATCGAGTAAGTCATGCCGGCAAGGTCTTCAATAGCCGTATTCGGCCAGCGCGCCTCATTCAGCAGATGGCCGTCGGAGAAGACCTGCATCGGCTGAGCGGGCCATGGTGCAGCGTAGATGGATCCAGTGGAGAGCGTCCAGGGGCCATTGACCGGCTGCGCGCCGATCAGCATTGGAGTTTCGCCGGGATAAGCCGCCAGGGTGATGGGCGCACCGGCGGAGCCGGAACGCGGCACGGTCACCGACTCGTGGTAGTTGCCCGCGCGCAGGATGAGCGTGTCGCCGGCCAGGAGCTGATTCACCCCGTTCTGCACGGTGGCGAATGGCTGACTCTCGGTTCCCGGCGATGAGTCGCTGCCCGTGGGCGAGACGTAGTATGTCATTGGACTGTGCACGAAGTTTGCCGACGCCTCATTCGAGTTGCCGCTTTCGCCGGCGGAGTTATACGCGGAGACAACGTAGTAGTAAGTTGACCCGCTGCTCACAGAGGTGTCCGTGTAGGAGGCCGTAGAGGTGGAAGCCAGCAACGCGTACGGTCCTCCGGCTGTCTGGCCGCGCTTGACGTGGTAGCCGGTAGCGTTCGCGCGCGCGCTCCAACTGAGCGCAACCTGCGCATTGCCGGCCGAGGCCTTGAGAGACGCGGGCGCAGGCGGAATCTGCGGCGTTCCGCCTGTATTGCCTGCCTGACCGCCTCCGCCGCAGCCGAGGATGCCGAAGAGAACCAGAGTGCTGAAGAATCCAATCGACTTTCGCATGGACGCTCACATCGCCGGCTGAATTGCTGCCCGGCGCATGGCAACGATTATCCCGGCGCCCGGGCAATTTTCACCAAATTTGTGACGAAGACGCACTGTGAGGGGACGAAGACGCCTGTGCGGGCATAGTTCGCCGTTAAAGCGCGCCAGTGGCGGAGCGTAGAAAGGATTCGCGATAGGTGTGACTGAGCTTCAGTGTGACGCCCTCCTTGAGGACAATCTCGTGTTCTCCGCGTCCGGCGGGATGCATCTGGCGAATGGCGTCGAGGTTGACGATCGCGGAGCGCTGTATGCGCTGGAATTTGGCCGGATCCAGTTGCTTCTCCAACGTGTTGATGGTCTGCCGCAACATAAAAGACTGCGCGCCGACATGCAGAGCCACGTAGTTGCCTTGCGCTTCGATCCACGATATTTCGCTGGGGCGCACAAAGAAGGCCTTGTCGCCCGACTTGACCAAAATGCGCTTCAGAGGCTGAGGGCGGGCGCTCTGCTCGTTGAGAATCCGCAGCAACTCCTCATTCACAGCCTCGCGCTTCTGGAGGGTTATCTGTTGCTTGGCGCGCGCCAGTGTCCGCTCGAATCGCTCGCGGTCGAAGGGTTTCAGCAGATAGTCGATGGCATGAACATCAAAAGCCTTCAGCGCAAACTGGTCGTAGGCGGTGACAAAGGCAATGTTGGGAATCGCTGCCGGCGCCAAGGCCCGCAAGACGCCAAAGCCATCCAGGTCCGGCATCTGTATGTCGAGAAAGACCAGATCGGGCGCGGCAGATTCGATCATCTCGATAGCGGTATAGCCGTCTCCGCACTCGCCGATTACTTCAATCTCGGCATCCTCGGCCAGAAAGCTGCGGAGCATGGCGCGAGCGAGCGGTTCATCGTCAACAATCAGCGTGCGGATGCGATGCGGATTCACGAATTGCGTCCCTCCTCTCCTTCCAAGGCGTGAAATGGGAGTTCGACCCGAACGCGGAATCCGCCGCCGGAGAGGTTTTCCAATACCAGATGCTGCGCAACTCCATAAAGCTGGCTGAGGCGGGCGCGGGTGTTGGCCAAGCCGAGGCCAGCGGTCGCGGGAGCGTCGATCCGGTCTTCCAGAATCCCCGGACCGCTGTCCTGCACCGTCAGCAGCAGCCGCTCGTTGTCGCGTACGGCGCGCACGGCGATCTCTCCGCCGCAACCGTAGGGGGTAATGCCATGGCGCACTGCATTCTCCACGATCGGCTGCAAAATGAGCTGCGGCACCGCGGCGTCGAGAATCTCCGCCGCCGCATCCACGCTGAAGCGCAGGCGGCTACCGAAACGCATCTGCTCAATGGCGAGGTAGCGCTGCAGGAACTCGAATTCCTGACGGAGCGGAACCTCCTGCCGGTCGAGATCGCGCAGCGTCATGCGGAGAAAGTCTCCCAGCAGCGCCGTCATCTTCTGAGCCGCTTCGCGGTCAGTCATCTGCAGAGCGGAGATGGAGTGCAGCGCGTTGAAGAGAAAGTGAGGGTGAAGCTGCATCTTGAGCGCGGTCAGATTCGCGTTGGCCAGTTGCGCCTGCAGATGCGCGGCTCGCAACTGACCCTGCTGGAAGCTCCGATAGTAAAGGAAAGCGTAGGTGGCGGCGACGGTCATGGCGTAAGCCAGCACCGCCATCAGCAGGTCCTGCATATACCAGTAGTGCAAATAGGGCAGCGACGACCTGGCCACGATGATCGCCCAGCGCGGCTGCGTCGCCAGCGAGTAAGCCATCACGTAGGCGTAGGGATGGATGGCTCCCACGGCGAGAGCGACGAGGGAATGAATGCAGAGGTTGCGCAGCCTGTGTCCCAGAGCCGCCGGCAGCCACTGCGCCAACGCGATGGCCAGGGGGACGATGGGCAGAAAAAGATACCAAAGCAGAAGCGCATGCGCAAAGGCCTCGCCCCAACTATGCTGGCCGTTGTCGACGCTGATGATCTGCACCGCGTTGATGGCGCCGAAGAAGGTGGCCGCCGCAAATGCATAGAGAAAGATAGCCGGGCGCGAAGGCGGCTTGGCCATCTCGACCGGCAGGGGCGCGCCTTTAACCTTCGGATCTGCAATGGATTCCATGCGGCGAGACCCTTTCCGTCGGCGATTTCGGTGAATCCATACTCGCGTCTACAGAACCCTGAGAAGGCTCGCGACCGAACCCGGATTGCTGCGCTCCAGAATATAGCAAGGCTCTCAGTACGCGAAGGTAAAGCCGCCGGAATCGAAGACCTCCTTCAGCATCCGCGAGCTGACGCAATTGGCGGCGGAGGCGGGTGCGAGCCCTGGACAGGGCGGCGTACTCAGCCAACCCTGAGTTTCAGCCCAACCAGCGCAAAGTGAAATGCACTACGCTAACGATCCCAGCAGCCTGGTCAAGCACCAGACCAGGAAAAAGCCGGCAAGTCCGACCCAAGGTACTGCGGCTCTGCGTCCGGACTCCCAAGCCTCGGGAAGCAGGTGAAAGATGGCGGTAAAGAGGAACGATCCGGCGGCGAGGCTGAGGAACACCATCAGCAGCGCCGGCGAGATAGAAAACAAATGGGCGGCAATCAATCCGCCGGCAATCGGAGCCAGAGAATCCAGGGCCAGGAATCCGTAATCCTTCCATTCCGGCCTTCTGCCGCCTGTTGATAACAGGACAGTATTCAATCCGTCGCAGCCATCATGCGCCACGACACCGAGGCCGACGATGAGGCCCATCCGCAAGGAGACGGTGGTGGCCGCAAAGATGGCGGTTCCATCAAGGATGCTGTGGATGACAAGAAGCGAGGCACTGACTCTTCCTGCCGTGCGGTCTTGTTTGCCGCGCAACGAGTAACGATCCGAGGCTTGCTGAAGGCTGAAAATCAATACCGCTCCCAATGCGGCAATGGCAAAGACCTGGAAGCTCGTCCAACCCCGCATGGCAGCGGCGGAAAATGCTGACGGAAGCAGATCAAGGCACGACGCGCCAATCAGCACGCCCGCTCCGAAGGCCATGAGCAAGTGAATCCGGCGCCGCATGAGAACCGCACAATAGCCGCCGATCGAAGTGGAGACCGCAGCCATCGAAGTAAGAATAAGCGCGTTCAACTTTCACCCCCTGGCAGCACAACTCGATGTGCTGGTTGAAGAGCGGGCCGGACACGAAGCGGCGACCGGCATAAACGGCCCCGGCCATCACCGGTCGTGGCGATGGGGCAGGGCATCTCCCGCGCAGTGCGGGAGTTGACATATTGATAATGATACATTATTATCGTTAGGAGGGCAAGCCCGGCGGCCGTTTTCTCCCGGCAATCGACGACCGATAGCATTTGATGGAAGCGTTCGACACAGAGCTAACCATGGAAAAGCGGAATACACGACAGAAGGCGGCGATTCGAGAGGCACTCACATCGGCCAACCGGCCGCTGTCTCCGGAAGAGGCGCTGGAAGAAGCTCAACATCGCCATCCGTCACTGGGGATCGCGACGGTGTATCGAAATATTCAAACGCTGATAGAAGAAGGGTGGCTCCGGCCTGTCGAAGTGCCGGGCGATTCCACGCGCTACGAGGTCGCAGGCAAGGGCCACCATCATCACTTCCAGTGCAATGAATGCGGGAAGCTCTACGAACTGGAGGGATGCATCGCCCAGGTCAGGCCGAAACTGCCCAGAGGATTTCGCGCGACCGGCCACGAGTTCTTTGTGTACGGTCTTTGTGCGGTGTGCGTCCCCGATCGATCGCAAGCGCGGGCCTGATAGCGCAAAGAAGCGCCTAGGGGGTTGTTGATCCGCGCGCGCAGGCGCTGCGACTGCTTGAAGAACATGACCGGGCGCGCAGCTTGCCGCATGCAATACAGGAGCTTGGGGCAAGGCTGGCCTCTCTCTAAACAGGTGCGATGGTTAGCTCGGCCCCATGCGGTCGCGCAGGCGCTTGAGGACGTTGGGCGGGACGAGACCGCTGACGTCGCCGCCAAAGCTGAAGACCTCTTTCAGCATGCGCGAGCTGACAAAGGAGTAGCGGCCGGCGGGTTGCAGGAAGACGGTCTCGATCTCCGGGGCCAGGCGGCGGTTCATCAGAGCCATCTGGAACTCGTACTCGTAGTCGGAGATGGCGCGGATGCCGCGCAGCACCGCCGAGGCGCCCTGCTGGCGCGCAAACTCCACCATCAGCCCATGGAATGTGGCGATGGAGACGTTCTCCAGCGAGCTGGTGACCTCTTTGAGCATCTCCACGCGCTCCTCGACGGTGAAGAGAGGATCTTTCACCAGATTGCTGAGAATGGCGACGGTGAGGTGGTCGAAGAGCTTGGCCCCGCGCTGGATCAGGTCGATGTGCCCGTTGGTCGGCGGGTCGAAGGTGCCGGGATAGATGGCTTTTACGCTCATGCGGAATGCTCTATGAGGATTTTAGCAGCGCGGGGCGGGCGGGGCTGACCGACGGGCGGTACGATTCTGCGTGGAACCGTCGGCCCAAATCCCGGGTCGAAAATCCGGACCTGGGGCACGCATTCATTTTTGGAGGGTCAGACCTGCGCCACCCGCCGAAATTACACATCAAAGACCTAGTTAGCGCCTTCAACTCGGCTGGACTCCGCTTCGATATTCCATCCGCTCACCACTAACTTCAAAGGATCGTGGCTGGCGGCTGAACTGTAGTGAGCGGCAACGGAGCGCGACTCTCCAGGCATCAGGGAGAAATAGTTGTCCTCCCAAAGAACAGGGAGAATCTCTTCTCCGCTCTTATCGTCGACGATTGAGATTTGAATCTGAAACGCCAGATTCTTGGACGGGTTATGTATCTGAACACGAACGTCCTCGCCTTCCGGCTGGCGGCGAGCGGCTGCGGACGCATCCAGATGAACCTTCTGCAATTGGTTCAACATCGAAAGGTTCTCATAACTCGCCACGCCGGTATAATATGGATGCTTGCTTACCTCCTCCTCCGACCAGTTGTAGGTGGATAATTTCTTGGGCAGCCAGTAGAAGTTCGAACTCACGGCTTTGCGAGTCTTGTCCAAGAGCGTCAGCCGGACGAAATACACATCGGTTTCGATGACGTCGCTAGGGAGCGTGAAGAGCCTCTGTACGCTGTCTGAAGGAGACTTTAGGCTGACCGTTCGCGTGAATAGCTGCTGCAAATTGAAGTCGTACATCGTTGCTTCGGCGGTCAAATCGCTGAAATCCCGGTTTACGCTGTTCACAACCACCACGCTGCGGTCATCGTAGGAGTACTGGATATGCAATGGCTCACAAGCCTTTTTCGTGCCGAAGTACCCTCCTGCGGGCTGAAGGTAAAAGTCGTATAGGTGCCAGATCACGGAAGGCCAGGCGTTATTCAGCATCCATTGAATGACCCCCGTCGATGTATATTTATTCCGGCCAAAGGCTTCGAACATCGCTCTCTCGCCGTCGTAGGCCATGGCCTGCGATTTCAACAGGTAATCATCCAATCCTTTCGGCTGTCCATAAATGGCTTCCATAGAAGCATTGAAATGATCAAGGTTATCGTTAAAAATCCCTGCTCCTGTATGCAATCTCCAAAGACCGTCGACCGGCCAGAGATGGTCTTCCGGAAGAAACTTTTTCAGGCTGCCCTTCACGGGAATTGCGGGCCCGGGACTGGTCTCCGTGTTGAAACCGAATGCTCCACCATAATGGCTATCATCGAACAGCCAGTATCCGGGAGGAACATAATCATACGGTCCTGTCATTTTTACCTCGGAGGGACCGCTTAGAGTTGTCGGCTTGGAACCGGCCGAAGATATATAAGGATTGGGCCAGAAAGTTTCAGCCAGAATCTTGCGGTAGGCTCCTTCAACGGGAGGCGGAGGCGGAAAGTCGCTGCCATTCATCCATAAAGCCAGGCTTGCATGGTTCCGCAGGCGTAGGATTTGCGCTCGCAAAGATTCGGCGGCAACGGTGTGATCGCTAGGTTGCCAGGAGTCCCAGTGCTCCCAATGATCGCAGCAGCACCATCCCGCGAGGACGAGAATTCCCATCTTGTCGGTAAGATCGAAAAACTCGTCTGTTTCCAGCTTTCCCTCAAGCCGAATGGCATTCAAGTGCATATCCTGAACGTAGCGCAGCTCCGCATTGAGCCGGTCCTCCGAACTGCGTAAAAGCATCTCCGGAGCCCAGCCCGCTCCCCGAATGAGCATAGGCTGATGGTTCACCTGAATGAGCAACGGATGCTTCTCGGTCCTTAATTTATCGGAGCTGCCATTCTTGTCCGTGATTTCCCTGATTCCAAAGCTGGCGGCCTGAGAGTCGGAGACACCGTCTGAAGTTACGAATTTCATCGACAGCAAATGAAGCTTCTGATCTCCTAATCCTTTAGGCCACCAGAGTTCCGGATGGTCGATCTTCAACTGCGGGAATTCGCCGGGAGTAAACGCCACGGAGCGGCTCTCGCGCGGCGCGAGCGACACCTTCTGTTCGAATGTAACCGCCTCAAATCCTCCGCGCAGCATCCCCTCGACAGGCGCATCCGTGTCGTTATGCAATTCCGCTCGAACCGTCAACTCCGCGCGTTCGAGAGAAACCCCTGGGAAATGCGTGACCACTTCGGGATAGCGCACCCGGACCGGCCCGCTTGAGATAAGATAGACATCCCGCCAGAGACCCATATCCTTGTCCGGCGGAGTTGGATTCCAGTCGACAAAGTTTATCCCAAAATTCTTCTCGCTCGGCGCAAACACCTCAACCGCGAGCACGTTTGCCTGCTCTTGATCCACCAGAGCGGTTGCATCGAATTCATAGGTTCTGTAGGCGCCGGCGACATCGTTTGTGTCTGCAAGCTTCTTCCCGTTCAACCAGACATTGGCCCGGTAATTGATGCCATTGAAATGCAGCCATATCTTTCGGCCTTTGAAATCCCGCGGCAGTTGGAATTCAGTTCGATACCACCACGAACATGCGTATGGACTCCCGCTGGGCATGGGCATATCCGAAAAGATATCGCCGATCTTATATTCCAAACCGGGGAGCTTGCGCAGGTTGTCGGCGAAATAGATGTCCTTGAGCTCTCCATTCGCCACTTGAGCTGCCAATACGGTCGCGGGAACCGTTGTTTTGTACCAGTGGTCCGGCGAGAACCGCGGCGTCGATAGAACCTCGGCGGGTTCACTCACCTTGCATGAGCTCTGCAGCATCCAATTCTCCCGCAGATCCACCCGGTTCCCCACCTCCCCCGATGCCGCAACCGGCAGGGCCAGAAAAGACAAAGAAGCTATTGCTACCCAACAAGAATTCCTGCCAAGAAACATGACCTCAGACACCATCGTCCTTCCCTTCGTACAGCTGATCTCATATTGTTGGCTGCATTTGCAGCAGGGCTGAAGCCGTGCCCTGATACAAAGCGGCGGGTTGAGATTTATTGCCATTCAGGATTAACGCGGCTTTTCCATTTCGCGTTTGGTCACAACCAGAACAGCATCGTCCTTCTGTGGTCTACGCTCTGCGTGAAAGCATAGTAGGTCGGTAGTTTCATCATCCAACCATATCGTTTTACCCACAGCTTCAATGAACGGCGAGCAGCTTCCCGGTTTGGCGCCGCAAAAGGCAGTGATCCATACGTTCTTGAACCGAAGTACGAATAAGCCCTCATTGCCTAATTCGTTGTGCCAGTTGGCGTCGTAGGAAAATACCGTATATGCCCTGCACCGCGTGAATTGATTACAGCCAGATGGAATTTCATCTTCTGGGAAATCTGTCCAAGTCGGCGCCTGATCGCCTTCGACAGGAATTCTTTTCTTGTAGAGTTCGGGACTACCCGCTCGGACATGACCTGCGCGGTCAGATGCGAGTGACGTGGGCGTGGGCCGCTTCGTGTCGCAACCCAGCAGCGCGGCCAGCAATAGCAAATACGCAAGACTTTTCATACATTTGAAATCTTGGATTACCTAGCCCTTGCGCGGCTTCACGGCTTCTTTGGCTTCGGTGGGGCCGGAGGCGGGGACCTCGGGAACTTCGGCCTTGGAGACGCCGATGTTCAGCTTTTTGCGGACCTCTGCGTCCATTTTTGCGAAGATGTCCTTGTTTTCTTTTAGGAATGCGCGGGTGTTCTCGCGGCCCTGGCCGATGCGCTCGCCGGCGTAGCTGTACCAGGCGCCGGACTTCTCGACAATATTGTTGGCCACGGCCAGGTCCAGCACGTCGCCCTCGCGGCTGATGCCCTCGCCGTAAAGGATGTCGAACTCGGCCTCGCGGAAGGGCGCGGCCACCTTGTTCTTGACGATCTTGACCTTGGTGCGGTTGCCGGTGACGGCCTCGCCCTCCTTGATGGCGGCGATGCGGCGGATGTCCACGCGGACCGAGGAGTAGAACTTGAGCGCACGGCCGCCGGTGGTGGTCTCCGGATTGCCGAACATGACGCCGATTTTTTCGCGGATCTGATTGATGAAGATGAGCGCGGTGCGCGACTTGGAGACTGTGCCGGTGAGCTTGCGCAGGGCCTGGGACATGAGGCGCGCCTGCAGGCCCATGTGGGACTCGCCCATCTCTCCGTCCAGCTCGGCCTGGGGCACCAGCGCGGCCACCGAATCCACCACCAGCACGTCGATGGCGCCGGTGCGGACCAGGGTTTCAGTGATCTCCAGAGCTTGTTCGCCGCTATCGGGCTGTGAAACCAGCAGGTTATCGATGTCCACGCCCAGCTTGCGCGCGTAGGCGGGGTCCAGGGCGTGCTCGACGTCCACAAAGGCCGCCAGACCGCCCAGCTTCTGGGCCTCGGCGATGATTTGCAGCGTAATGGTTGTCTTGCCCGAGGATTCGGGGCCGAAGACCTCCGTCACGCGGCCGCGGGGAATGCCGCCCACGCCCAGGGCGGCGTCAAAACTGATGGAACCGGTGGAGATGACGGCAATGGGGAGGAGAGCCTCCCTGGAGCCGAGGCGCACAATCGAACCTTTGCCAAACTGTTTTTCGATCTGAGCGAGGGCTAGTTCTACGGCTTTGGCGCGGTCATCGGCGATGGCCATGGGGAGGGCTCCTTAAAGTGCTCACTTGATGCGGTTTCCGGTTTCCACACAGGAAATGCGCGGCGAGCTGAAATGGATTTCGATGGGATTGTAGCAGGGCTGGACAGAGATGCGATAGGAAAAAATAGCGAAGAGACGGTGAAACCGGGCGCACTGCATGCAGACCTGCCGATGCTTCGGGCGGATTTGCCGCTCAGATGGCGTAGGCGCCGATGCGGGTTTCGCGGGTGGTGAGGGCGTCGCAGGAGCGGTCGAGGGCTTCGTAGGCGGCGTCGTGGTCTTTGCGGAAGGCGCGGAAGTGGTCCTCGCTGGCCCAGCGGTCGATGGTGAGGTATGCGCCGGGGATGTAGGCGTCGCGCAAGAGCTCTGTTCCCAGATAGTTGGGAGAGGCGTGGAAGAGCTGGGCCCAGGCGCCGCTGGGACCGTAGGCGGCCTCAAAAGCGGCGATCTTCTCCTCGGCAATCTCGAACTGCCAGACAACGACGAACATGCGCGGCTCCGATTCTGTCCTTATGGTAACGCACTGGACAGTGGTCAGTGGTCAGTTGTCAGTTGTCAGTGGTCAGTGGACAGTGGACAGGGGCCAAGGGGCAGCTTTTAGCTTTTAGCTTTTAGCTTTTAGCTTCTAGCTTCTAGCTTCTAGCAGCGGGGCGGAGAGTAGGGACTAGGAACTAGGGACCAGGGACTCGGTGGAAGTTGAAAAGTCGGCCTGGAGGGCGACAAAAGTGTCGGCCTGGAGAACGACAAAGACCCCGAATCCCTACCAATTCGAGAGAAAATCGGCCTGGGGATGGACAGAACAGTGATGAGAGGACACCTGGAAGTCGGCAAAAGAGAGCAAAAGTCGGCGAAATAGGTCGAAATTAGGCGTTTTTTGCGCCCTTTTGGCGCACTTTTTGGCGTGTGTTTTCTACATAATTCGTGTACACAATGGCGGGTTTATGCCGGCGAACGGTTTCCGCCGGGGGAGCCACCCGCCAGCCTTAAAGCGCTATCTGATTCTGTTTGCGAAATGAAAGGCTTGACAAATAAAGAATGATGTGTCATTCTTTTATTCATATGAAACGTCTTCTCTGTTCCGTGCTGGGATCTTTACTCGCGCTGTTGGCCTACTTCGCCGGTCTGCCCTGGGCGGCTCTGCGGCTCGACCACCGGTTTGGCCTCGTGTGGCGGCTGCCCTTTTGGATTGAACCGGTGGCCGCGCTCCTGATTCTGGCAAGTGTTGCGCAGGCCGCCTGGTTCTTCTGGGCATATGCCTTCCGTGACGATGGCAGGCCAAATCACTTAACGCCGCCGGAGCAGCAGGTTGAATCCGGCCTGTTTCGCCGCTGGCGGAATCCGCTGATGCTGGCCGGATGGCTATGCGGCGCCGGATTGGCCTGCCTGCTGCGCTCCCCGAGCCTCCTGGGCATGGTGGGCATGGTTGCAGTGGCCGGCACGTTCTTCGTTCGCCGCGAGGAAGAGCCCGGAGCCGCGGCCCGCTTCGGCGGCGCCGGGATGCGCGCTATCGCCCGCATCCCGCGCTGGTTCGTAATCATGCTGGTGGCGGCTGCGACGGCGGCGGCACTGCCCACCGTCAGCGTCGATCGACCGGCGCCGGCTAGAGCCGCCAGGCCCGCAGTTCTGGTCCAGATCCGCTGCAAGCCGGGCACCGCCTATCTTTGGCGGGCATCGTTCGAGCAGTACGTCAAGCCCGCGATCGATGCGGCGATCGCTCGGGGCGATTCGATCACCGATTTCGAAATCATCGAGTCCGCGCTGCCCTCGCAGCCATTCGACTTTATCCTGCTGTACACCGGGAAGAGCTTTGCTGAATTCGATCAGCCCGGCTCCTTCCATCATTACGCGGAGCTGTTCCAGCGCGAGGGCTCGCCGCAGGCGCTGAATGCCCTGAAAGAGATGACCTCTTACGAGGATCAGGTGACCGTGACGCCAATCTACCTCGCCGATCAACCGGCAGGGGCCGCGGTCAACAGGCCCGCGATTCTGGTGGAGATCCGCTGCAAGTCCGGCACCGCTCTCCTGTGGCGGGCTTCTTTCGACCGGAACATCAGGCCCGCGATCGATGAAGTGATTGCCCGCGGCGATTCATTCACCGATTTCGAAATCATGGAGCCCGCGCTACCCGGGCAATCGTTCAATTTCATCCTGTTGTACGGCGGGAAGAGCTTCGCCGGGCTTGATAAACCCAGCCCCTTTCCGCATTACGTGACGATGTTCGAGCGCGAGGGCACGCTGCGGGGGCTGAGCGCTCTGAAAGAGATGACCCGCGACGAGGACCAGGCCAGCGTGACTCTGGTCCACTTGAACGGGACGAGGTGATGCCATGCGAATCCTAGTGACTGGAGCGGGCGGCTTCATCGGCCGTTCGGTGGTGAGCAAAGCGCGGAAGCGCGGCTGGGAGGTGACGGGTGTTGCCCGGCGGCCGTGTCCAGAGGCTGGCCGGATCGCGGATCTTCGCCAGCCAATCGAAGACTGGCCCGCGCCCGATGCCGTGATTCACCTGGCCGGAGCCTACGCAGGCTGCGGCGAACGGGAGTTGGCCGAGAGCGACCTGAAGATTGCCGTCAATCTGCTCGATTGGGGACGGCGGCAGGGCGTGCGCCGGTGGGTCTTCTCGAGCGCAGCCGAGGTCTACGGCGACATTGCCGGCGAGGCCGACGAGAGCTGGCCGTGCCGTCCAGTCATCCCATACGGAAAAGCGAAATTGGAGATTGAGAGAATGTTCCAGGCTGCCGGGTTGCCTGAACTGACCATCTGCCGCCTGGGCGAGGTCTATGGCCCGCAGAGCCGGATCCTGAGCGAACTGGGCGGGAGGCTGCGCCGCGGCTTTTGTCCCTGGCCGGGAGACGGCAACGTGAGGATCAGCTTTGTGCATGTGGAGGACGCGGCCGAGGCCCTGCTGCTGGCTGCGGAACGCCGAGCGCAGGAGCCGCGCGCCTATAACGTGGGCGACGGCGAGCCGGCTACGTGGCGGCAGTTCATGGATTCGATGGCGGAGATGCTTCATGCCCGGCGCGCGGTCTACCTACCTCTGCCGGTGGCGCGCTGCTACGCGGCCTGTGCCTCGTTGGTGGACGGAAACATTACGCCACACGTGCTCCGGCTGATGATCACGCCGAAGGTGCTCTCGAGCGAGCGCGCCCGGGCGGAACTGGGGTTCGTGCCGCGCTATGACTCCATTCACGCGGGCCTCAAGGAGGCGCTCAGTGACCCACTATAAAACCAGCAAGAAGATGGTCAAGCGCAAGCAAGAGCGCCGCCGCCGATTCCTCGACACGGCGATCGCGTTGTTTGGACGGCTCGGCTACCATGCCGTAACCGTGCCCATGATTGTGGCGGAAGCAGAGAGTTCCACTGGGGCGTTCTACCTTTACTTCCGCAACAAGGAGGATGTTTACGCCGAGGCTCTGCGCGAGATTGGCGCGCGTCTGGCCACGGCGCTCACGACGGCCATTTCACGCCAAACTGAGGTTGCCGCACAAATGGGCCAGGCCGTTGAGAGCTTCGTCGGTTGGCTGGCCGAAAACCCGCTGGAGACCCGCATGTTGATGGAGGCGGCGACGCTGGGTGGGCTTCCCGAGAAGATACGCCGGGAGGTGATCGAAAGCCACGTGCGGTCGGTCGCGATAGCGTTAGAGAGGGCAGCGCCCTCAATCGACGCCCGCGATCGTGGCTTGATAGCCTCCTGCTGGACCGGCGCCGCAATCGAGGCGGCTGCGGCATGGTTGCGCATGGAGCAAGCCGAGCGCCCGGACGCAGCGCACCTGGCTAGCATCGTCAAGAGTTTCAACTTGCGCGGAGCCGGCCTGGCCGCCGATCACGATTGAGACACGGCATAAAAAGCAGCAGATAGAAATATCCCACCTTAGCCGCAAAGAACGCGGCGAAGGTGGGGCATCCGCTTTATCGCTGGAGGAGGTCGATGGGTTGGTTGAAGTCGGTGACGCGGATGTGGGCGGCCAGGGATGGGTGCTGGCGCTGGAGGGTCAGGAACATTTCCCAGGCGACGCGGCGGTAGCTGAAGTGGCCGGCGGGGGCGGAGCGGAGTTCGGCGATGTATTGGGCTTCGGCGAAGTCCATTTTGAAGAGGCTGCGGATGCGGGTGGCCAGAGGGAGCAGGTAGAGGGCGGATTGGGCGGCTTCAGGGGCTGCGCTCAAGGCGATTTGGGCGCTGGCGGCGTGGGCGGCGTCGATGGCGGATTGGTAGTCGGCCAGGACGCCGGCTTCGGCGAGGAGGTTGACGGGGCCGGAGTCGTCGCTGGGCGGCAGGTCGCCGTTGGTGGGGGTTTCATAGCCGTGAAGAGCGGTGAAGGGCTGGATGATCTGGGTGCAGCGGCGATGGCGGTGCATGTCGCGGAAACCGCCGATGTCCATGAGGATGTCAAAGCGGAGGGCGGCTCCGGCGTGGAAGGCGCGGAGGGCTTCGTCGTGGGGGCCGCGATGGCGGAGGCCGAGCGAGATGATTTCAGCGACGCGAGAGGCGGGAAGCGCGGAGACCAGGTCACGAATCTGGCGGTAGGGGTGGTGGCTGGCGGAGTAAAGGAGCGTGGCGGCGAGCTCGACTTCAAGGGTTTCAGTGCGTTCGACGAGGTCGACCACCGCGTGGGGCAGAGTTTCAGAGGGGATTTGAGCCAGAATTTCGGCGGCGGCCTGGGTGAGATCGGCGCGGGTGCGGATGGCGTATTGGTTGGGCTCGGCGTGCTTGACCAAGGTGGGGGCGGAGTGGAGTTCGCGGGTGAGGAGCTGGGCGGCTTCGGCGGCGAGGTCTGGATTGGCGGCGGCGAGTTTTTCGACAAAGGCGGCGGCGGATTGGGCGTTGACGTTCCAGGCGGGGCCGGTGGCGGCCTGGCGGAGTTTGAGGCCCAGGTCGCGGAGCTCGGCGGCGGGGTGGGAGAGCAGGCGGGAGACCTGGGTTTCAAGGGTGCGGGCGTTGACGATCTGGCCGAGGGAGGTGTTGGTGGCCAGAGGGAGCAGGTAGCGGGCGACGTCGAAGGCGCGGGCTCGGAGGGTGCGGGCATAGGCCTCGTATTGGGGGGCTTCGGGCTTGAGGGCGGCGGGACAGGGGACGCGGCGGCGCAGGGCTTCAAGGACCTGGGCGGTGGTGCGCTGGTAGGTGGCGAAAAGGTTGTCGATGGTCCGCGTGTAGAGCTGGGCGGAGGCGGCGGCAATTCCGGGGTCGGGGCCGAAATCGGGGAAAAACCAGCCGGATTTGAGGAAGTTCTGATAGCGGGTGGAGCGCTCCTGGCCGTCCCAGCGCTGCTCGTCGACGAGGACGATGGCGGCGAGGAGCGAGAGGCGCTCGATGGCGAAGGCGATATGGGCCAGGTCGGCGATGGAGCGGTGGCCGTATTGGAAGTAGAAGGTGGAGAGGAACTGCTCGGCGCGCTGGGCGCTGATCTCGGTGAGGGACTCGCGCATGGAGAGGGCGGAGCGGGAGTATTTGGCCATGGCGTAGGCCAGGACCTCAGGGTCGGCGCCGTGGACGGCGAATACGTCGGTTTGGTTGCGGGCGCCGGGAGGGAGAAAAGATTCACTGGACATGGATATGGGCTCGCGAACAGAATACGGCATGAGAGCGGTTTTTCGATTTGCGCGGCCTTGCCGGCTTCATACGGGGCCGGTTGAGGGCAGCGGTTCCGGTTCATCGTAATTGGAAAACCGCTGTGGTGCGCGGGCGCGGATTTACATCCTGAACGGGGCGGCGCACATCGTTATGGGAACAGAGCGGAAGCCACGGGACACGCAGGATTGAGCCAGGCAGCAGCAGTCCATGCAGCAGTAGTCCATGCAAGAATAGTCCAGCAGGAGTCGTCCATGCAGGAGTATCTGGTACGGACATCCCACAAGCCACGGCCATTGCCCTCGGGCCGCTGGCGGATGACGCAGC
>Ga0209039_10000862_pt1 | contig 29143 bp, 23 predicted proteins | sample BogFormECP12_OM1_FD_188238 | JGI IMG/M metagenome (GOLD analysis project Ga0209039, IMG submission 188238) | Bog forest soil microbial communities from Calvert Island, British Columbia, Canada - ECP12_OM1 (SPAdes) (version 2) | ecosystem: Environmental > Aquatic > Freshwater > Wetlands > Bog ... | reverse complement strand
GTCGAGTTCATGGTGGTGAGGAGCTTCATTAACTCAGGTTAATCAAGAACGTTTATACCCATTAACAGTGACTGGTGTCAAGACGGGCCTTGGTGTCCCAACGCCCCCTGCCATGTCATTCTGAGCACTTACAGCGGCTTTGGCCGCTGTCGGCTATGTTCCAGAAACAACATGACTTCTTCATGTTGTTTCTGGAGAGCGAAGCGGAGAATCTCTTTTTCCGCTCTGAAATGAAGCCGAAGAGGGATTCTTCGCTTCGCTGAGAATGACATGCGGGCGAGAGCTTCGAGCGTCGGTGCGGAAGCGGAACTTATCAATGCCCAGCCGCTTGACGCGAAACTCGAGCGTGGAAGGCGCCAGACCCAGGCGCTTGGCCGCACCATTCGGCCCCGCCACGCGGCCGCGACACTCTCGCAACGCCGCCTCGATTAGTTCGTTTTCCCGCGTCTGAAGGTGCGTTTCCATGCTGACCCCCGCCGCCGCGCCTTGCGGGAGCGTTTCGCGAGCAACCCGCAACGTGCCGTTGCGCGAAAGGATCACGGCGCGCTCGACCGCGTTTTCGAGTTCACGCACGTTGCCGGGCCAAGGGCAGGATTCGAGCAGGATCATGGTGCGCCGGTCAATACGCTGGATGGTACGGCCAAAGCGAGCGCCGTATTTGGCGGCAAAGTGGGCCACGAGTTGCGAGATATCCTCCCGCCGCTCGCGTAAGGGCGGGACGCGAATGGGGAAGACGTTCAACCGGTAATAGAGGTCGCTGCGAAAGCGTCCGGCGCGCACCTCCTCCGCCAGATCGCGGTTGGTGGCGGCCACCAGCCGCACGTCCACGCGCAAGGTCTGGCCTCCGCCCAGCCGCTGGAATTCGCGCTCCTGCAGGACCCGCAGGAGCATCACTTGCGTATCCAGCGGCATTTCCGCGACCTCGTCCAGGAACAGCGTGCCGCCGTGTGCCTGCTCGAATCGTCCCTTGCGGCGCTCGACAGCCCCCGTGAAGGCGCCCCGCTCGTGGCCGAATAGTTCCGAGGCCAGGAGCGCTTCGGGGATGGCAGAACAGTTCACCATCACCAGCGGACCGTGGGCCCGCGGCGACCGGCGGTGGACGGCGCGGGCGATGAGTTCTTTCCCCGTGCCCGTCTCGCCGGCAACGAGCACGGTGGCGTCGGTAGTGGCTACTTGCTCCACGGCTTCGAGCACGCGCGCCAGCGCCCGTGAGTTGCCCACGATGTCCTCGAACCAGGGCGCCTGGTCCAGTTGGGCCCGCAGAGCGATGTTCTCCGCCTCCAACTGATCGCGCAGCTTCTGGATTTCCTCGTTAGCCAGCGCGTTGGCCACCGCGACGCCGATCGCACGCGACACGGCGGACAACACCGCAACTTGATCGCGGCTAAAGGCCATGGGTTGGGAGCGGCAGAAGGAGGCGACACCGATGGACTTGCCTCGCACCTGTAAATGCACCGCCACGTAGGCTCGAACGCCCTCTTCCACCATCCGCGGCTCATGCTCGAGCCAAGTTTCCTTCTCTAACAGATCATTGCAAACATGCGGCTGACTGAGGTCCCCTTCGATCTCACGATAGGAAACAATGGGCCGGTCGGGCGGCCTAGAGGGCGGCAGAGGTCCGCGACGCACGATATCGTCCAAGACTTCCGGCGCTACACCCGGAGAGTAGAGGGCATAGAGGTCGTGCTTCTCACCCAGAAAGGCGACGACCCCGATGCTATCCACCGGAACTAGCGGTTGAATCAAATCGTACACCGCCGCCAACACTCCTCGCAGGTCCCGCTCGGAGTTCGCGGCTTCCCAGGCCCGCAGGACTAGCGAGTGGCGTTCCCCGGTTTCAAGAGGGAGTGCAGACGGCCCGCTATTGGTCGGCGATTCCACAGGCATAAAAACCGATTCTAACATAATTCAACTTCGTTGTGAATTCGCAATATTCTGCGAATAACAGCCCTTCCGATCGTTGGCCAGTGTTTAGCTAACGAAACTGTTATCAATCACTTATCTCCATCTCACGGCTTTGGCAGGATTCCTGCTTATTGTCTCATGTTCGAATGATCAGTGACCGGCGGCGTGGGCCAAACCGCAAGCCGCACTAAAGTTGAGCATCCGCAGGAGGTGAACCATGAGTTCAATCGCACTGGGAATGCCCTCCGGGACCCCCGATGTCCTTGCCAAGCTGTACGGCGAATTTCATCCGCGCGTGCTGCGGTTGTGCCAGTACCTCCTGGGCTCGCCCGAGGACGCGGAGGACGCCGCCAGCGAGGTGTTCGTGCGGCTGCCCAGGGCGCTCCAGACCTACGATCGCGCGCAGCCCTTTTGGATCTGGCTCTCGACCGTCGCCCGTCACCACTGCGTCGACCGTCTGCGCTCGAGACGGAGCGAGCAACGCCTCTTCGAACCCTCTAATCCCGAGGCGCCGGCGCCCGTGTCCCAAACGGCATCTCCTCTCGATGAGTTGCTGTCGAGCGAGGCGCGAGAGGCGGTGCGTGCCGCCCTCTCTCGACTGCCGGAGCGTTACCGCATACCTCTGATGCTGCGTTATTACCATGACTTAACCTACGACGAGATAGCCGAGAGGCTCGGACTGAGCCATGCCAATGCCGCCATACTCATCTTTCGAGCCAAACAACGCTTGCGGCTCGAGTTCACCCAGAGGGTGTGAGGCAATTGCTAAAGACCTTTCAACACGGAGACACAGAGGCACAGAGAACAACTGGAAACGTCGGGAAACAAATGACAGCTTCATGTATTCTCTTCTCATCTCTTACCTTCTCTGTGTCTCCGTGCCTCCGCGTTTAATCCTTCACTCCTTCCTAGGCAAGTCACTCCAGTGCCCCCAGCTTCGCTTCGATACCGGCGATCCACTGCCGGTCGCTGATCGAAGGCAGGTTGGCGCGGACGTTTTCCACCGCGCCGGCGCGTGCGGCGGCGGCGAGCCCGAGCGCCACGTTGAGGTCTGAGGCGGCTTGCGGCACCGTGATAGTCTGTAACTCTTTCACCACGCGAGCCACTTCAACGGCGAGTTCGGCCGTCTCTAGCGGGACGGCCGCCGCGATTTTGCTGGCCTCCTCAATCGCCTTGGCACGCGCCGCTTGCTCCTCCGCGGTGGCCCCGCTCTGGCGGGGCAGCTTGAACGCGGCCACCACCGCGTCGTAGCTGGCCGCGTCGCGATCGATCGCTTCCATCAATCGGGCGCGCAGGCCGGTGAGCTTCGCCAGTGACGCTTGCACCGCCTCGTGGTGCTGTGCGTACGACTTCTTCTTGAGCGTCAGGCGGCACACCATTTCCCCGAGCGCTGCCGCCAACGCTCCGGCGAGCGCGGAGACGCTACCGCCGCCGGGCGCGGGCGTGTCGGCGGCGACGGCGTCAATGAAGGGCTCGGCGAGCGCGTGGAGAGGAGGAATTGCCGATTGCCGATTGCCGATTGCCGATTGCAAGACGGCGGCCAGGCGATTCTCGACGATTAAATCGGGGTGATAATTCTCCACCTTGAGGTAGTGGACCGCGGCCTCTTCCAGCGCGCGCTGGGGAATCAAGCCCACGATCTCGCTCGCGGCCACGGAGACGCCTTGCGCGGCTGCCTCGCGCGCCACCGCGTCGAATACGGTGCCGATCGAGGTGGTTTCGTAGTCGGTGAGGTTCATCGACACCTGGGCCAGTCCTCTCGCCGCCAAGTCCACGCCCATCGCCTTGACGCAGGCAAAGCCGCCGCTCGAAGCGCGGATCTTCTTGGCAATGCCTTTGGCAATCGAGACCTCGGGCGTCGCCAGGTTGATGTTGTAAGCGACCAGGAATTTGCGCGCGCCCACCACTGTGGCGCCGGCGGTCGGGTGCAGCCCGCCTTCTCCGAATTTCGGGCCGAAGTCGGGCAGGCGGTCAGGATTCGTCAGGACCTCCTCGCGCACACCCTCGAACTGGCCGCGCCGGATGTTCTCCAGGTTCTTGCGCTCGGGACGGCGGGCCGCCGCCTCGTAGAGATAGGTGGGAATGCGGAAGCGGAGCCAGGCCTGCTCGGCCACCGATTCGGCGATGCGGACGCAGTCTTCGAGCGTGACCCCGGCGACGGGAACGAACGGCACTACGTCGGTGGCCCCCAGCCGTGGGTGCGCGCCCTGATGGTGATTGAGATCGATCAACTCGGCGGCACGGCCCATGCCCCGCAAGGCCGCTTCGCCAATCCGCCCGTGCGAGCCTACCAGAGTGATCACCGAGCGGTTGTGGTCGGCGTCCATCTCCCGGTCGAGCAAGTAGACCTCGGGTCCGTCCAGCAACGCCTTGATGATCGCCTCAACCTTGGCGGCATCGCGTCCCTCACTGAAGTTCGGCACACACTCAACAATGGTTTGCATGACTTTTCGCTCAGCAAGGCATATGGTAGCCGGCAGAGGGCATAAAGGGGAAGAGACTCCTTCCCACATGCCGTCTATCGTCCACTGTTCACAACTCAGAACCCTCCTTCTGCCCACTGCCATTTGCGGGCTGCTGGAGCGCCTGCTTCGCCCACCGTGGGTTCATTTCTTGATCCATTGCCTCCTAAGAAGCGGCCAGGAGGCACCGGCCAGGGCTCGATACGCGCCGCAGGACGCCTCACGTTCTAATAAAACCGATCGCGAAAAGCCCCGATTCTCTGCCATTATCTGCGTGTTTTTGGCAGAAAATGGCAGAATTTGGTTCGATTCTGCACAAAAAGAGGCCTCCAGAACGAGCTCATTTTCAAGTAAGCCCTCAAGGCGCGTTGGAAGCACAGTCAGTAAGTCCTTTAGATTGAGCAAGCCCTTCGCCCGTTCTTCTCCGCAAACTGGCCGACAAGGCTTGCAGAATCAATAGATCGGCCGCGCCACGTCTCGCTCGCCCGACAAAACCCGAAAGGGTCGCCCCACCGCTCGGCTGAAGCAGTGTTAGCAAGTCCTTTAGATTGAGCGAGGCTTCACGTGTTCTCCTCAGGAGATCTGGCGACAACCCTTGTTGAATCAACAGATCGGCCTCTCCACGTTTCAGTCGTCCGACAAGACCCGAATAGATCGCTCGACGGCTCGGCAGAACACGGTTAGCAACTCCTTTAGATTGAGCAAGCCTTTGCTTGTTTTCCCCACTCGATTTGCCATCAACCATTGTTGAATCAATAGCTTGACATCGTCGCGTTTCGGTCGCCCGACAAAACGCAAGAAGGTCACCCGACTGCTCGATGGAAACATCTTTAGTAAGTCCTTTAGATTGAGCAAGCCTTCGCCTGTTGTCTTCCGCAACTTGGCCGACAACCCTCGCGGAATCAATAGATAGCCCTCGTCCCATTTCGGTCGTCCGAAAGAAACAGAAAGGGTGGCGTGACGCTCGCCCTGCGTGGCTAGTAAGCCCTTTGAATTCATCATACAGTGGCTTCCTCGGCTGATCAACTTGGCGAATAATCGGCGTCGAATCAATAGGATGGAGTGAAGAATTAACCGCGGAAGCACGGAGGCACAGAGACGAAAACGATGATGACATGAAGGTGCCTTTAGTTTTCCGACGTCTGTCATTCTTCTCTGTGCCTCTGTGTCTCTGCGTTGGAAGCTCCTTTGCACGTACTTCACAACTCCTTTGGAGGAAGTGAGCGCCGATTACCGATTGACATGATTCTCCGGACTTGACACCTTTTAATAAAATCGGCCGCGAAAACTCTTCCTTATCTGCCTGTTCGAGCCCGTTCGCTGTACGTTTTTGGCAAAAAATGATAAAATCTGGTACGATTTTGAACCCCAAAAACGTCCGAGAACGGACAGTTCTTCCAATAACCCGTTTATTTGCAATACCGGCTTTGCACTAGGGTCGGCCATAAAAGGTAATTAAATTCCATGTTAATTTTCTGCGTTGTACCATATCGGTAACCATGCGACCCTCCATCCACCCCCCATTTTGGCTGGGGCCCTGTTACAGTCACTCGATGTGTCGTAGCAGGCAAGGAATAGTCCCGCTCATGGGCCGCAAGGCGTAGGTGGATCATACAGACTTAGCCTAGCACGAGGTTATACAAAAGTCAACTCCTTTTTTAGCCACTAAACCTCCCAGCCCATCCCTATGTGCTGATCTTCATTTCGTATCCCGGCGCACCATTCCCCTTGCTTTCAGGTCAGCCGCCCGATAATGTCTATTCCTGTCTGCTGGCTCAAAGATGAAAAGCGAGCGGTCTCTAAAACCCACTGACTCCGCCATTCGCGCCTACTACGCAGAGCTTGAGGCCTACGGTCGTCAAGGAGTGCTTCATGAAGGCGCGGTCAGCTCGGCCTTTCAGAAGTTGCTGGCGGAATGCGCCCGGCGGCGTGGCTGGGTGCTGATTCCTCAACTCGCGGCGCCCGGCGATCGCCGCAACGTCCCTGACGGCACCGTGCGCGACGAAAACAGCCTGCCCCGAGGCTATTGGGAGGCCAAGGATTCGGGCGACGACCTCAAGGCCGAGATCGCCAAGAAGGTCGCTCGCGGCTACCCCGTTACCAACACGATTTTTGAAGATACCCGGCAGGCGATTCTCTATCAAAACAAGCAGCCCGCCCCCGCAATGGACCTGCGCCAACCCGCCGAACTGGCCTTCTTGCTGAACCAGTTCCTCTCCTACCGCCCTCCGGACATCGCGGGGTTCGAGGAGGCGGTGGATGAATTCAAGGAGCACGTCCCTGACCTGGCCCGGGGCCTGAATGAGAAGATCAAGGAAGCGCACCGGAACAACCGGCGCTTCATCGCCGCCTTTGACGCCTTCTTCCACCTCTGCCAGACAGCCTTGAACCCCAATATCCGCGCCGAAGCCGTGGATGAGATGCTCATCCAGCACCTGCTCACCGAGCGGCTGATCGGCACCATCTTTGACAAGCCCGAGGTCGTGCAGCAGAACGTGATCGCCGCCGAAGTGGAGAAGGTGGTCACAGCGCTCGCGAGCCAGAGCTTCAGCCGCAAGGATTACTTGAAGAGCCTGGACCGCTTCTATCTTGCCATCGAGTCGGCGGCGCGCGTCCTGCCGGACTTCAGTGACAAGCAGCACTTTTTGAACACGGTGTACGAGCGGTTCTTTCAGGGATACTCCGTCAAGGTGGCGGATACGCACGGCATTGTCTATACGCCGCAGCCCATTGTGGACTTTATGCCGAGGTGCTGGAAAAGGAGTTCGGTAAATCGCTGGCAAGCCCGGACGTTTACATCATTGACCCCTGCACCGGCACCGGCAACTTCATCGTCAACCTGCTGCGCCGCATGCCCCGGCGCGACCTGCCACGCATGTACCGCGAGCAGATGTTCGCCAACGAGGTGATGCTGCTGCCTTATTACATCGCCGCGCTCAACATTGAGCACGCGTACTACGAGATGACCGGCGGATATGAGCCCTTTGAGGGCCTGTGCTTCGTCGATACGCTGGAGCTGGCCGAGGGCAGCCAATCGCAGCTCGGCTTTATGACGGAAGCCAACACCCAGCGCGTCGAGCGTCAGAAACAGGCGCCTATCACGGTGGTGATCGGCAACCCGCCTTACAACGTGGGCCAACTGAGTGAAAACGACAACAATAAGAACCGGAAATACCCGGTGATCGAGAGGCGCGTCGCGGAGACATACGCGGCGGCGTCCAAGGCGACCAACAAGAACGCGCTCTCTGATCCCTACGTGAAATTCTTCCGTTGGGCCACTGACAGGCTACAAGGACGCGACGGCATTGTGGCGTTTGTTTCCAACAACAACTTTGTGGATCAATATGCGTTTGACGGAATGAGGAAGCATCTGCTTGAGGATTTCACCGAAATCTATCACGCTGACCTGCACGGAAACGTGCGCCGTAACCCCAAGCTGAGCGGAACCACACACAACGTGTTCGGCATCCAGGTTGGAGTCGGCATTACCGTTGCTGTCCGCAAGAAGGGCGCGACCGGGTCAACGCTTCGCTATTTCCGCGTGCCCGAACCGTGGAGAAAAGAAGAAAAGCTCGGGTGGCTCGTGGGCCGCGGGGAGGTGGACCAGGTTGAATGGAACATTCTGGCTCCTGACGAAAATAGCTCGTGGGTCGCCATCCAGAACGCTGACGAGTACGCGAGCTTCATCCCCGTCGCCAGTCCAGCGGCGAGGTCGGGTCCCTCGGCGTCTACCACGATCTTCAAGACATTCAGTCGTGGCTTGGAGACGGCGCGCGACGACTGGGCGTATGACTTCAATGCAGAGGCCTTGGCAAGAAAGACGCAGAGCCTTGCGGATAACTACAACTCAGACGTCGACCGCTGGCGCAGAAGCGACAAGTCGGACGACGTGGACGACTTCGTTACCAACGATCCCACGAAGATTAAGTGGTGCAGTCGGCTGAAGCAGGCTCTGCGCCAAGAGCTTTACGCAGAATTCCACGCCGACCGAATCAAGAGTGCGCTCTACAGGCCATTCTCAAAGCGGTTTGCGTACGTAGACCCGGTCCTGACTCATCGTAGAGGAGTGTTTCCGAAGACCTTTCCGAACGTCGAGAGCGAACGAGAGAACCGCGTCATCGCAACAAGCGATATCGCTTACCGGTCTCCCAGCTTTAGCGTCTTGGCAACTGATATCATTCCCGACCTTCACCTGTGCGCAGCCATTGACAGCCACCAATGCTTTCCCTTCTACACGTACGACGAAGATGGCACGAACCGCCGCGAAAACATCACGGATTGGGCGCTGGAACAGTTCCGCAAGCATTACCAAGACGAGGCCATCACCAAGTGGGACATCTTCCACTACGTTTACGGCGTGCTTCATCACCCGGTGTACCGCGAGAGATTTGCGGAAAACCTCAAGCGCGAACTGCCGCGTATTGCCTTTGTCCCGGACTTTGTCGCTGTCAAGGACATCGGAACCCAACTGGCGGATTTGCACGTCAATTACGAGACGCTCGAACCCTACCAGCTCCAATGGATGGAAAACCGGTCGGTGCCGCTCTCTTACCGCGTCGAAGACAAGGTGCGCTTGAGCAAAGACAGGCGGTCGGTGAAGGTGAATGGGTCTCTGACGCTGGCCGGCATTCCGCCCGAGACGTTCCAATACCGGCTGGGCAACCGGAGCGCGCTGGAATGGGTGATTGACCAGTACCAAGTGACGGAGCACAACGGCATCCGCTCTGACCCGAACCGCGCCGACGAGGAGCAGTACATCGTGCGGCTGGTCGGCCAGGTCGTGCGCGTGAGCCTCGAAACCGCGCGGCTGGTGTCTTCTTTGCCGCCGCTCGCGGAGGCCTAAGAATCTCATGAACACCCTTTCTGACCACAAGAGCGGCAGGCTCGAAGCCGGGATCCTCGCTGCCTTTCTTTCGGACGTCCGGAACATGAAGCTGGCCACCACGGTCGGCACACTGTTCCTTACGGCTTTGCTCTGCTTTTTCGTTCCTCTGCAAGCTTCCGCACTGCAACCAAAGGAATGGACCTGGAAGGACGCGAAGCGCAATGTGCGATCGCGCGCAGACCTGGACGCGATTCTGGCGCAGCACGACACCTGGCTCGATACCAGCGGGGAAATCGGAAATCGGGCTAACCTGGGCGGCGCGCAACTGGGCGGCGCGGACCTAACCGGCGCGCAACTGGGCGGCGCGGACCTAACCGGCGCGGACCTAACCGCGCACCTAAAGGGCGCGCAGACTGAACGGCACGGACCTGAGCGGCGCGTTCTTGTGGGGCGCGGACCTCAGAGATGCGGTGTTCGAACCGACGAACCTTCCAACGTTAGAGTGGACTGCCGAAGCGCAACACCTCGAGCTGACGACGTATTACAAAAATCCCGGCCCTCTTACCCAGCTCCGCAAGCAATGCCAGGACGCCAGCTATCACGAGCAGGAGCGCGCGATCACCTGCGCTCTGAATCGGGGGGAGGCCGAGCGCGATTCACCCATTGAGCGCTGGTTCAAGCGCATCGCGTTCGATTACACATGCCAGTACGGATTGACTCCGGGGCGGCCGCTGCGCATTGTTCTGTGTCTGTGGCTGTTCTTCTCGTTTGTTTACGCAGTCTTCATGCACCAGCCTGGTCCGTCGGGCATTTATTTCATCGGCAGCCGAGTGTGGCGGGGAAGATCAAACACGCAGGGCATCCAAATCCGGCCCCGCGCAATTCGCGCGACGAACTGGTGGAAATTTCCCTTTCTTTGGCTGCGGCGGGAGTGGCGCGTGCTGCGGGCGGCCATGTTCTTCAGCCTGATGTCGGCATTTAACATCGGCTTTCGCGACATCAACTTCGGCCGCTGGCTCCGCCTGCTGACCAAGCGTGAATACGACCTCAAGGCGGTGGGCTGGGCGCGGACCGTTTCGGGCTTCCAGTCCCTGCTCAGCGTCTACCTCATTGCGCTCTGGGTGTTGACTTACTTCGGCCGGCCCTTTGGATAGCGGCTCGTAACGGAGGGGGCTTCATACCTGGGGCACTAATCAGTCGCAACGGAGCGCTCGCGTTTCGCTGTCGCCCGTTTTGCCTGCCGCGCCTTACGCCGGTACGTGCTGCGCGTGGCTGCATTCGCCGTCGAGACCAGCAGCCGTAGCGCGCGATTTACCGATGCCTCGTCGGGGAAAGCCTGGACGAGGTCGGGCTCGATCAGCACCAAGTTCGTTCCCGCCTTCGCTTGCCGATAGTACTTACCCCGCACCCCGCCCCGCAACTGCGCGAGATCGTATTCGGGACGCAGCTCATCTTCAACAACCTCCGCCAATCCCTTCGACATATTGCTCTCTCTCCTTGCGAGCGGCCTTCCGCGCGCTGATGATTCGAATCCCATCTCTGCGCGCGCAGTGAGATACGAAAAGGACCCGCCCGTTGCTTGAAGTTCCGATCGTGATTTCGCGATCCTCCTCGCCCGAGTGATCAGGGTCGCCGAACGTCAACGCGACCGGATCGAGAAAGACGGAAGTGGCCTCAGCGAATGAGACACGGTGCCGGCGCAGATTTGAGGCTGCCTTCTGCGGATCCCACTCATAGGTCACTGTCGCATCATAGCATTGAACTGCGGCTGACGCACAAGCAAGGGTAGCGCCTTTAGAACTCGGCAAGCACGCCCATCAACCGCGACCAAGCCGGCGGCGAGTACAAAGGCCGGCGACCGCCAGCAAGCCTAAGGCCGTCCCCAAAAGGCTCAGCGAGGCCGGTTCGGGAGTGGGAGTGGGAACCAGGGCGGTACCGGAGATGGCCGTTCCGCCGCCTTTGCCTTCGAAGTCTCCAAACTCGGGCTGCACCGGCGGAGTTGATGACTGAGCGTAGAAGGTGAACAGCAACGGATCATTGGCGCCGGTTGGTCCCAGGCCACTTACGTTCACCAACAGTTCGCTATTGCCCGGAAGAATGCTGAAACCAAAGTTGAACCCTTGGTTCGACCCGCTCGGGCAATTCTTGCCGGCGGTGTCGGTGCAGTCGTCCACTCCTGGTGACGTAAAGGCTTTGCCGGTCAGAACTCCGTAGTTCAGGCCGGGGTTGAACTCGTCCACACAGCCGCCCGATTCCGGGGTGCAAGCGGCCAGGAACTCCAATTGCACGCTGTTGGTGTCGAGCGTAAACTGGTACACGTAGGTGTAGACGCCGCCTTTCTTGTCGAGATAAACGCTGGAAAGGACGGAACCGGTCCAATTGGACCCCGGCGGGTTCATGCCGGAGTTCAAATTGTTCACCAAGCCGCCGAATCCGGTTGCGTCCATCACGTCGACGTCGCCAGCCCGGGCGGAAGCCGGGGCCACGATCAGAAGCAACGCTGTAAGAAGCACAGCGAGAACTGCCTGCGATTTTCTCAGCATAGGTCATCTCCTTTTGGCAGTGCTCCGGACGCGACAGCCGTCAAACTAGAGCCACTGCGTGAGCGAATTTACGAAAGTGGATTCCCTTCCCGTGATCAGACCGCGTGTCGGTTGCTGCCGGCTGACTTTCCTCTCTCCGTTTACCATAGCAATAGCGTGAAGCCAGAGGAGGGGAGGCGGCCGAGTCCGGAAGGGAAGGCGGGTTTCCCCTGCCCCAAGAACTAAACGACTTACCCTTAGCGGGTGCCATCGCGGTCCCCTCGTCGCAAATTGAAGTGAAACTGGCCCGATCGTTGTGGAGGCTACGCTTCGACGAGGATCATGTCAATGGCACAAAGGTGCTACCGCCCTGTAGCACGTTTGTGCTAGGTGGCCAAGCCCGTCCGAGGATTGTTCCTAGCCCATCGACGTAGGGACCCAGAGCCTCGGCGACCACGATGGAGCCGTCCGCTTTTCCGAAGTGGCTAGCGGTTAGCGGCGGCGGCTAGCAAGGGCGCGGTCTGTCGCCGTTTCTAGCCGCCCTCCACTCGCCACCAGCCACTGCGCTGAGCGGCTGGTTCGCCCGCGCTCTTAATTGACTCTATCTTTTGAGAACCTTGTGTTTTATGTCGGGCCAATACTCTTTGAGCATATTGAAGAAGGCGTCTTCCCCAACCATGATGCCCCACTGGCTGAGATTTTTGGAGAGCGTTCGGTCCTCGGGGGGATAGTAGAGGTTCGAAATCGCCGATGAGATTCCAGCGCCAGCGATTTCGGAGAAATTGAAGGTCGTGCCGCCGGCGTCGGTGCGCGTCACCCAAGTACGACTCACGGCGTAACTGCTGCGCTTAAAGAAGCTGCCGCTACCCAAGCGAAAATAACGAGGATCCTGCTTGAGCAACGCGGGCACGACAGCTTCGGTCATCAGGTTCTCATCGGTTTGGTCCGCAAACGAGGCCGCGAAGCGTTTTGTGAATGGGCCCCAACTCTCCCTTCCCCAAGTCTTGGGATCATTCTGACGCTGAGCAAGCCCCGCGAAGATAAGGGCGACAGGGTACGCGTAAGGATCGAAGGAATCCTCCACCGCCAGCTTGAATTTCCCTCTGACCGTCAACGGCTGGATGTTGAACTGGGGATTTTCCACCGTCCGGTAGTTAGGGATGACTCCTAAGACGCGGTCGTTCTTCGGCTGGGTCGAATCAACCGGCGAGGACCCGCTGCTTGACGCAGGTTGGGCGCCGGATGCCGGCGGTTGTTGAGCTCGTGCGGCCTTGCCCCCATATATGAAAATCAGCAGTGCCAGCGAGTGCAGAAGGATCGAGCGCAAGAATGAGCTGACATCAATGATCGGATTTCGCATCTTGTTTTTGGCGTGTTTCGCGCAGGCGGCGGCGTGCTCCAGTCCGTCGCGCCGTACACTGGCATCGAGCGTCGGCTGGCACACGTCATCAACGAACGATTGGAATTCCCGGCAATTCATAATCATAGTCCCTGCATCACGGTTGGGTGCGGTTTGAAATTTGCCTCTCCCTGGTACCAACGCCGCAGTTTTCGCATCAACAGCGTGCGTGCGCGGTGCAGCCGGGAGCGCACGGTGCCCACCGGGCACTTCAACGTTCGCGCCGCCTCGGCGTACTCGATCTCCTGCAAGTCGCACAGCACCACCACTTCACGATAAGCCGGTGGGAGGGCCAGCACCCCTTGCCTTACGCGCTCGATGATCTCGGCACGAGCCAGGTCAGCATCGGGGTCCTCCAGACTGACCAACCGCCGGCTCCACAAACCCTCGCCCTCGTCCGCCGAATCTTCCGTCAGCGGCGAGTAGCGCCGATTCTGCTCGAGGCGTAGCAGGACGTGGTTTCGCGCCACGCCGTAGAGAAATGCCGCTACTGTCCCTCGCTCCGGGTCGTACTGCCCGGGATTTCGGATCAGCACAAGAAAGACCTCTTGCGTGACTTCCTCGGCCACATCAGGGCGACCGCTCATGTGCAAGGCAAAACCGTAAATCCCGCCCTGTCGCCGCCGGTAAAGGGCGAGGAACGCCTCTTCGTTCCCCGCCTTCAGCAGGCGGAGGAGATCGCCATCACTGAGATTCGAAGGGGCCACGTCTGAATCTGAGCTCGGCGATCGGCCCCGCCTGCCCCTCATGATTCCAGGCATGCGCCCGGCGGCTTGCAAAAAGTGCTGTTCCAACATCGAAGCTCCAAATTCGAAACTCGAAACTCGGTCCGTTGTCTTGGGGTGCCGTCGCGTTCTGCCTATCGGAAGTGGGCGGCGTCTGTCATTCACTGCGGACGCCACGTCATGTCCACGCGCACCGGCACTTCGTTCTTAACGGGCATCGTTAGGAGCTTCGGTGGGTCAATTTTGAAATCGGATAACGTAGCCGGAATTGTTCCTGATATCCGGGTCTCTTTGCCCTCAATGACCTTTTGCAATGGAACCTGTTTGTACACGACGGTCTGTCCAGCAAACTGGATTTCCAGATCGGCATGGATGGTTGCGGATGCGGACTCCTCTTCGGGCAATCGGGTGCGCACGATGACCATGGGAAATTCCGCGCCGCGCGTCACTTGCAGCATGTGAAGATCGCGGTTGCTGTCTCCAGAATCAAACGACTTAACGGGCACAGCGATCAAAAAATCGCATTGTCCGGCGTGGCAAACACCCTTGCCTTTGGCGGCATGGCTGGCGCCGTCCGTCTGATGCAGCGGGTGGGAAAGGTGGTACGCGAGCGTGGATTGGTCGAGAACCCATTGGCTATCCCCTCCGTCAACCGTGATAGGCGCCAGAAGCAAACTTGCCAGCAGCATTTTCCTTTTCATAATGCCCACTTAGAATTTGAACGATACGGACACAATGGCAGCACCGTACGCCCCGGCCGTCACCACGGCCACCGCCGAATGCGCCTTGGCAATTCCGTGAATCTTTTCCCCGCGATTCAGTTGATCGAATGCGATCGTGCCCAGGATGGGGGTCAGGATCATCCCGGTGCCATGGATCCAGGCCAGGGTCTTATGCACACGGATAGGTCCGCGGGTTACCGTCCCTGGCACCTTGGGCGCGCGGATGGCAAAGGAAGCCGTGGTGAAATACATGCCCGTGGTAACCGCACCCAGAGCGCCATGTAAGTCGCGGCCGCTCGCGCTGCCGGCCATGCCGTGCTTGCCTTTGGCGTTGAAGGAAGTGATAACCGTGGCGAGTAAAGGAGCCGTCGTTAGCAAACCGAGCTCTTGATGGACCTTCAGCATGTGGGTCCGCTTGTCGAGCCTCGCCTGATCCTGGGCACTTCCCCGGATCTGACTCGGAGAGAGGCCTAGATCCTCCAGCGAAGGCCCTGCTGCATTGCTGGAAGGGGCCACTAGAGCCAGGTCCAGGGTTTGCTTTGCCCCCGCCGCAAGGGTCACTCTGGCAATCTTGGTGCTAAGCCCCTCCGCCGAGATAGAAAGCTCGTAATCACCGGGTGCGAGGTTTGGTACGGTGTAGGTCCCGGCCGAATTGGTTTGGGTCTCAGTGGATTGACCGTTGGCCACATTCTTGACGGAAATTTTGGCGTTGGGAACGACTGCTCCCGAAGGGCCGGTGACAGTGCCAGAAATCGTGGCGCCAGTCGCCTGCGCCAGCAATGGAAGCGATATCAGAAGGAGGAGCACTAGGATAGCCACTTCGAGGAAGAACTTCGCCGCTTTCGGATTCATTCAAGGCTCTCCTCTCGACCTTAGGCTCGGTTTTGACTCCGTATTGCTAAGTACTGCTTTTCAAAAGCACGATGACGCATTTCAGTGGATCTTTACTATCCAGGACCTCAGCGAACTCATGGCGAAGCTCAAGAAGGACTCCGCTACCGCATAAGGCCAATCGGGAGATAAAAGGAAATACGTCACCGTAATCATGAAACACCAGGACCAAGCTATCGCGTCATCCCCCCGGTTTCCTGAAGGCCGGGCCATCCCTGCTGAAGGCCGCGGGCTGCCGAAGGTTCTGCTCATGGACAGTCGGATGAGGTTAGCTTCCCCCCAAGTTGTAAACAAGAGCTAAACATGAACGAAATGTCATCCCGGGTTCATACTGCTTCGGGCGTGGTTAAGATGCGGCAATCGCCGAGGCCGGATAAGACAGGCAAGCGACCCAAGCTATACTGAACGTCATAAGTAGGTGCCGAAAACTCTCAAACATGTCATTCTGAGCGCAGCGAAGAATCCCTCTTCAACTCCTCCGAGGGCCGAAAACAAAGAGAGATTCTTCGCTGCGCTCAAAATGACATGCGAACTGACGTCTGACGTCACGTATAGAACTACGGGCGTCGCGGGTGCCTTCTCAAAGAACTGCTCTCAGGAACGTATTTGAGAAGTGAAAGCTGGACGCTCGGAAGGGAAAAGCCGGGGCGACGGAGAGGATCAGATCAGCAAAAGAAGCGGTCAGAGGCGTGCTCAAGCAGGCTGCAGCGCACTGATGGGCAGCGAGAGTGTTACTCTAGCACCCCCGCAAGAGCGATCGGAAATCTTTACTGCCCCTCCGTGTGCCTGGGCAACGGCGGCGACAAACGCCAGCCCGAGCCCATACCCGGGCGACTGCTTTCCTTTCACAAAGCGCTCGAACGCGTGGCTGCTGATGTCGGGAGGGAAGCCCGGCCCGTTGTCCTCGACGACAAGTTCGGCATTGCCCTCGTGTGCGCGAAGCCGAATATTGATTTGGCAGCCATCGGGCAGGTGCACGAGCTCGTTCTCCAATAAATTGCTCAAAGTGCGATTGATGAACCCGAGGTCGGCGTCAACCACAACGGCGCTTTCGAGGTCAGTTCGTACCTCATGATGCTTCTCGGCCATTGCCGGTTGGTAGAGATCAACCAGTTGCGTCACAACTTCGGAGAGATCCACCGTTACCCGGTCCAGATGAAGGGCTCCGGCCTGGGCTTCGGCAACATCCAGCGTCGTATTCAGCAGGACTGATACCCGGTCCAATCCTTCGATGGCCTGTCCGACCGCGTCTCGCCATGGCTCGCTGCTTTCAGCCGAGAGTGCTGCTTCAAGAGTTCCTCGGATGGAGGTAACCGGGCTTTTCAGGTCGTGAGCGACCGCATCGGTTACGGATCGCAACTGGTTTACGGACGCCTGGATCCGTCCGAGCATGTGGTTGAACGTCTTCGCCAGCCGGGAGATTTCGTCTGAATTCAGTTGCTCTGGCAGGCGCTCGTCGAGTTCTTGGCTACCGATTCGGGCGACCGTCTCGGTGATGCGCTCAACCCTCAGAAGAGTGCGGCGCGCACTCAGGTATGAGATCAAGAATCCGAAAAGCACGGTTCCGGTCCACACCCCAAGGAAGCGCCGAGTGAGCTTCTGCAGGATATGCGTAACCCCTCCCTCCGACAATCCCAAGTAAATAGTGCTTCCCCGCTCCTGCGCCAGCACAACGACGCGGAAGGCCAGTGGCCACCCTTCGACTCTAACCGACTGCGGCACCCCGGCGACCAAGGGCGCTTGCTGGAGGGCACGCCAAAATGGGCCCTTCGATCCAGGTCCAACAAACAGGTTGTTCCCGCCTGGGGTGGGATCCACCCGGAGGAAAAAGACAGAATTCAGTCGCTCGCCGCCAGAACTTCGCTCGTCCGGGACTTCCCGCATCGCCAGTTCGGCAACTTCCTCTACGATCTGGTCGTACAGGCTGTCTCGTGGAGTATTGTGCGCGACCTGCGCAAGCGTCTCGGCCTCTCCGGTGAGCCATGCATCGGAGCGGGCGCGGACCTCTTGCGCAACCATCAGGTAAACGATGAAGAACGCCACGAAGGTTCCCAGAGAGAACGCCAGCGTCGTCCATAACGCGATGCGCCACGCGGCTGTCCTTCGCAAATCCTTAGGCCTCCTTCAGAACGTACCCAACGCCGCGAATCGTGTGAATCAGCGGCCGGCAATCGCCGCGGTCAACCTTGCTGCGCAAACGATAGATATGAACATCCACAACGTTGGTGCCGGGGTCGAAACGCATGCGCCAAACGTGGTCCAGGATCATCGTACGAGTAACAACCCGGCCTGCGTTGCGGCAAAGATACTCCAGCAGAGAGAACTCTTGGGGGGTGAGCTGGAGCACGTGATCGCCCCGGCGCGCTTCGCGCCGTACCAGGTCAAGCTGGAGATCCGCAGCTTCAAGCCGCACCGATTCCGTTTGAGGAGCAGACGATCTACGCAGCAGGTTTCGCAACCTTGCGAGCAGTTCAGCAACAGCGAATGGCTTCGTCAGATAGTCATCGCCGCCGTGCTCGAGACCCTTGACGCGCTCATCGACCGAGCGCCGGGCAGACAAAATCAAGACTGGAGCGGAACTGCCCTGAGCGCGGCAACGCGCGATCAGATCAAGTCCATCTCTGTCAGGCAAGGCCAAATCAACGATGAGCGCATCATGAACACCTTCCAAGGCCAGGGCTTCGGCACTCTTCGCGTCAGCGGCCGCGTCCACCTGATACCCCGCTTCCAGGAGCGCGCGTGCGACGAACCGCTGGATCGGTAAATCGTCTTCGACTAGCAGTAACCGCATAGGCAGGTCCGGGCCCATAGGCTGGCCGATATACCTTGACTACGATGCGTTGAGCTGCTTGAACGTTGACCGCTCTGCGGGCCAGTCCTGAGCAAGCGTAGCGCGTCTTGTGGGCCCGCGGCTTCGGTTTCAATTCCTCGCCTTCTCATCGGCTGGCGGACCTCGCGTTTGTTGTCACCGAATCAGATACAATCACAACCCTGAGAAGCAGACTTAATTATTCTTGACGGCACGGGCGGGAAGGTCATCACGGTTGAAAGACAACCAAAACTTCGTGCTAAGGTCTTGTCATGGAGATCACGGTCAATATTCCGGATGAACTCGCTGCCCAGGCGCAGGCTCGCGGTGTGCCGCTCGAAACCTACGTCGAAGAACTCTTGGCACAACGGGCGGCAAGACGGTCGCCGGGAGCCCGGCAGCCCTGTACGCCGGAAGAGATTCGTGCCTGGCTCAACTCACTCGCCCAGTTCTCAGAAAAGATCCCCGCGCTGCCGGAAGTGATCTTGCGCGAGTGGATTTACCAGGACCACGATTAGCTTAACTGCCGGTCTCGTGCTCAGCCACGCCGGGCCCGGTGCGCGACGGGCCGCAACGCGTTAACATGGTCCGGGTCCGTTTGGCGGCGCGAGCGCCGTGCCTCGATCAATCGTGTGATTTGCGGAACCAGCCGTTTGGGTACGACCATTACGGTCTGGCCTCGCAACTGGAATGCGGCTTCATCTTCGGCGACCGCCTCATCCTCAGTCTGCCCTTCGTAGTGCTCCAACACTCTTTGGACCCTGGCTTCGTTCCAACCAGCCGGAAATCGGTTCCGTTTCATTGGTGCTTTTTCCTTTGCCGCCTGCGATAGGCTAGCAGTGGTTTTCCTCGAAGCTCGTAGGCGCTGATCACGAAAACACTGTCCGGCTTCGGGTCGCGGACGTACACGACTTTCAAGTATCGACCGCCCGCCGTCCGGCCGATGGCTACGCGGGCGCCGTCCCGCCCAGGACGATTCTCCTGGATCCATCAACACTTCCTCCTCGTTCACGGCGTGACCATGAATGTGCGGTTGAGCCGTGGCCGGATCGAGATAGAAGCGAAGCTCCACCTTCCTCAGTATAAGAGGGAACGAATGGCCGAGCAAGCAAACGTAGCGCAGGCCTTCTTTTCCAAGGTCAGCGGCTCGAAGCCTTTGAGATTGCGCGCCGCTTTTGCGGCGGCGCGAGCCTCGCCAACCTCCTGGGCTTCAGCAATCCTGTCTGCAAATCGTCAATCGGCAGCGGGGTAGTCCCGGTCAGGGCGTTTCTGACAGTGGGCACGATCAGGTTTCTTGTCGGGGCGTGTCTCACACAGGGGACAGGGTATAGGGGACGGGGCACGGCGGACGCTACCTCTTAGGCGGCGTGGACGACGTCGTGATGCAGAACCAGCTTCTCAACAGAGTTTTTTCCCGCCTTTATGTCTCCTCCGAGGTTCATCGCACTCACTCGGTGCGGATGTGCCTACGACCGGGCCCAGGCCCGCAACGAGGAGGTTAATCTCCCTGAAGCGCTACGTTGGCGAGGATGCTACCAGCAAACCAGAAGGTTGACAAGCTTGTTATGGCAAGGCGGCAGATGTATACTGCCGGGCGGCCTGGGAGGACCAGAACCCGAATGCGCCTCAAACTGAATGATGCCCATTCCTGGCCCATTTTTCTGCGCCATAACGCGTCCCTAATCGAAATGCGCATACGAATGGTTCTGGTGATCCTGGCTCTCGGTCAGCTCGCAATCCCAAGCGCGGCGCAAGACAACGGGATTGGCGTGGGCCCGCCGAAGGTGTTTGACAACCGCACGCTGAGCATCATGCTCGATGAGTTGAATCAGAGATTGCGCGATATCCAGTTCGTTGACCAGAAGGCACTCGCCGGGGCACTGGGCACGCAACAGGGCTTTCAGAGCCAAGACGCCAGTCGCTCACTGACCATCACCGGCGGCGGGATTCCGGCGACCTCCGAAAGTGTCAGCACCAGCGCCGGCGCAACCTCGACCAGCGAGACCACGACGAGAGCGGCGCAGAACCCAAGCATCCCGTCGCTTCCTGAGCTGCTGACGCCGCCCGCATTCAACCCCAAGTTCGGACCAGCGGCCGCTGACCTTCTGTCAGACCAGGTGGACCTGACCTACCAGATCTTCAACCTTCGTTTGCTGCTCGAGCGGTCCCTCTCCGACCGGCTGCACAACCACGCGACGCGCCTCCAGGCTGTCCTCGGACTCAACGTTACCCTCGATCCGTCTAAGGAGGCGCGGGACTCCGCGGCCACGGTGGAAGTAACGGTCACACCAGCACCGGGGGCCGATGGACCGGTTTCCATGGTGGCTTTAATGCCCCAGGAGAAGACCTACAATTCCGCTGCCCTCAACCAGAAGTCAACCGCGTTCGGCGGCTCAGCGGTAGCGCGCATGATTACGGTGGGGTACACCGAGCGGCGGCGCGGACAGATCTTCTACCTTTTCCGCGACACGGACACCCTGTCTTTCGAGCGCATGCCCGACGGTTCCCACCCTCAATCGGTTGTTTTTGGCTGGGAGTTTCGGCCGGTACTCGGGCGCCGTTCCGTCTCGCCCGGTGCGCGCCAGATGTTCGCGGTGATCTCGCTGCCTGCGGACGACGGCGCCGCCGCCAGCGCCACGTTCGTGAATGTGTCCGTCCGTACTTACTGGCGCCACTATGACCGGCACACTCTTACTACGAAGGAGCGGGGCAGCTTTTGGCGCCATTCGCAATTGCCGGCGCCGAAAGAGCGCAATTTTGGCAGCGTGCCGATCCCTACCACCGCCTCCATCCAGAACGACCTATCCCCGGTGATCTCCGATGTCTCCTGGGTGCCAACCGACGACAAGACGGGAGTAGTGATCGTCAACGGAAGGAATTTCTTCACCGGCACCACGGTGACGCTGGGGAGCACGGTCCACACTGGGCCCACCGACGGCCTGCTGATCAAGTCCGAGCAGTCACTGCAGGTTTTGACTACGGCGAGCGCGCTGACCACTGGTGAGGGCGTACTTACGGGCCGATACGGAGCTTCTATTCCCCTCGTGGTACCACCCGCGACTCTCCCCGCCCCCGGCATTTTTCTGGATACCCTCACTCTCTATCCGCTGGGAGCCAAGTTCTATGAGGTTCGCGTTCACATGGGTCCCGATTCCTTGAACGTGGATGATCTGGCCAAGAAGCTGAGCCCCCCGGTGGTCACTGTTAATGACATTCCTGTTGGGCCGTTCCAACTTGCCCCCAACCCAAAGGGGGTTGATTTAGTTTTTGATTTGCCCAGCTCGACCCTACAAACCAAGGACGCCCTAGTCAGGGTTGTATTTCCCTTCGCCGGCTCGGCTTGGCGCGGCCAAATTGCCCTTTACGAGCCGTTCGGCCCTCAACTCGCCCGACTGGGTGGAGATCCGAAGACGACTCTTCTCATCACTAAAAAGGGGGACGCGTTCAACGAGAAGTGGCAGGTTGAACTCGACCACGTTTACAAGGTAAATGACGGCACGGGATCGCTAACCATGCCGGCGCCAAACATGCTTAGCTTCGTGGTCGACGCTGCCATTCTGAAGGACTACAAGGCGCTTGTGGTAATTTCGCCTACCGGCGTCACGAATTTGCTCGAGATTCCTTCCACGACACCGCTTGCCGCCAAGCCGAAGCTCGACGCGCAGACCCCGCCTACTATCGCGCAGGATGACAGTCGCGGTGTAGCATTCACGGGCTCAGATTTGAAAGCGATCACCAGCGTCGTTTTTGAAGACAAGAACTTGCCGTTCAGCGTGGAGTTCGATGAGAAAACGAAGAAGATGAAGATCGAAGTCTTCCTGTCTCGCGCGGTTACGGCCAAGCCGGGCACCGTGGAAGTACTGCTGAAGACGAGCGACGGGACGATTCTGGCCGCGCCGGTGGTTGTAACCCCACCCACCGCGCCCGGCCAAACAAAGAAAGGAACCTCGAGTGGCTAAGCCTAAGAAGGTAACAAAAGTGCAGCAGAATTTCGGCGACATGGTGGCAGCCGTTCATGGTGTCCTGGCCGATGCTGGCCTCGACCACCTCACGGTCGAGTCAATCAAGTTGCGGCCTAAAACACAGTCCTTGTCGGCGGGTGGGCCAGGGGTCTCGCCGTGCCCGGCGGGGCAGGTGCCTGTAACCGTCTGCGAGGAAATGCCGGACGGCAGCATCCACTGCCACATTGAGTGCCGGCCACAATAGCAGACAACGAGCGACGGTCCGGCCGGTGCTGCCGGGCGAAAACATGTTCTGCCGCGCGACTGGTCTGCGGAGAAAAGAGCCGGCAATTGCAGCTCGCCCTCCAGCGCACTACAAGTGTTTCGTCCGACTCAAAAAGCCGTGCAGCTTTGGTTGCGGCGTTGCATGGCCAAGGAGGGCTTATGAAGGTGGATGTCGATGAGATCGTTGGCCGCGCGCTCGCGAGTTCCTCGCAGCGGCTGGGGGCCTCGCCTGTAGCGCGCAGCCCCCGGTATGATTATTTCACTCTGGAATACTTCCTCCCGCTTCCGCACGAGCGTGAGGTGTTCCAAAAGCACGTCCATGCTGAAGTGTGCTCCGCCGGTTTTGACATCGATCTCGCGGCCATTCCAATTGAGCCTCAGATCACCATTGAGCACATCACGCAATTTCTGGCGCTGGCGGTTTCCACCCTTCCGGGGCACGCTGCCACGAGCAAGCTGGGTCTTCCGGGGGAACCCGCAGTGGCCGAGACGCAGCTTCCCGGAACAACTACCACGGACGACCCGGGGAAAACCGGCGGCGGCCAAAGTGGTCAGAATGATTGACGCGGTGGGCCGACGACAAAGAGTTCGCTAAAACCAAGAAACGGCATGAGCCGCTTGGCATCGCAGTCTCGAAGCGCAACCACGGCGGTGATGGCGTCCGCTTGCGTTTTGGTCGCGAGCAGAAGAACATCTTGCAGCAACAAGCCCGACGACCGCGCATTAATCTTTGGCGATGCGAGGAGCGCCACCCGCACTGGCAGCTTAAGTCCCGCCACTACCGCGCTCGATTGCACCTTCACTTGAATAACCCGGCGGCCATTGAGCTCATCGCGCAGGGTCCGGCCCGAGTTCAGTTGGGATTCTTCCAGAACATCGCCCTTCGCTACGCCCTCTGCCGCATAGCGCCCGACAGCCGATGCCACGGAAGTGAGAGCAGACTTGTCCGTGGCAGTCTCGCGCAGGGCAATATCCTCTGCCCGGATCACTTGGAAAGCCGCAAGGCCACTGGGAGCGATCACCACCATCTGCTGGGCCGTGCGGGCCGGCGCCGGGGGCCGGTGGCGAAAGATTCCATAGAGCAACACGCTGACGATCAGTGCCAACAGGATGTCGGACGTGTGGCCGCGGAGCCAGGGGCGATCGATTTTTTCTGCCTGCCTTTGCGCGGTGGTCGCCTCAGCGCGGCAGGCTTCCGCCCTGGCGGCAAGAGCCTGGCGGACCCTTGCCCCGGCATCCCCGGGGAACAATTGGGCCAACAGCCCGGGCTGCCGGGCGGATCGCACCCGGTAAGCTTCCACCGATTCGATTCCGCCACCAATGAGGGTGGTGCGGTCTGCCGGGTCGAGCCCGGGCACGCTTTCCAGTAGAGTCACACCGGTCTCCTGAAAGTTCACGGCCCCGCGGGCGCCGGCGGTACCGGCTGGGCTGCCGGCGCGGGCGGTGGCAGTGGTTCCATGTTGTAACGGACGGTGACCCGCGCTCCAGCGCCGATCTGGCCGAGTGAGAACCGTAACGGATTCACGCTGGAGGGCCGGAGGGCGGTGAGGTTATCCCGGGTGGCGCTGCCCCAGACGTACTTAAAGCCTTCCGGCACGGTTTCCAGCAGCGCAACACGCTCGGCGGTGTTGGCATCGACGTTCTGAACAGAAATCTCGACCGGTATTGCCGCATTCACGCCCGCCGCGCCCAGCCACCTATCGACTCGAATCTGGCGAAATTCCGGGGCGACGACCACGCGGCTGCCTGAATCCTGATAGCGAAGGGGGAAATCGCGAGAATCCGGATAAAGAAGTTGAGCCGAAATCTGCTGCCAGAGCGCCCGCTCTTCGTAGTAGGACGCCGGTTGCTGCTTATAACCGAGGCCTTTGAGCAGGTCCAGGCGGTAGAGGTCGAAAGCCGCCCTCACCGTATCGCCCCAGGCCTTAGCGCGCCCGATGGAAACCTTGTAGAAGGTCCAGCTCAGCACGAAGAAGATAGCCGCCCGCCACAACCAGGGCGCAGAAGCTGGCGACAGAACCGGCGACTGGCGGCTGAGTCCGACTGCCACCACGAATAACCCCGTGAGAACGCTCAGAAATGAGCAATTGAGCGTGAAGTCGAACGAACTCTTGGCATCGTCGATGGCGCCGGCGAATCCCGGTTCGATCTTCGCGATCAGGCGCGGCCAGAGCACAATGGAGTCGATCCCATAGGCTGTCGAAGTATAGCGCTCGAAGCAACGGATGACGTTCCCCAGCCTCGTGGGCAGCACGTGTTTCGCATCGTCCGGGAGTTCGGTGTTCAGCATCAGCGCCAGTCGGGTCTGCTGGCGCGCGACGGCGGAGATCATCGCGTCATCCGGGTTGTGCGCCCGCAGTTCATCCACTCTCGCTTGCAGCGTACGTCGCAGAGTCTGGGCGCGATTCAGCCGATCTTGGTGCCGACGCTTGAGCGGCCAGCCGATCCAGGACTTCTCCCACGGGTAACCTTCGTAAAGTTGAATAATCGGGATATTAAGGTTGTAAAGGATCCCCGTGATTACGATCACCACGAAAGTGAGGGCCACGGCAGCCCACTTCTCTTCGCCGACGGCCACCCTTCTCAAGTAATCCTGAAGCGCGGGTCCCCACGGAAGGAGCGGCGCCACCAAGACCACGTTGAGAATGGAGTAGATCAGCACCGGGAACAGCGTTCCCAAGCTGACCACTTTCGCGAATTGACCGGAGATAGCGGAAAGCAGTGTACTCATGGAAGCCTCGAGCGTGCAGGCGCGCGACCAAACCCAGCGGCATTATACAATAGGTGACCGCACGATGCAGCAAGCCGCGGGCGGCAGCCTCGCCGGACGGCACTGCAGTACTGCAAAGAGCACGAGTACTATCGTGCGCCTTACAGTACGATCGTACTGCCCCATTCTAGTACTCCAGTATCCCTCCGGGGTATATCAAACTGACCGAGATTGACCCTTATACGTATGAAGGCCTCCCAGTACCAGGCCTTCATGCCCTTAGCCGAGCGGGCGGAGGGAAGTCGAGGGAACGAGTGAAAGCCCCGATCTCATGAACGACAAACGAAAGATAGGGAGTGATTCGTTCGCCCGCTACCGGTTCATTCGAGAAAAGAGGTTCGAAATGCCAGCGAGACTGAGGCACATCATCGGACTTGGAATCTTTTTGCTCTTTTCGGTGGGAACAGCCTTTGGCCGCCACCCGAAGATCGCCCCGGACCTCGACGGAGCTGACCCCAACTCCACCGTCGATATCATCGTCCAGTTCCAACATACCCCCACCGTGGCCCATCACCGGAAGATCACGGACCGGGGAGGATCGTTCAAGGCCAACCTTGGTTTGGTGAAATCCGGCGCCTACGCGCTGCCGGCGAGCGCCCTGGAAGATCTGGCCAACGATGCCGAAGTGGTCCATATCTCACCGGACCACAAGCTTCGGGGTTTGCTGAATCTCACCGCCGCGGCAGTGAATGCCAGTGCCGCATGGCAATCTGGCTGGACCGGCACCGGCATTGGTGTGGCAGTGCTCGACAGCGGCATCGTCGCCATCAATGACCTGCAATCCAAAAACTCCACTGGTTCCAGAATCGTCTACGCGGAGTCTTTCGTACCAAACAACGCCACGAACGACAACTATGGGCACGGCACCATGGTGGCAGGCGTCATTGGGGGCAACGGAGCTTCTTCCACGGGCAGCGCATACAGCGTCACGTTCATAGGAATGGCGCCCCACGCCAACCTGATCAACCTGCGTGTGCTGGATAGTAACGGCGCCGGCACGGATAGCTATACCATTGCGGCCATTCAGCAGGCCATCGCACTCAAGTCTCAATACAACATTCGAGTTATCAATCTCTCCATCGGACGGCCCGTCTATGAGAGCTACACCTTCGACCCGCTGTGCCAGGCGGTGGAAGCGGCGTGGAAAGCAGGAATCGTGGTGGTGGTGGCGGCCGGCAACGACGGTCGTGACGACACGGACGGGATCGACGGCTACGGGACCATCGCGGCTCCCGGCAACGACCCCTATGTCATCACGGTGGGCGCCATGAAGACCATGGGGACACCCCAGCGGTCCGACGATCTCATCGCCAGTTACAGCTCCAAGGGCCCGACGATGGTCGATCACGTGGTGAAGCCGGATATCGTAGCCCCCGGCAACCACATCGTTTCCACCATCACCAACTCGGTAAAGATGAACCTGAACAAGGAGTATCCGGCGAATCGGGTCAACCTTTCCTACTACATGACCAACGGTTCGGGTACATCAACTAACTACTTCACGCTGAGCGGGACCAGTTTGGCCACCCCGGTGGTCAGCGGTGCGGTGGCTGACCTGCTTCAGGCGCAACCTGGTCTTACGCCCGACCAAGTGAAGGCGCGTTTGATGAAGAACGCCTACAAGGTCTTCCCCACGGTGAGCACGGTGGTGGATCCGGCAACCGGGATTGCATACACCAGCTATTACGACGTCTTCACGGTCGGGGCGGGATACCTCGACATCGCGGCCGCCCTCAATGACACCTTCATTGCCAGTGGCACGGCCCTCTCCCCGACAGTTGCCCTCAATACCACAACCGGCATGGCCTCCCTGGTCTTTGATCCTTCCTCGATCTGGGCCAACCAGTCACTCTGGGCAAGCCAGTCACTCTGGGCAAGCCAAAGTTTGGGTGCAGCACAGACCATCTGGGGGCAAACGGAGGTCGAAGCTGACAATACCCTGTGGGCCAGCCAGTCTCTGTGGGCTTCGCAGTCCCTCTGGGCTCAGCAGTCTCTGTGGGCTTCGCAGTCCCTCTGGGCGAGCAACTCTGCTACGTCCGCGACCGCTACGACGACCCTCATTGGTGGGGAGTGAGGGCCCTTGCTCACGTCACCGAGCCATCGTTGCCGGGTAAGCCTGCTGGTTGTCCTACACGCAGAGAACGTGTGAAAAAATGCCCTTAAGCCCCGAAGGGGCGAAAGAGAGTAGCCCAGGGCGCCAGCCATGGGAGAAGGCCGGCACGTTATAGTTTTTGTGTTCTTGGGGGCATCTGATCCCAGGGCTGGCGCCCTGGGCTACTCTCTTTCGCCCCTTCGGGGCTAAGGCATTTTTTCACACCTGGGCGCTCATGGAATCATGATCAGCGGTCGATTCTTAAGGTAGGGACCTTAAGAAGGAGAATGACATGGAGGGCAAACGGAGCGTCGGAGTGCTGGCCTGCTTGATAGGCGCGCTGGTATTATCAGCCGCCAAGACCGAAGGCAGCCTCGACCCGGCGAAGGCGATTACCCAGTACACCCACGATGTCTGGCAGACGGAACAGGGACTCCCGCAGAATACGGTTCCGGCTATTGTGCAGACCCGTGACGGCTACATCTGGTTCGGAACTGAGCTGGGATTGGTCCGCTTCGACGGAGTACGATTCACGGTATTTGATGAAGCGAACACGCCGGTGATCAAGAGCAACATCGTCGTGGCGCTGGTAGAGGACCACCAAGGGCGTCTCTGGATTGGGACCCAGGGCGGCGGCTTGGCCTGCCTCCAAGACGGGAAGTTCACCACCTACACCACCGCCAACGGGTTGTCGAATGACTCGGTCTTGTCCCTTTATGAGGACCGCCAGGACAGTCTTTGGATCGGCACGGACGGCGGCGGTCTCGATCGATTCAAGGATGGCCGCTTCACCGTTTATACCACCAAGACAGGACTGGTGAATGACGCGGTCTTCTCGATCACCGAGGACCGGCAGGGAAGCCTCTGGATCGGCACCCATGGCGGCCTCAACCGGCTCAAAGATGGCGTGTTCACCACCTACGCCACCAAGGACGGGCTGAAGAATGGCTACGTGAAGTCGGTCCGGGAAGACCGGCAGGGAAGACTCTGGATCGCCACCAATGGCGGAGGTCTGAGCCAACTCAATGGCAACCGGCTCACCACCTACACCACAAAGGACGGCCTTTCGAGCAACGAGGTGTGGACGCTCTATGAAGACAGCCAGGGCACCTTGTGGATCGGCACGAGTGGCGGATTGGACCGGCTCAAAGGCGGACGATTCGAGGCCTACACGTCCAAGGACGGACTCTCCAACGACGCGGTCTGGTCCATTTTCCAGGACCGCGAGGGCAGCCTTTGGGTAGGCACCGCCGGCGGTGGCCTGAATCGCCTTCAAGAAGGGAAGTTCACCACGTTCTCGTCGCAGGAGGGCCTTTCTAAAGACGCCGTCCTGCCGGTTTATGAGGGTCAGGATGGAAGCCTCTGGGTCGGTACCGCTGGCGCCGGACTGAACCGGATTAAGGACGGCAAGGTCACCACCTACACTTCCAAGAACGGCCTCTCCAACGACTTCGTCTTCTCGATCGCCGGGGATGGCGACGGGAATCTCTGGATCGGCACTCGCAAGGGCCTGGACCGCTTCAAAAACGGCAAGTTCACTGCGTACACCACGGCCCAGGGGCTGCCCAATAACATCGTGCTCGTGACCTACGTGGACCCCAACGGTAACCTCTGGATCGGGGGACGCGGCGGACTCAGCCGGTTCCAGAACGGCAAGTTCACAACCTACGGCAGCAAGGACGGTTTGTCGAACGAGTTCGTTATGTCGATCGAAGCCGACCGCGAAGGCAGCCTGTGGATTGGCACTGGAGGCGGTGGGCTCAATCGCTTTCAGGATGGAAAATTCACCGCTTAC
>Ga0209039_10000859_pt1 | contig 29174 bp, 17 predicted proteins | sample BogFormECP12_OM1_FD_188238 | JGI IMG/M metagenome (GOLD analysis project Ga0209039, IMG submission 188238) | Bog forest soil microbial communities from Calvert Island, British Columbia, Canada - ECP12_OM1 (SPAdes) (version 2) | ecosystem: Environmental > Aquatic > Freshwater > Wetlands > Bog ... | reverse complement strand
CGCCAAGTATTCTCGCTCCATCAACCAACCTCTGCCCCTCAGAACACGCGACCCGTCAAAAAGGAGAGCTGTGGCAACCGGCATGAAGCGTCTCATTTAGTTGCCGAGCCATACACCAAGTCAGTCCAGCCGGGACTTCCACGTTGGCGTCCTAAGCCACAGTATAGACCCTCCCGGCTCGTTCGTAGACCGCAATTCCACAGTCCGGTCGCCAGCACACTCCATCCAGCAGCCGGATGTGCAGCCTTCACACCCGCATGAGTATTGATGACGGCGACCATTTGAAGCTTCGGATTGCAGCTAAAATGGAGACGTTGGTCGAAATCTTCCCGACGCACTTAACTGGTCTTGTCTTCCCGTCCCCTTTCTCCTTATCGGATTGCGTATTCACCTCAGAGTAAGAGTCCGCAGGAAAGAAGGACAAGGTCGCATTCAGGCCGATGCGGCGCCCCGGCTGACTTTCCCAATAGCCACTTACCCTGCCGAGTCTACGGAACCCTTCTCTAGTGCGGTCCCGCTGCTCTGATCTTCCTCGGATTCCTTTTTCACCTTGGCGTACCGGTCGACGGAAAAGAAGGACAAGGTCGGATTCAGGCCGATGCCGGCGCCCCGGCTGATCTTCAGTATGGTGACTTCGCTAGCCTTTTCCACGGGACTCTTCTCCAGCGAAATGCCGCTGATCTTGAACTTCGAGAGTTGCGGCAGACACAGAGCCGCCAGCATGAACATCAGCGATCCGAACGTGAGGGCGACATAATACTTCACATCGTTGAGCCGTCCGCCGCGGAAAAAGCTGAACTGAGTGACCAGCAAGACTATCAAGGACAAAGCCACCAGAACCCAGGGGCCGGCATCCTCTAAAAACGTAGCCGGCGATTGACTGGACTTGTCCTTGAGCTTGTCCAGCGCCCGTTTGGCTCTCAGATACTCGGGGTCGCCGGCCGTGCACCCGGCTTTCTTGCACCTGTTCAGGCAGGATTGAAAATCGTTCCCCACATCCTGGATAAGCTTTCTCTTCCTCGCCCAACGTCGGAGGCTCGGCCCGTGATCTTTGGCTTGCTCAGCCTGATAAAGCTTGACCCGGGTATAACCTCGGGAATAGCAGACCGCGGCCAGCTCTTTTTCTCGCAGCACCTTCGAAGCCTCGCCGCTCGCGGAAAGCGCCACCGCCGCGTTAAAGTTCTCGATCGCCTCCTCGTACAGGTCGGTCTCGCCGTCTTCACCCATGGCCGTGTAGACTTCTCCCAATCCAATCTTGGACTCGACGTGCTGCGGAGCAACCGCCAGAATGTTTTGGTACTCCGATTCGGCCTTATCGACCCGGTTGGCCTTGAGATAGGCGCCGGCGAGGTAGGCTCGGGCTTTGAGGTTGTCCGGGTCGCGCCGGCAAGCCTCCTGAAAGTACTTCACCGCTCTTTCGAAGTTCTCCGTCCGCATCCCCAAAACCCCCAAATTGATGCAGACGTCCGGGGAGTCACCCTGCGGGTCGAGCTCCCGCGCCTTCACCAGGTCTTCTTCTGCTTCCTTGTAGTCCTCCATCAGAAGTTCGAGCTCGCCTCTTTGCAGGTGGTAGTCTGCCTGCTCGGATTCTTTCAGTTGGTCGGCCAGCAGACGCCGCGCCTCGACGTAAGTCTCCCGCGCCTTCCAATACGCCCCCGCTCGATCCTGCGCGTTGTCCCGCTGGGCCAGGTAGAGGTTAACTTGACCGATCCGAATTCCGATGTGGTCCGGTTTGAGTTTAAGGCCGTCTTTGTAAGCAGCCTCCGCTTCCTCAAACTGCCAGAATATCTGGTGCAGCAGGGTACCGTAGTATTGGAACAGGTCGGCGTCCTGAGACGGGCCGTCTTTGGCCTTGGCGCGCTCATAGGCGTCACACGCATTCTTCCATTCGTGCCAGGCGTCCTTGTATTTCCCTTGGCCCCACAGGTAGGAGGCGACGTTGTGGTATGCGTAGGCATAATCACGGTCCAGTTCGATGGCCTTCCGTTGCTTGGCAATCGCCTCTGCATAGCATCGCTGATTGGCGAGGGCGGCTCCCCACCCGAAGTAGGCATAGGCGCGAATCGGCTTGAGCTCCACCTCCGCTTCGGGCTCGACCCGGGTTCCCGGCGGGTCTTGAGTAGCTTTCTCGTATTGTTTGGCCGCCTCCACGTACTGCTTCAGCGAGTGGTGGGCGCTGCCCCACCAATAGTAAAGAGTGGCGATTGCAGCCGGGTTCGAAGTGTCAGGACAGCTCCTGGCATGGCGGAATCGGTCGATGGCGTCCTTGTGTTTTTGGAGGTAACAAAGTGCCACACCGCAATTGAGGTAGGCGTAGAATTCGTCCTGGATGTCGATCGCTCGTTGATATTTGAGAATGGCCTCGTCGTACTTTCTCAGAGCATACAGCGCATTGCCCCAGGAGGTGTAGGCATTGGCCCGATCTTCCTCCTTCAATCCCTCGATGTTCGCCTGGAGTCTCCGGGTCAGGCTTTCCCGGTCGATCTGGCTGATCTGAGCGAGCCTGGCCACCAGATCGTCGAATCTTGCGGATTTCGCGTCCAGGCGCATCCCCTCCAGGTACCGGTCGGCAGCTTCCTTGTACGTTCGTTCCGCTTGTGCCGCTTCACGTTGAGTCTTCCCCAGCTCGCTCAGGGCGTCGCCCCAATTGTTGTAGGCCCGCACATAGTCTGGTTTGAGTGCCGTCGCCTGACGATAGTGATCCGCGGCCTCCAGATGTCGGTTCAGGCGCTGGAGAGACAGCCCCCAATTGTTGTGCGCGTCGGCAGCAATCTCAGGGAACTGCACGGCCCGCTCGAACTGGACAAGCGAGTCCTCGTATCGTTCCAGGTAGAACGCAGCCAAACCCCAACCATTGTACGCCCCGCCAATTCGCGGGTTCTCTTTCGTGGCCCGCTCGTATTTCTCGATGGCTTCCCGGTACCGCTTCAGGCGTAGGAGAGAGTTGCCCCAGTTGAAGTAGGCAGTGGAGAAATGGGGATCGATCTCCGTGGCCGTGCGGTAACATTCGATCGCCTGGTCTTCTTTCCTCTGGGCCGCGAACGCAGCGCCCAGGTTGCTGTGGGCTTCGACGTACTTGGGATTGATGCTTGTCGCTTGGCGGAAACACTCGATCGCTTGATCGTATTGCTTCTGGTCGGCGAGCGCATTGCCCAGGTTGTTGTGGGCTTCGGCGTAGCTTGGGTTGATCCTAATCGCGTGGCGGTAACACTCGATCGCCTGGTCATATTTCTGCTGGGCAGCGAGCGCAAGGCCCATGTTGTTGTAGGCCGAGGCGTAGTTCGGATTGATCCTTGTCGCCTGGCGGTAACACTCGATCGCCTCATCGTATCGCTTCTGGGCGGCAAGCGCATTGCCCATGGCGTTGTGCGCTTCGGTGTAGTTGGGATTGATCCTTGTCGCCTGTCGATAACACTCAATTGCCTGATCCCATTCCTGCAGGGCAACGAGCGCGATTCCCATGGCGTGGTGGACGACGGCGTCGTTCGGGGCAATCTTCACGGCCTGCCGAAGCTTGTCAACCGCCTCCGGGTACTTGCCAACAAAGTAGAGCGCTACCCCCCAATAGTGCCAGGCGATGGCATTCTTGGCGTCAATCTCTTTGGCATCCAAGGCGCGCTGGAACTCTTCGATAGCCTTGGACGCCTCGTCCGCGTCGACCAGAGCGATCGCGGATTGCAGGTGACTTGGGGTGGTCGTTTCCGTTGCCATACTTTAGTCCTCTAGCCCCGATAGGCTATCTGGCTTCACCATGCTTTCTGGGCGGCCCGGATAACTCGTTCATCGGCCCAGATGCTGCTCCCTGCGCGACGACTCGACCGTACTATACACCCGCCGCCCCCTGCATACAACGCTCAGAAGGGCTGAAGAAATCGGAAGAACAAAAGAGTTTCTCGCCAAGGCACAAAGGTTCGCAAAGCAAACAACGAAGTTCTTCTTTGCGACTCTTCGCTGCTTTGCGACTTTGCGAGAAACTTCTCATTTCTTCACAGCCTCTCAGCCCATGCTTCAGGGCACGCACATAAGATGCGGTCATGCGGAACGACGATAGGCTGCTCCTATCTTCTCCCGGCAATCTTAGGTCTCCACGCCAGCCAAGTTGCAGCAAATGCAGCATCGATCGCTCGGAAAAGCCCGGTTGTGACGCCAGTCACAACCGGGCGTGACGCCAGTCATATAACCGCCGAACCGCTGGGGGCTACTTTACTGCTGAAGGCGCGGAGCCTCGGTTTCTCGCGGCCGACCAGCGTCCTTCGCCCCAGTGGAGGTGCGATTATGTCTGCCAAGTATATCGTCGGAGCGCTCATCTTTTTCTCTGGCCTGGGCATTTTCTGGGCGCAAGAGGCGCAAAAGCCCACCGCATTGCCGCCGCCGCAAAGCCCTCATAGTTACAAGATCACACCTGAGGAATCGGCGCGCAAGAACCCGGTGAAGTTCACCGAGAACTCGGTGGCACGAGGCAAGAAAATCTACTCGTCGCAATGCACGATGTGCCACGGGCAGAATGCCGACGGCAAGGGCGACGCCGTAGCGGAGATGAACATCACGCCGCCTGACTTCACCAAGCCGGACACGCTGAAGGACCGCACCGATGGCGACCTCTTTGCGATCCTCTCCCAGGGCTCCGGCAACATGCCCGGACAGCAAGACCGCATGAAGGAAAAGCAGAAGTGGGACCTGATCAACTTCCTGCGCGCCACCAGCGGCAAGGTGCCGGCGAAATCCACCGGGCCCGAGCCTGACGAGAATATCGTCACTGTGCCCCAGAACTGATGATTGCCGAGAAGGAGTCAGGAGTCAGGAGTCAGAATGAAGCGTCTTTCGTTCATCATTCATCATTCATAATTCATCATTCGCCTTCTGACTCCTGACTCCTGACTCCTGTCTTTCCCCTCACCCACACTTCTTGAATCGCGGGCTGGCAGCCAGGAGCCCGCGATAGATGGCCGCATCACGCAGCACCGCCTTCACGTAAATCCGCGTCTCCCCGAACGGAATCGTCTCCACAAACTCCTCCGCATCGTCGGGAAAACCGCGCGCCAGCCACTCCTTCACCCGGAAATCGCCGGCGTTGTAAGCCGCCATGGCCTCACCCAGGTTCCCGTGGAACTCCTTGATCAAGCCGCGCAGAAAACGGCAACTGAGGCGGATGTTGTACGCGGGATCGTAAAGCTGCCGTGCGACCACCTGCTTCGACGGCCGTCCCTTTCGGCTCCGAACTCCCGGCTTCCCCGGCTTGATTTGGCCGCTCGCCACTGGCGGGCTCTCGAGCACGGCCGTGCCGGGCAGCATCTGCATCAGGCCGCGAGCGTTGGCGCGCGACGTGGCGTGGGGGTCGAACCCCGACTCCTGCCGAATCAGTCCCATCACCAGGTAGGGATCGAGGCCGTTAGCCCGCGCCTGCTGTTTAACGATCCCCCAGTAGGGGCGAGGGTAGAGCAGCGCCCAGATCTCTTCCGGCAGGGCTTCAAATCTGAAGTCGGAATAGTCCGGCTCCAGGTCGCGCGCCGCGTAGATGGCCTCCTGGGTATCGCCCTGCTCCGCCTCGAAGCGGCTGAACGCGTAGCGAAGCTCGGCCGAGGTCGGGCGCTCCGCCAGCATCGCCCGCAGGTAGGACTCTGCTAGGCTATTAAGATTCAAAGCATGGAGCGTCTGGAAGCGGTCCCGCCATGCGGGGGCGTCGGAGGAAGCGCCGGCCACAACGGCGCAAAGTGCCCCCGTGGACGCGGGCGGCGACAAGGTTTCCGCCAGCCGGGAGGGCAGCGCTGCCTCGCGTCCGCTATCTCCCGCCGGGCCCGCCGTCGCATCCTGGTGACCCTTCAGGCGCTTTAGACGCTCCCCGGCCTCGCCCGCGTAATAGCCCTGCGTGAACCGCTGGCGCACCAACTGATAGAAGCTGCGGGCTTCGGCGTTCTCGCCCCGCTCTTCCTCCAGGCGGCCCAGCCAGTAGATGGCGGCGGCGTTCTGGGCAGACGTCGGGTAGCGGGTGACGTGATCGGTGAAGTCCTGCTTCGCCCGATCCAGCTCCTTCTCCAGATAGGCCATCCAGGCGGCCCGCCAGCTCGCGTCGCGGCCCGAGGAAGAGTCGGGAAAAGCGGCGGCGAGGTCCTGATCGTAGCGGGCGGCAGTAGCCCAGTTGCCTTGCCTAGCGAAGAATCCCGCCGCGGCCGACAAGGCGGAGGCGCGCAAGGGCGATTGCGGATGGCGCGCGGACAACTCATCGAGCGTGCGGGCGAGGGCGGTGGCATCATTGAGTCGCTCGTAAGCATCGGCCAGCGCCGCCAGGCGTTCGGCGTCGGCTTCCGGCTGGCTGAGGCGGGCTCCTTCCAGCGCCTCGGCCGCTTCGTGGGCTTGCTTCAATTGCAACATGCATTGGGCGCGCCGCACTTGCCACAGCTCCGCCCGCGGGCTTGGCGGCCGCTGGCTCGCCAGTGCCTCGTATTCGCGGAGGGCCTCCTGGTAGCGCGCGTGCCGGTAGAGCGCTTCCGGACGCCCTGCCTGCATCGTTTCGCTCGCCGCCGGGAACCCGGTGCCCAGGTGTTGCTTGACTTGCGCCAACAGTTCCTGCGCGGCGCCCGCCTCCGGCGATGCCGGATGTTTGTAGTAGATCTCCTGATCGGTTCGAGCGGCTTCTTCCCACTTCTTCGCCTTAGCCTGCGCTTCCGCCAGCAGGAGCAGGTGGGCCGGCTCCTGGTGCAGGCGCGAATCCGTGGCCAGCGTCTGAATAGCCCGGTCAGGTTGCCCTGCGTCGATCGCGGCTTGCGCGAGCAGAGCGAGCGCCTGGTGCCGCAGCGGACTCTCCGGGTAGCGCGCGGCGAAACCATCGAGCGGAGCGAGGGCCTCAGTCGGCTCATGCCCTTGTACCGCCGCGGCCGCCCGGTAGAACTCGGCGTAATCCTCTAGGATGAACTTCGTCGCTGCCGCCGTTTGCAGGTCCTTCACGGCGGCCGGGTATTGGGCCGCCTCGTATTCCCGGTAACCCAGCAGGAAGTAGGCTCTGCCCCGCTGTTCCGGGTCCTTCAGGGATTCCGCTTGACGGCGCAACTCGAGCAGCGTCTTGGCCGAGACCTTTCCCTCGCCCGATCGCTTGCCAAGGGAGCGAAGACGGCTGGAGATCGGCTGGCTCGCTTTCTTCCGAGTCTTCCGAGTCTTCTGCGGCCCTTCCGCTGCCGCCCCCAGGCTCGAGAAGGCGAGCAACCCTACCGACACGAGCACCAGGACCAACGCGAGTTGCCTGCCCCCCAGCCAATCCTTGCGATCGGCCAAGGTGTTCGTGTCCTCCCTCCTTGGTCCGTGGGGCTTCCGACTGCCAACTGCCGACTGCCGACTGCCGACTGGTACAAATGGCTTCGTAATGGGTCCGTCCCGGAGCATGGTCCTTTGTTTTCAATAAGTCAGTGGCTTCGGTCCTGTTAAAATCAGTTAGCAGTTGGCAGTCTGCGGTCAGCAGTTCCACGAACCCGCTCGACCGTGGGACTGCCGACTGCCAACTGCCGACTAGTAGATAATGGGTTCGTATTGGGTTCGGTCCCGGGGATCGTCCTTTATTTTCAATAAGTCAGTGGCTTCGGTCCAGGAAAAAACATCGTTTTTGCGCCGGTTTCCGGCGCCGCGCCTTGAACGTTACACCTCGTTACGCCTTGTTACACATGAGCTCCGGGCGCTTTATCAGCACATTAAAGCTTCAAAACCCATCTTAATTCGAGAACCTAGAGCGTTGAGCACTACTTGAGAATAACATCCATATTTTTCAATAATATAGTAGCTTTCAAGAGAATAAACGTTTTTTTTCATTGAGATGGTGGCTTTTTGGGTTCGTACCGAAAAACCTAACCCAAGATCTCCATTGGTATCAACAAAATTTGGGTTCGGTCCGAAAAAATCGATGATCCACCCCCTGTGAAATTGCCCTGGGTCCGTAGGCTTTTTGCCTTAAGAACGCCTGGAACGGGTTCCGCGCTAGGCCCGGGAAAAAGGGTATGAGGTCCGAGGTTAATCCTATCCTTTTTACCGCATCACTGACTGCGGGAGTGGCAGATTCCGACGGTGACTTCAGGAGATGGTTAACGTTAGAAGTTTTGCCAAGTGAGTAAAGCGTCCGCTCGGCCGATCTGCATAATCGGATCATACAGACCGAGCCTATCATGCGATTATAATAAAGGCAAGTTCTTTCTTAGGCATCGAATGGGTCAGCGATCCCTTTCGTCCCGCACCCGATTTGGCCGACCGCCCTTCATTCCTCACGGCGATGAGTCCATCAGGGTCAGCGATGGAAACATCGAACGGTAGAAGCCCCGGTCGCGCGAGAGCAGGCGTGAAGCTTGGGTCTGTGCATGGGCCCCGATCAGAAAATCAGCGAGAAACCGTGTGCGTTTTCCGCCCTGCTGACGGTAGGCGCGCCAGACCCGGCTTGCCATAAAGAGCGCGGCCCGTTCGAGCGGCTCAACGCGGATCTCGCCATCGGCCAAGAACCTATCACACTCATCCTGGCGGCTGAAGTGGACGGACAATTCCGCATAAACAAGGTCGCAAACCACCAGCGACCCCGCCTGAGCCGCTCGTTCCAGAGCGTTGCTGGAGGTCGGCAAGAACCTCTGGTCGCCAATTAAGATATCCAGCAGGATGTTGGTGTCGATCGCTGTTATCATCGACCCCGCACGTCCTCGATAAAATCGTCGGCCGAATCGTAGCCGAGCTCGGTGAGGCTGCCTCGGCAGCGTCCCTTCCACTTCGCCAAATTGAGCTTCCTCGGCCTTTTCTCCAGGACGATCGAACCGTTAATCACCTGGAAATCCACCTCTGTATCAGGCCGCAGCCCGAACCGCTCCCGAAGTTCCTTGGGAATTGTCACCTGCCCGCGTTCGCCGATTTTCATACTTTTAACTATGACTCATACCTCTTTGATAGTCAAGAGCCTCATCGCCGGGGTCGCGAGCCACAAGAACTGATCATCCGCTCACTTCAAGTGTGGTTTGAAACTCGGATTCGTCTTCTTCGACGGGCAGTCTGCCAAATGCCCGCTGCGGCCAAAAGGATCACCAGCACGCTCAGCCCACGGTGCGAGTTAACCCATGCTGCCAGCACCTGCCAGGCTCGCGCCGCCACATCCTTGGGACTCCGCGACGGCATGTGCGGCTCCTGGTCGAACAGAATCGCCTGGAGATTTCCTTCCAGGCGCTCGGTCGACCCATAGACATTGCGGAGCACAATGATCACGTCGTCCTGCTCCGGATAGCGGAGAATCCAGCAAAAGTAATTTCCGGGCATGTCGCCACGCATCTCCTCCAGCGTGCTGCCCGCACCGGGCACGCCCGGCGGTATCTTGGTCACGAACCATCCGTAACCCCAGTTGCTTAACCCGGGCTGGAAAACCTGGTCGCGGATCTCCTTCGGTAGGACAGCATCCCCAGAGAGTACCTGACTCCAACGAAAGAGATCCTCGGCGGTGGAGTACATGGCCCCGGCGGCGAAAATGTGGCTGCGGTCAATGTAGGGGCCCGGCGTGTACCGCGGCCCCGCGTGGCGCACGTAACCCGCGGCGCCCCCCAACTGCATCAGGTCGTTGCGGTCCATGCCGGAGTCCTTCATTCCCAAGGGATCGAGCAGCCGCTGGCGCAGCAGATCACCGTAACGCTGGCCGGTCTCGCGTTCCAGAATCAGCCCCAGCAGGATGTAGCCGCAGTTGCTGTAATCCCATTTCGTACCCGGCTCGGACGAAAGGTTGGGCTGGCAGAATTTTTCCGCAAACGTCTGCGGTCCGTAATACCGGCTCGCCGCTTCCGACTCCGAAAATTCCGGGCTTTCGAAATCCGGCGGCAGGCCCGACGTGTGGTGCAGCAACTGCTCGATCATCATGCGCTCCCCGGTGTCCCTGCGATACCAAGGCAGGTAATCAGTGACCTTGGCGTCCAGACGGATTACACCCTCCACCGCCTGCTGCAAGACCAGTGCCGCGGTGAACTGCTTGGTGATGGAGGCAATGCCGAACTTCGTCTGCGGCGTGTTCGGCGTATGTAATTCCATATCGGCATAGCCGATGCCTTTCTTGTAGATGACCTCGCCATGCTCGGCCACCAGAACCGCGCCGTTAATGTACCCGTACCTCTCGTATCGTGATACAAGTTCGTCGATCCGCGCCGCCTTGCTCGAAGGCGGAGTCTCGGTCGCACAGCAGAGCTTTGCGGCGAGGATAACTAAGGCCGAGATCAGATGGAATCTTCCCAGCATGACTGGACAGGGTATGATTCGTACCGGCGCAAGGTCCAATCGGTTAGAATCGAGATCCTGCCCGCGCCGGAGCTTCAATCCTGCAGGCTTCGGCGACTCGTTTCGCCAAGGCCCTGAATTCATCGGCGCACGTTTTCACAAGCTGCGCATGGCTCCCGATGGCTCCGTCGGCGTAGGTAAGGTCGAATATCGGTTTGCGTGCGTCTTGCGCCATAGGCATCAGGCTCCGATAGTTTCTTATTGTTGCAAGACAATGATTGACCATTCCTTCCGCTGAACGGTCTGAAGGTGTTTCGCCCAGCACGACTTCCCGATAAACAGTCGGAATGCGGTTTAGCCACTTGGCATAGGCCTTGGTCGGCCGGTCCAAACGGACTGCGTGCTGTAACACAACGTAGCCGGCCGGCGCCATAAGGCCGCCGGGCAACTCAAAGTTCACCGAGACCATGTTTCGAATCTGATTCCATTGCTTCCGCCATTCTATGACCGTGGGGCCCAGGTTCTCCAGCCCTTGCAGTGAGAATAAGTCGGCTGCCAGAGGTATCACCAAGTAGTCGGCTGCCAGCAGCGCGGCACGGTTTATGGCGCCAAGGTTGGGCCCAACATCGATTAGGGCGACAACCGCTCCCACCAACTCCGCGGCCGCGCGCACAATTCGATGAAATGCCGAAGTCGCCCGTAAGGCCGCAGGATCGTTGCTGTATCCGCCGGGCCAACTGGACGAGAGCTTATCCTCAAAGCGCGAGAGACCGAGATCGCCCGGAATCAGCCAAAGGCCGTCGGCCATGCTTCGCGGGGTCGCTTCGCGGATGTCCCCTATGCCTTCCAGGATCGGTCTCACGCAGCCCAAGATCGTCAGATCTTTCGTTTCCCAAAGATTCTCTAAAGCTTGCTCATCCAAGAAAGCAGAGGTGAGGTTCGCCTGAGGGTCCAAGTCGACGGCCAGAGTGGGATAACCGAGACGTGAGAGCATGTAGGCCAGGTGGTAGACCAGTGTCGTCTTTCCCACGCCGCCCTTATTATTGAACAGGGCTATGGACTTCAAGCTCGCCTCCGCATCGTGACCAGGACGTGGCTCGCCTCAAATATAAATTCCGCGGGAGGGTTCCCATTTGCTTTGAGGGCGGCATTGGCTCGCGCGATGCCTGTTCCAAACCGCTCCACGTGTCCCAGGGCCCTCATGGCCTCCGCGATGACAGGATTCCGGTAATCGGTCACGTGTTCGTAGTTCTGCGGCGTGACCTGACCGTACAAGCCTCCGGGGCTCTGCATTTCAACCCGGGCTCGAAACCAGTTGATTCGGACCGGGGCGTTCGTGGCCTCGTAAGCTCGGTGCATCACGGCATTGAAAGTGATTTCACGGATAGCCGCCAACGGGTAGTCGGGAACGTCTTCTTGTCGCAATCCGCCGTCGGGCATACGCGCGGTGCGGATCTGCAGTGGCAGCAGATTGTCGATCTGCAACAATTGCGTCAGGAGATTTCCGGTGACGGCCTTTTCATCCTGGATCGGGTCAGCCAAGGTATCACCGTCAAACCGCACAAACTGGATAAAGGCTCCCGGCATGAAGTCGAGTGGGTCCTTACCGAAAACCAGCAATCCGGCATACGTCGGAACCTGTCGCTTCAGATCGAAGAAGCGCAACGAAGCCAACTGTTCTTCCACCGTGCGATTATTCTCTGCGATCACCTGTGGGTCGACGACCTGGGGTAGATATTGCCCGCGAAAGGACTCAAGAATAAGGTCGCCGATGGTAGCGTCCAGGCAAGGGCGCCGATCAAAGCTCCACGAGCCTGCGATCTGGCGCTCCGCCAGAGTTCTTTCCTCTTGGAGACTCGCGATCGCGCGTCGAGGTCCGACGCGAATCCAGACTTGCCCTCTTAGCCTGACCGGAGGCATGTCCGACGGGTGTACCTCGATCATGGCGACGTCGATGCCGTGCAGCCTCACCTTCTGGACGGTTAGGTGTGGCAACGGCAATATGTTTCCGTCAGAGCGCATGTCAGATAGCGTGAGCAGAAGCTGATCGGAAACAGGCAGGCCGACAGGCTTTCCCGAGTCATCGACACCTATGAACACGTATCCCGGGGCTTGATGCGCCGGCAAGTCGTTGGCAAAGGCGCAAATCGCTTGTCTAATTCTGTCGCGGTCGGTGATCGATTCCTTGCGCTCGACGCGATCCGACTCGATGTCCGACACAAGCCGTTCGAGTTCTTCGGTTGTTGGCATAAACTGGTCCCAATAAAGCGCGCACCGCGCGCATCGCTACAGAGCGAATTGACGAGGGCGCACACTGGCTGCGACCGGCTCAGTGGCGATCGTGGCCTCCCCGTCCGGTTCTCATTCTACGCGGACTGTATCCCACTGTCAGCAAGCACTCTCGATACTATTGTTTCGCGTGCTTGGCAAGGATGGCCCGGGCGCGGGCTTCCAATTCCTCGGCCTGCGTCTCTCGATTGGTCTTCCGCAGCAGGACTGCGTAGTTCTTGAGGAGCGTGGCCACATTGGGGTGCTCCGGCCCCAGCGCCTTTCCCAAATACTGAGCGCCCGCTGATAGAGCGGCTCGGCCTCCCCGGGTACTTGCCCCGCAACTTGTAAAGCAACGCCAGATTGTGGAGGCTGGTGGCCACGTCGGGGTGCTGCCGCCCCAGCGCCTCGATGCCGCCTTTTCGCAACCGCTCGCAGAGGTCCCACACGCGGCCCATTTGCTCTGTCGAGTCGTGGGTGTAACTGATGAAGGCCTTCATGGCCATACGCTCAGACCAATCGTCAGGTTTTCCATTGTAACTAGAACCCCTCACGCGGTAGCGGGGCTTCGGTAGGGGAGGCCTCCGGCCTGCCGCTTTCGTTTTCACGCCAACCCACAGCGGGAGCGCAGAGCGCTCCCCTACCCAAATCAAGATCGCGACGCAAGCTTCAACAACTCGCTCAATTGGTGGATATCGTCCGGCCCAGCGTCACCGATGATGAAGTAGCGCAGATCATCCTCACTCCATGTTTCGACATTGAACGTCAGACGCCTGGAACGGCTATCGCTCGATGTGAAACGGCGGTCCAGCCGATTCTGGAAGATGAAGACGGATATCCGATGATTTCCAATCTTGAAAATCAGTTGGGCGCCCGGTGTTTGAGCCAGGTAGGAGACTCGCCCGCCCAGGAGCATAAACGGAGAGTTGCCCAGTTCGGGAAGGTTAAAGGTGAACGGGAGTTTTCCCTGGAACCAGGGCTTGACGGTATGCCGATCAGTGGAAACGACGTCCACGGGAGTAGAACTCGCCAGCGTCGCAACGTGAAGGTCGGCCAGTTCGGCAAAAGTCTGGTCTTGCCGGAAAGACGACCATCCGTATGAGAGCAAGAAAGCAACGGCAACGAGGACAGCGGCCGCGGCCAGCTTCGGCATCCAGTTCCAAAGCCACACCGGGTGTCTTCTCGTCGGGAGTTCTTTTTGTACCCGCCGCCTCAGAGCCGGACTGGGTGAGAACCGCTTCCCCGCAGTATGAATGGCGCGCTTCAACTGCACGCGACTCAGCAAATCCGAGGTGCAGGAAGCGCAAGCGCGGAGATGGTCGCCTATTGCACGCGTCTCATCCGCGGAGAGTTCCCCATCCGCGTAGGCTGCGATTTTGCTCCGCCATAAGTCACAAGCCATCTCTCAAACCCCTTGTAGCTTCTTCGTCAGCCCCAGGCGAAGCGCATTCCTGGCTCTCGCCAGGCGGGACATCACCGTACCAATGGGAACTGAAATTGCTTCCGCAATCTCCTGGTAAGACATTTCCTCCACATCGCACAGCAAGACAACCTCACGGAAGATTAAGGGCAATTCTTCGATGGCTTCTTGAACCATCTGCTGGTGGGAGCGCTCGATCAAGAGGGACTCCGGCGTTTCCGTGGTCGCCGGGAGCACGGATTCGCCTTCCTCGGTATCAATCGAGACGGTCATATCGCTCTTCAGTCCCGTTCGTGAGGTCAGAAACGTGTTCCGCAGGATTCGGAACATCCAGGCGCGAAAATTCGTGCCCGGCCGGAACGAGGAGAATCCCTTCAGTGCTTTGCCATAAGTCTCCTGCACCAGGTCTTCTGCTTCCTCCCGGTTGTGGGTGAGCCATCGCGCCAGGTTATAGAGCGAGTCGAAGAGCGGCATGGCCAGCTCTTCAAATGAACCGCCCAAGAGGTTTTCATCTGACACGGCTCCATAACTATATAAGAAGATAACTCCGGCCATCCAAATTTATTCCCCATTTTCTTACCTCGATGTTTCTTCTTTTTGTTTTTCCGGCTGACCCTTCGGGAATAAATCGCGGGCTAATCAGTTAGGCCCAGTGTACGGGATCTTTCTGGTAGGAGGAAGAACATGAGAAACACGAATATGGAGAAGGTCTTCGGATGGCTCACGAGTCCGCCGGTCAACGGCCCGAAGTCTACGCTACTTTTGAGACTGATGGCAGGGGGAGTGTTCCTGTGGGAAGGGATAGTGAAGTTTGTATATGTGAACCAGGGGGTGGGGCGTTTCACGAAACTAGGGTTGCCGTATCCTCATTTCACCGCCGACTTCGTCGGCTGGCTGGAGATCGTTGGGGGAATACTGTTGCTTTCCGGCCTGATGACACGACTGATTGCAATCCCATTCATCATCGAGATGATCGTTGCCATACTTTCTACGAAAATCTCGTTGTATCTCGGAACATCGCCCTTGCCTCTGCCGCCGGCGCCGCCTCGGGTGGGAGCATGGGCGGTCTTACATGAAATCCGATCCGACTACGCTCAAATCATGACGGTTGCCTTCCTGTTGATCAACGGCCCTGGAAAATGGTCCCTGGATGCACTCCTCCGGAGGGAGAGAAAACCAAGCGGCGGGCCAGTAGTGCTGTAGCACCGCATGGCGCGGGTAAACCTACTCGGTCGGCGACAATCAATAATCCGGAGGCGGGCTTAACCGGAGCTTGACTTAGCCCACTGCGGAAATGTTCATCGTCTTCCCTTGTTCCCTCCCGGCATGTTATTCTTCATAGCTCGCAGGGGCTGGGGTTTCAGGGATAACGCTCGTTATGCTGCGTCGAATCCAGGCGTGCGCTGTGCTTGTCTCGTTGAGTTTTCTCAGCGTGGGCGGTTTTCTGCCTGTTCTCACTGGGGGCGCGGCCTCCTGCTGCGCGTCACGTTCCTGCTGCGCGCACCACTGCCCCATGACTGCCGGCCAGCGAGCGGCCTCGCACTCGTGCCCCGCTCATTCCCCTATGGCCGCTGCCGCGGGGCCTCAAAGCTCACGCCCAGCGGTCGGTACACCGCCGCTACAGTCGCCCGGTAAGACCCTCTGTTCCTGCGGCGTGTCCCAAGACCATACCTCGTTTTCCACCGCTAAGATTGATCTGCGCTTCAGCCTCGTCACCGCGACCACGCTGAACCCGCCCGCGCTTCTCTCCCTTCGACCGACGGACGCCCAGCCGCCAACCCTCGAAGCAACCTTGCGTCCGCCCGACCACCCACCCCGACTGACCTCCTAAGAATTGACGATTGACGATTGAAACAAAGGAGTCAGGAGCCAGGAGTCAGGAGTCAGAATGAAGGCGCAGGAGTCGGTCCGCCCTTTCACTATCCGGAAGTGACTGCGGGCCACCGACTGCGAACGGGTTTTCATTCCGACTCCTGACTTCTGGCTCCTGACTCCTTCTCTCAATCATCATCTGCAATCGCCAATTCCCCATCCCGTGGTCGTCGTTCGCTTACACAAAGGAGGAATCATGAGGCGTGCGTATGTCTTTTTGTGGCTGTCTGCGGTCATCATTCTTAGCCAACTCAATGGGCCGGCCTTCGCCACGGCTCTGGCCACGGTGCGCGGCATCGTCCACGACCCCAACCATCGGCCAGTGGAAAATGCGGAAGTCGTGATCCGGTCCCGGACCTCGAACTGGTCCGCCAGCACTCGATCCGATTCCGACGGCGAATTTCATTTTAAGGCCGTACCCCCGGGCGACTACACCCTTAAGGTCACGGCGGAAGGGTTCAGCCCGGCGGAACAATCCATCCCGGCGGTCACGGCCATCACGGCGGCCGAGGGCAAGTCGGCGGTGATCCATGTGCCGCTCGAGATTGCGGCCACCCGCCAGGTGGTGGAAGTCACAGGCCGGGAGAGCAGGCTCAAGACCCAGTCGTCCACGGTCGAAACCAGGGTCTCGGCGCAGGAGGTCGCCCGGACGGCCGGGGCTGACCAGACGAATAGTCTGGCGATGATCACCGACTTCACTCCCGGGGCCACCATGGTGCACGACATGCTGCACATGCGCGAGGGTCACCAGGTGAACTGGTTTTTCGACGGCATTCCCGTGATCAACACCAGCATTGCCGCCAACGTGGCGCCCCTGATCAACCCCAAGAATGTGGAGTCGCTGGAGGTGGAGCGCGGCGGCTACTCCAGCGAGTATGGCGACCGCACCTATGGCTTCTTCAACGTGGTCACTCCGTCGGGGTTCGAACGCAACAACCAGGCCGAGCTGGTGGCTTCCTACGGCAACTTCCACACTACCGACGATCAGTTGAGTTTCGGCGGCCATACGGAGCGCTTCGCCTACTACGGCAGCCTGGACGGCGACCGGTCCGACCTGGGGTTGACCACGCCCACTTCGGCCGTGATTCACGATCAGTCGAGCGGGCTGGGCGGCTTCCTGTCGCTGCTTTACAATGCCTCGCCGCGCGACCAGGTGCGCTGGATCGTATCGCTGCGAAACGACCATTACGCCATCCCCAACGACGCCGCCAGCCAGGCGGCCGGCATTCGCGACCTCGACGTGGAAGGAGATGGACTGCTGGGCTTCCAGTGGGCCCACACCACCGGCGGGCTTATCTTCACACTCTCTCCTTATCTTCACATGAACAGCGCGCATTACATCAGCGGACCCGGAGACATGCCCTTGATCCTGGACGACAACAGCCGTTCAACCTACGTCGGTGCCCGGGCCATGCTCCAGGCGCTCAAGAAGAGGCACAATGTTCGCGTGGGCCTCGAAGTTTGGGGTCAGCACAACAACACCTTGTTCGGATTGACGGCCAATCCGGGCGCCCAGGTCCTCCAGCAACAGGAGCTTCATTGGGCGAACACCGACTCGCTCTTTGTGGAAGATCAGTACCGGCCTAATTCCTGGCTGACTTTGGATGGCGGTATCCGACTGGTTCATTACAGCGGGCTGCTCAGCCAGAATGCGGCTAGTCCCCGCCTGGGCGGCGGCATTCGCATCCCGCACCTCGACTGGATCCTGCGCGGCTACTACTCTTATTATTACCAGCCGCCGCCGCTCGACAGCCTGTCCGGGCCGCTGCTCCGGTTCACCTTGCAGCAAGGCTTCGGCTTCACTCCCCTGCCCGGCGAGCGCGATATCCAGCGCGATTTCGGCCTGACCGTGCCTCTCAGGGGGCCCCTGGGCGAATGGGCGGTGGATCTCGACAACTACCACACCAACGCCCGCAACTTTCTGGATCACGATGAGGTGGGCAACTCCGGCATCTTCATTCCCCTCACCGACCTCGCCGCGGTGATCGGCGGCAACGAGATCAGCCTGCGGTCACCGCAGGTCTGGGGTCACGCGCGGCTCCGGTTTGTCTATGCCAACGCCGTCGGCAAGGGGCTCGGTCCCATCACCGGCGGCCTCATCGAGTTCGCGCCCACCCGTTATTTCTATCTCGACCACGACCAGCGCAACACCTTCAGCGGCGTGCTTTCCCTCCAGTTGCCGCGCCGTTTCTGGGCTACTCCAGTGGTCAACTTCGGATCCGGCTTTGTGAACGGAAACGGTCCGGCGCACCTGCCCCCGCACACCACGGCGGATCTGGCCCTGGGCAGGAACTGCGGAGAAAACTGGTCGTTCTCGCTGAACTCCACCAACGTCCTCAACAGCCGTTATCTGCTGGATACCAGCAACACGTTCGGCGGCACGCACACCGAAAACGCGCGCCAGATTTACGGGGAACTGCGTTACCGCTTCCATTACTAGCTCCCTGGCCTGTCATTCTGAGCGAAGCGAAGAATCGCTCTTTCCTTGAAATGAAACGAAGGGGGATTCTTCGCTTCGCTCAGAATGACAGGCCAAGGAACTTTCGACTTTCGACTCTCGACTTCGCTCGAACTCCTCACTTGTCGAAGAACGGATGCTTAGACAGGGGCAACTTCTCCGTCTCGGTGCTGCGGGGCTTCAGAGTGACGTCCTCGAACAGCATGGAAGGAACCACAAAGCCGACCACCGGCGCCGATGCCTGGCTCACCATATTTCCACCGAAGGCGCCAAATGGGACGGTATAAACAGTGGATTCCTGGGACGCTGCCGCCATATCTTTGAAGGCAGTGTCATCGAGGCCTTCAAACTGCCCCTGGCGCATGGGCTCCGTGTGGCCGTCCGGATAGACCTTGTAAGCTTCGTTTCCGACGCTGCGGACCTCGATCCCAAAGCCCAGGCCTCGCTGCTTCACCATGCCGATCAACTTGTCTTTCATCTCCTTTTCGCTGGCGCCGTTTTCGACGCTGACCATAATGTCGCTGGGCTCGGCGCCGAAGCCGCGCCGGCTGCCACTACTCTGGAGGAGGCCGGGCACCGGATCGCGCGTGGTGAGCAAAGTCTTCAGAATTCCCTTCTCCACTATAGTCGTCACCCGCGTGCGGACGCCCTCGTCGTCCACGGCGTGACCACCGAACAGCGGAGTTCCCTGGAATGAACTCCGGGTGGGATCGTCGACCACGCTCAGAAATCCCGGCAGCACCCGCGCTCCCAACCGGTCCATGAAGCGGTTGGTGTTTCGCTGTAAGTAAGACTCCACCTGAGGATTGTCGGATACGGGCAGGCGCTGAGCGACAAATTTGGGCCCTAGCACCTCGGCAAAGAGCTGGCCGGCGGCGCGGCCGGCGAATAGAATCGGGCCGTTGTAGCGATCCACCTGCGGCGCCTGCCGCAACCTGGCGAGGCCCTGAGCCATGGCGCGGATGCGATCCGCGAGATCGGCCTCCGAGGGCAGATCCGCCTGCGTGTGTCCGTAGGCTATCACGGTGTCGAGCAGCGAGCTCCCGTCGGTGGCCTGCGTTTTGGCCACGCATTCCACCCGGGCCATCGGTGACCCGCGGGTGACCACCGTCCCCTCGCTGTTGAGATACCAGGAGCGCGAGTCGTTCACCTCCAGGCTCACCGACGAATTGAAAATATCCGGCGTCTGGCGGAAGAGCGCCGAGAGGCTGCGCACCAGCGCCTTGGCCTGATCGAGGTCCATTCGGGCCGGATTCAGCGGCTCCGACTCGGTCACCGCTGGCTCCTTGGTGAAGTCCGGAATGTCTTCGCGCGTGGTCCGATTCTGCAGGGCGGCGCGCTTGCGGGAAAGCGTTTCCAGCGCCGCTTTGTACGCCCCGTCCGTCGCCAGCCAGATGTGGCGCCGCAACTCTTTGTAGTCGTCGTCGATGGGGAGAAGCACCACCCCGCTCAGGCCGTTGGCGCCGGGGGGATAAGAAAAGAAATTGCTGTTGTCGAGCTGATAGCTCCCCACGCGTACTTCCACCGCGAGCGTGCGGGCGCGCCCGATGTTCCCGGCCAGAAGCGCGCCAAAGGTGGCCGAAGCGTTGAGCATCCGGGTGTCCTGCACGTGGTAAGCGATGAAGTAAGGCTTCTCGAGGTTCTCGAGCTGCAACTGCTTCATGGAGCGGTCGAGTTCGTCGCGCATGGCACGCAGGACGACGTCGTCCTGGGCGCGTGCGGCAGTAGGCAGTAGGCAGTAGGCAGAAAGCAGAAGGCAGAAGGCAGTAGGCAGAAGGCAGAAAGCAGAAGACGGTAAGCGGAGGGCCGTAGGCAGAAGGCGGAGACCAGAAGGTAGTAGGCAGTAGGCAGAACGCAGTACGCAGAAGGCACGGCACATGGTCGATGAAGAATATTTGGTCATAGGTTCCCGATAAAATGATTGCACGAACTCCTTTGCGAGCACCGCGACGGTTCAAATTCCCGGCCACTCGCGTCTGCCGAGTGGCGTCCAACCGTCCTGGAAGCTTGCTGCGTACTGCGACCGAAAGCGCCCAAGTAGATACACGACTCGCGGCCACTGCTTGCCAAAGTGCCCCCTCGCCGGGTGATGAAAGAACGCGAGGAGGCTTGTGAACGGGTTGGGGAAGACCGTCCACCTAACGGTCTCGCACTCGGGAAGTCCTTCGATTGGAGTCGGCGTAAGACCCTCCCTGCCGATCGACTCGGTGAATGGATCACGTACGCGGGCGCCATGGAAGAGGATAAGAGTCGGCTCAAGGATCTCGATTTCCTTCTTCAGATACCGCCAACAATTCTCTCGCATGACATCCGTTGAGTTTGTCCCCATCCTGCCGCCGCTCGGTGCACAGCACTGCACTGTGTTGGTTTGGGCGCAACGCCGCAGGAGCGAACGCACTTGCAAACGCTCCTGCTCGTCATCTGAAGCTCTGACCTGGAAGATTTCCATCAGCACCTTTAAGATTCCGCGATAATGGTCATTTAATCCGTACCTGTCAGTTCTCAGAAGGCCTACCGCGTCGCTCCCTCTTCCCGTGTCGATGCCCACAAAGAGTATCCTCAATGGCTTGCCATTGACCGTTCCGTCGTAGTCTTCGCCCTGATGATTCAAATGGCAATCGGACGGCTTCGGCTCCGAATAACACGCGCTCGCAGCAACACTTGCCTTGCAGCCGCGTAAATAATATTCGCAAGTAAATGTTCCGGGGCTGGTCTGGTCGCGAAACCACTCGGAATGCAGGTATTGGTGAATCGCATCGTAACGATCCTGCGTCCCTTTGAGATTGCTCTCATAAGTTGCAAGTGCCATGGTCAAGTAACTGGTTTTCTTCCGCCTGCGACCTACTGCCTACTGCTTTCTGTCTTCAGCTTACTCCTTGCTGCTCGCTCCCGACCGCTGCCACCGTACGCGGTGCAAATCTTTCTGGCCTAGAGATCATGCTGCTCAGCATTCTGCCAATCTCGTCGTAGCCCGCGGCCAGTTCTTCGTGCAGTTCAACAGATATGTACCCGCAGTCGCGCGCGAAATCGAGCCAGACCTGAGTTTCGGTGGCCTCAGCATCGGAGTCTGCCAGCTTACTGACGAACATGCTCGGGTATTGCCGCTTCCTGAATCCTTCCGCCACATTAGCTGCGACACTACGTGACGACCTGCGAATTTGGCTTGTCAGCGAGTACCTTTCGTCCTGCGGAAACGACTTCGACTGGGTGAATATCTCCATGGCGAGCTTGTAAGCAAGCTGATAAACCTTAAGGTCGCGATGCCCTCTCAGCATATCTCAGCCAGTTTGCCTTCTTGCCTTCCGCCTACTGCCTTCCGCCTTCCGCCTTCTGCCTTCTGCTTTCCGCCTACTGCCTTCTGCCTACTGCCTACTGCCTTCCGCCTACTGCCTTCCGCCTTCTGCCTTCCGCCTACTGCCTTCCGCCTTCTGCCTACTGCCTTCCGCCTACTGCCTTCCGCCTACTGCCTTCCGCCTTCTGCCTTCTGCCTTCCGCCTACTGCCTTCTGCCTTCTGCCTACTGCCTTCTGCCTTCTGCTTTCCGCCTTCTGCCTACTTCTTCAAAACGGCGCCGGCAGCACCGGCGGCCGGTCTCTTGACTTCTCCTTCTTCTGCACTTCGATCTGCGACACCAGAACCCCAGGCGACGAAGCCGAGACCTCGATCGATCCGGACTCGGCGCCGCAGATGCCATTGAAGGTGGCCATCTCGTTGTCGCCGGCCACGATGCGGCTGAAGGTGGTGAGCGGAGTCCCGATCAGGTCCACGCCGCGGACGAGTTCCTGGTGGCCGTCAGTATAAATGCGATAGACCATCACCGGCAGGACGGTAAACGCATTGGGAGTGCTGCGGCCGGTGAGGGTGAAGCCGCCCTGGATGTCATCGAAGTACAAGCCCCAGGGCTTGTTCTCCTTTTTGATCTGGTCAATCAGCATCTGCTTGAGCGCGGTGTGCGAGATGGGATGATCCACCTCGACAATCAGGTTCGACTGGCGTCCCACCGTAAAGTAACCCTGCTGCTTGCGGCCGTGGCCATTGGAATGAGGGAACCCCTCGATGGGCGAGCGTGACATCAGAAAATTCTTGAAGATGCCGTGATCCACCACGGTCACGCGCTGCCCCTTGACGCCCTGATTGTCGCAAACGTAGTAGCCCGCCAAGTCAGTGGTCCCCAGCTTCTGCAACGTGGGGTCGGAAATGACGGAGAAATTGTCGGGCAGGAACTTCTCGCCCACCTTCCTCGCAAACGTCTGTCCTTCCTGCTCGCCCTTCTGGCGGTGGCCTTCGATGCGATGCCCGAAGACCTCATGAAAAAAGACCCCACTGGCACGGCCGGAGAGGATGGCCGGCCCAGTGTAAGGGTCCACCACCGGCGCGGTGCGCAGCGCCTGGAGATCCTTGATCATCTGCGCCACGGTGCCCAGCACCGCCGCATCCGAGGGCAGCCCCTCCGGCTCGAAGGCAAAAAACGATTCATAGCGCGGCAGGTCCATGCCGTCGTCCGCCTTGGTGTAGGCGGAGACGTAGAGATGATAGAAAGGCAGGGAGACAATGGTTTCCGTCCCTTCGCTGTTCACGTACCACCGCGTTTCAATGTCGAGAATCAACGAGGCGTTGGCGGCATAGATGTTCCCATACTGGGCGAACGGCGCTGTATACTTGCGCAGCTTGTCCTCCCAGGCGTGCCGGTCAATCCGCGGGGTGAGCGGTTGGGCGTAGTACTGAGTGGTCGGCTCGTGGGAGAAGTCGTCGGACTTGTCTTCCAGCTCCGTTTTCACCTGCACGTCGATCTTTACCTTCGCCAGTTGCTCCGTCGCCTGCTTGTATTTGAGGTCGGTGTTGTACCAGAGAACGCTTCGGAGAGCATCGGGATCAGCTTCGATCGGAACATAAATCATGACAGGCTGTTGCCCGCCGCCGGTCTCACGCATCAAGTGCGTATTGTCGAGGTGAGGATCGCCCACACGCAGATCGATATCGAGTTGGCGGTTGGTGTTTTGCTCGCTGTTCACCAACTTACCGAACGACGCGCTCACCCTCACCGTTTGGTCGTCCGTGATTTCGTAGCTCAAGAAGTACGGCGGCGCGGGCTGGCTCTTAAAGGTTCGCAGGGACCGGTCGAGCTCGGCTTTCATGGCCTGAAGAATGGGCGATGAGGCCGCTTCGGGAGAGTAAGCGCAAGACGTAAGATCGTAAGCAGAAGGCGGAAGGCAGAAAGCAGAAGGCAGAAGAGCATTGGCGGTTGATCCCGCCATGCGGGAATGATTGACGATTGAAAACCAGGAGCGGCTTGCGTCTTCGCTTCCAATCGTCAATCGGCAATCTGCAATCGGCAATAGGGTAGTTCCCTGCCCGGGAACCTGCGTGGCCGTGACCGCGACGATCATCGAGAGTGCCAAACCAGAAAGCAGCGCTGCAAAACGCAATTTCACCAGTCACCCCCGGCACTGGCATCGTAGTTCGGACGGCCAGACGACGTCAATGGAATTGAGGTTCGTAGCCCGGCGTGAGAGCGTGTGAAGAAATCAAACACAGAGGCACGGAGACACAGAGAAGAGAAAGAGAATGACACGAAGATGTCTTTTATTTCTCGACGTTTCCCATTTTCCTTTGTGCCTCTCTGTCTCTGTGTTGAAGGCACCTTCGCAATTACCTCACAGCGCGGCCCTGCGGGCCGCAACCAAAGACCTCAACACAGAGTTCACTGAGGCTTCACAGAGGCCACGGAGAAGAAAGCCAACAATGCGGCCCTGCTCTTCGTCTTCTCCGTGACCTCGGTGAGCCCTCCGTGAACTCTGTGTTGAGCTCTTTTTCTTGGTGCGCCGTGGAATCCGAAGCTCACATTCTTCGCGGCCCACAAAGAATTTGCGAGATAGTAGTACACCCTCCCGCGCCTTGGGCTACGCTCTATCGCCCCTTCGGGGCTTGACGCCCTGTATTTACGAAAGACGGCACCTCAATTAGATCAAAGGAAGCGCCTAATCACGGCAGCGGTTCATGGAAAAAGCGGCTTTCAAGAAACTGCTCAAGGTATTTCATTCCCCCGTCGATAACACTCACGGATGACCATTGCTTTGCATGATGCATTTGAACTGCGCTTGGACGTTAAGCGGCCGGCCGAGTCAATCTCCCCGTCGAGTCCACGCCGCTTTTTTGCTGGTTACGAGTGACCACCAACTACGATCCCGACCACGGACGGCCTGCGAGGTCGCTTTCACCTGAGGGGGTTCATTAAGATGAAGCGCGCATCTATTCTGATCTTTGCTCTGTACTTTTGGACGACGCTTGCAGCCGCCGCGCCGGCGAGTGCTGTAAATGCCGACCCGCAAGCAAGCCCGCTCCGAGTGCCGGACGCGGGACAAAGCGAGTTGGCTACCCTCAGGGGCAATACGCGCCCGGAAGCAAAGGCGGCTAACGATCGCGGGCGGGTCTCCGATGACCTGATGCTCAGCCACATGATTCTTCAGTTGCGCCGGACTCCGGAGCGGGAGCAAGCCCTTCAGCAATTCATCAAGGATATCCACGACCCCACGTCGCCGCTCTTTCACCATTGGATCACAGCGTCGGAATTCGGGCAGAAGTACGGCGCTACCTCGGCTGGAATCGCTGCGGTGACGGTTTGGCTCGAGTCGCAGGGGTTCGAAGTCAACCCGGTCTATCCCAACCAACTGGTTATCGATTTCAGCGGCTCGGCAGGTCAGATTCGCCAAGCCTTCCACACGGAGATCCATCACCTGCAGGTGAAAGGCGAGGACCATATCGCCAATATGAGCGACCCGCAGATTCCGGCGGGGCTGGCGTCAACGGTGGCGGGCGTCGTTTCCCTGAATGACTTCCGGCCTCACAGGATGCTCAAGCAGCGCGCCAATTACACGGCCGGGAACGGCTACGAGGTGGTTGTGCCGGCGGACTTGGCGACGATCTATAACCTGAACCCAGCTTTTGCGGCGGGCTATTCAGGCCAAGGCCAAACGATCGTGTTGATTGAAGATACCGATCTCTACACCGCGGCGGATTGGAATACCTTCCGCTCCGTCATGGGCCTTGCCTCAGCTTACCCCCTTGGCTCTCTGACCCAGGTTCACCCAAGCAGCCCCACGAATAACTGCACAGACCCCGGGTACAACGGTGACGATATCGAAGCGGCACTGGACGTGGAATGGGCAAGCGCAGCGGCTCCCAGCGCGACCATCGAGCTGGCGGCCTGTGCAGACACTTACACCAACTTCGGCGGCTTCATAGCGCTTCAGAACCTCCTTAACTCCAGCAAAACCCCACCAGCTATTGTCAGCATCAGTTATGGTGAGTCCGAGTCCTATCTGGGCGCTTCGTTCAACGCCTACATCAGCTCTTTGTACCAGCAGGCGGTGGCGGAGGGTGTCTCCGTCTTCGTTTCCTCAGGCGACGAAGGCGCGGCCAGTTCGGACGCCAACCAGGCTTATGCCGTAAGCGGAATCACCGTCAGTGGATTCACCTCCACCCCTTACAACGTATCGGTGGGCGGCACCGACTTTGCCGATACCTACGATCGCGCCAACACCACCTATTGGAACTCCACCAACACCGTCGCCTACGGGTCGGCGCTTTCGTATGTTCCCGAGATTCCCTGGAACGACTCGTGCGCCAGCGTGCTGATCGCCGACTACATGGGATTGCCCACTTTCGGCTCGGGGGGTCTGTGCGGTAAGGGCTACTACACTACCACAGCCTCCGGGAGCGGCGGCCCCAGCGGCTGCGCCACCGGCGCACCGGATACCTTCGGCGTGGTGAGTGGCACCTGCGCCGGATATGCCAAGCCCTCGTGGCAGTCCGGGTTGATCGGCAATCCGAGCGATGGCGTGCGGGACATTCCCGATATCTCGCTTTTCGCTGCCAACGGAATGTGGGGGCATTACTATGCGTTTTGCTTTTCTGACCCGAGCTATGGCTTGAATTGTAAGGGCACTCCCGACACGTGGGCCGGAGCCGGCGGGACGTCGTTTGCCTCGCCGATCATGGCGGCGATTCAGTCGCTCGTCAATCAGGCTTCCGGCAGCCGGTGGGGTAACCCGAATTCCGCCTATTACTCGCTCGCGGCGAAGGAGTATGGCTCCGGTGGCAACATGTCTTGCAACTCCGCCCTTGGCAATACGGTGGCCAGTAACTGCATTTTCTACGACGTAACCCAGATTCCGCTTCGCCACGCCGGATCAGGCACAGGAGGCGATATCGACGTGCCTTGTTTCGGGTTTAATTGCTATCTGCCCTCGGGCAGCTTCGGAGTGCTTTCCTCAGCCCCCCAGACCCTGAGCTCGGCCTTGGTCACCAGCCTCGGACACGGATACACGAGCGCTCCTTCCTGCACCATAAGCGGGGGCGGCGGAACGGGGGCGACCTGCAGCGCCAGCGCAACCGGCGTGGTCTCCTCTGTCGGGGTTACGAACGGCGGTTCAGGTTACACGTCATATCCAACCTGCACTTTGACAGGTGGAGGAGGAACCGGTGCCAGTTGTTTCGCTTATCTCTGTGAGCAGGGTAGCAACATTTACGTCTGTTATGTGGGTCTCACCAGTTTTGGAAGCGGCTACACTTCCGCCCCCGCCTGCAAGATCAGCGGAGGGGGTGGGACAGGCGCAACCTGCACTGCCACCGAGGGGCGCGGAATCGCGGTCAGCCTAACCCATGGCGGCAGCGGCTACACCAGCGTGCCCCGCTGTACTCTGAGCGGAGGCGGGGGATCGGGCGGAGCGTGCGCTGCCCTCACCGTTAACACCAGTTCCGGCTATCAGCCGGCATTCGGTGCCACGATAGGGTGGGACTTCGCCACGGGAATTGGGACGGTCAATGCCTCTAATCTGGTGGGCAGCTTCCTTCCAATCTCAGTGGCCTTGTCCCCTCTTAGCCTCGCATTCTCTTCCCAGACCGCGTACACCACCAGCGCTGCTCAGAGCGTGACGGTGACCAACACCGGCAAGGCTAACCTCAGCATCTTGACGGTGAAACTGGGTGGTACGAACGCCAGCGACTTTGCCAAGAGCGCCGACACCTGCACCGGGGCCACGGTGATCCCCAAGGGGACCTGCGCCGTCAGCGTGACGTTCACCCCATCCGCGGGGGGTAGCCGGAGCGCCTCACTGAATTTCGCCGACCTCGCCCCCAACAGTCTGAGCTTGACGGGGACCGGAATCGACCCCGTGCCGACCATCACCAGCCTTTCGCCAGGCTCGACCACGCTGGGGGCAGCGGCCCGGACCCTGACCATCAATGGGACGAGTTTCCTCTCCACCTCGACGGTCAGCTACAACGGGGCGGCTCACATCCCGACCTTTGTAAACTCAACGCAGTTGAAGATCATCTTGAGCACGAGCGACCAGACCACGCCAGGAACCTACGCCGTGGTGGTGACCAATCCCGCGCCGGGAGGGGGTGCATCGCGCCCGGTGAGCTTCACCGTGAACAATCTCGTTCCGGCCATTGCCAGCCTCTCGCCGACATCGGCCACGGTGGGGGCGGCGGCGCAGACCATGACCATCAATGGGACGAACTTCCTCTCCACCTCGACGGTCACCTATAACGCGGTGGTCCATACCCCAACCTTCGTTAGCGCGACAAAGTTGACGATCAATTTGAGTACGAACGACCAGGCCAAAGTAGGAACCTATGGGGTGGTGGTGACCAATCCCGCGCCGGGAGGTGGCACATCGAACTCGGTGAGCTTCACTGTGAACAATCTCGTGCCGACCATCGCGAGTCTTTTCCCGACCTCGGCCACAGCAGGGGCAGCGGCCCAGACCCTGACCATCAATGGGACGAACTTCCTCTCCACCTCGACGGTCACCTACAACGGGGTGGCCCACACCCCAACCTTGGTTAGCTCGACGAAATTGACGATCACCTTGAGTACGAACGACCAGGCCAAAGCAGGGACCTATGGGGTGGTGGTCACCAATCCCGCGCCGGGGGGTGGCACATCGAACTCGGTGGGCTTCACCGTGAACAATCTCGCGCCGACCATCGCCAGTCTTTCCCCGACCTCGGCCACAGCGGGGGCAGCGGCCCAGACCCTGACCATCAATGGGACGAACTTCCTCTCCACCTCGACGGTCACCTACAACGGGGCGGCCCACACCCCGACCTTTGTAAGCTCAACGCAGTTGAAGATCACCTTGAGCACGAGCGACGAGGCGACGGCAGGAACCCGTCCGGTGGTGGTGACCAATCCCGCTCCAGGAGGTGGCGCATCGAACTCCGTGAGCTTCACCGTGGCGGTGAACAGGGCCGCCGTCTCGCTGAATCCTGCCGGCCTGACCTTTGCCAACCTGGCGGTCGGGGCCACCAGCCCCGCCCAAATGGTCACCCTCTCCAATCCAGGCAACGCGGCTCTCAGCATCAGCAGCATCGCGCTCACCGGCGCCAGCGCCGGCGCCTTCAGGATAACGACAACCTGCGGCAGCGGCCTCAGTGCGGGTGCCAGTTGCACCATCTCAGTAATGTTTACCCCTCATGGGGCCGGGAGCTGTAGTGCCTCCGTCACCATCACCGATAATGGTCCCGGCAGTCCGCACAATGTGAGTCTGAACGGAACAGGAAAGTAGTCCGACCGCCTGCTCGGCGCTCATCGAGCTCCGAGCGGGCGAGGATTCTTCGGACCGACTCGGGCACAACGCCACAGCCCACAAACTTCTCGTTGCTGCCTCGCCTGGTTCGGCAACCGTAACTGGCGGGCAGTCGGCCACTCCCAATGAGTTTGCCCGTACGGTGCGTTTCGGGTGCTTGAGCTCCAGCGTCAACGCCACCTCTCCCAACTCGCCCGCCACGTTCTCCCTGGCCACCTGATGACAGCCCACTCCCCGCGAAGGTGTGAAGAAATTAAACGTCGAGTGGAGAGGAAGCGCACCACATGCTGACCACGCCGGTCCAACCAAATTTGGGGACGCGCACGCAGGGCAAGTATGTTTCTTCCTCCCCCTCT
>Ga0209039_10000858_pt1 | contig 29177 bp, 25 predicted proteins | sample BogFormECP12_OM1_FD_188238 | JGI IMG/M metagenome (GOLD analysis project Ga0209039, IMG submission 188238) | Bog forest soil microbial communities from Calvert Island, British Columbia, Canada - ECP12_OM1 (SPAdes) (version 2) | ecosystem: Environmental > Aquatic > Freshwater > Wetlands > Bog ... | reverse complement strand
ATAACGACTTCGCCGCGCTGCGGCCCTCGACGCCCGTCGAGCGTTTCGAGCGGGACGGGTTGCTGATCGCCGAATCCGAGCCCGGCATCTGCCGCGTGATCTGCTTCTCGCCCAAGCATAATCTCACGATCGCCAATATGGAGCCGGCCGGCTTGCGCCGCGTGGTGGACACCTGGGTGGAGCAGTTTCTCGATCTGGGAGGCCGGGAATCCATCGGCTACGTGCAGATCTTCGAGAACCGCGGCGCCATGATGGGGTGCAGCAACGCCCACCCGCACTGCCAGATCTGGAGCAGCCGCGCGGTGCCCAACGAGGTGGCCACCGAGCAGGAGTCGCAACTGGCCTGGTCGAGCGGGCGTCACGGCTGCCTGCTGTGCGACTATGTGCGGCTGGAGATGGCGTCCCGGGAGCGGGTGGTCGAGGAGAATGAGAGCTTCGTGACAGTGGTTCCCTTCTGGGCGGTCTGGCCGTTCGAGACGATGGTGCTGACGAAGCGCCACCTGACGGCCTTGGACGCCTTGACGGACGCGGAGCGCGACGGCCTGGCCGACATTCTGAAACGCACCACGGCGCGATACGACCGGCTCTTCGCCGTGCCGTTTCCCTATTCGCTGGGATTCCACCAACGGCCCACCGATGGCGCGCCGCACCCCGAGTGGCACTTCCACGCACACTTCTATCCGCCGCTGCTGCGCTCCGCCACGGTGCGGAAATTCGTGGTGGGTTACGAGATGCTGGCGCAACCGCAACGCGACATCAAGCCGGAGACCGCGGCCGAGCGTCTGCGCGCGGTGTGACGCGTCCGCTCAACTCCCCACGGCCGCGCCGCCGTGGGCTACACTGATTACTCGAACCGACCCGAATGATCTCCGTAATCCTTTACGGGCGCAACGATTCGTACGGCTACAATCTCCATAAGCGCGGCGCCATCTCGCTGAACTGCCTGGCCGCGGTTCTGGCGGACCCCGATGACGAGATCGTGTTCGTCGATTACAACACGCCCAACGAGCTGCCCACCTTCGTCGAAGCCATCTACGACACCCTGACTCCGCGGGCCAAGGCACTGCTTCGCGTCCTGCGCGTGCGGCCGGAGCTGCACCGGCGATTGGCCGGCTTGACCCACCTGGCGGCGCTCGAGCCGCACTCGCGCAACATCGCCATCCGCCGCTCCAACCCGCGGAATCGCTGGATCCTGCTCACCAATACGGACATGATCCTGGTGCCGCGCGGCGGGGCCGGGGATGTCAACGGCGCCGCGGGCGGCCTGGCGGACGGGCTGTACACGCTACCGCGCTTCGAGTTGCCGGAGCCGCTCTGGGAATCGTTTCCGCGCGGCGATCCGGACGCCATTTTGCGGGCCTGCCGCGATCTGGGCCCGCGCCTGCACCTGGATGAAGTTACCACCTCGTTCCCCTACAGCCGCTTCGACCAGGTGGGCGACTTTCAGCTCGTCCCGCGCCAGGCCCTGTTCGACATCCACGGGTTCGACGAGCGCATGATCCACGGCTGGCATTGCGATTCCAACATCTCCAAACGCCTGCACCTTTACTATGGCGGGCGCACCGAGAGTCTGGCGGACCGGCTGAAGGGATACCACTGCGACCACACCCGCGTCGAGACCGGAGCGCACCGGTTCGACCGGAAAGTGGACAACGACGTGTTTCAGTTCGTATTCGAGGTCGAGGACCCCGTGGCCCGCCACCAGGCTGGAACCTGGGGCGCGCCGGGAGAAGCCGTCGAGGAACTGGATTTCGCTCGCGATCCGCAGGCGCGGTACGCGGCCGCGGTGGGGCGCGCGCTGGGCGAACCGCAGCAGGCGGAGTACCAGGCCGATGCCATCGGCTTGCGGGACTTCCTGTCGGCGCGGGCGGAACACGTGTTGCCCTACCTGGCCAGCGACCTGGCGGTGTACCGGCGTTCCGCGCGCTTTGCGTATGTCGGCAACCATGTGCGCATGCTCGCGCTCGCCACCCGATGCATCGCGGAGATGGGGTTCGAAACCCCGCTGGCCTACGCCGCCGCCCTGCTGAAGAGCGGTCCGCCGCCGGATGGCGCCACCCCCATCGAAGCCACGGCGCTTCCCGAGGCGCTGCTGGCGGACTACGACCTGCTGATCTTCGATATCAGCCTGGACCGGGCGGCCCTGGGCGGGAAGCCGGTGGAACGAGTCACGGATTGGCCGCGCCATCTGCGCTACAGCCTGGGCGCGGTGGCGCGCTGCCTGGAAGCCTGCGCCGAACGCGCCGGCACGGGCGGCGCGCGCGTCCCGGATTTTCTGGCAATCAACGCCAATCACCACACTTTCCGCAACTTCGTGGGCCAGTTCCTGCTGCTCACCGAAACTCCCTACGCCACGCATGTGCGCAAAGGCAGGCCGCGGCTGGGCGAGGAGCGCCTGTACCGCTCCAATGCGTGGAAGTACGCCGAAGACGGCCTGCGCGCCTTCTTCGGGTACGGCGTGGAAGACGATACCGTGCCGCGGGTGGCGCTGGGGGAGCCAATCGACTTCACCTCGGCCGGCCAGCCCGCCCGCTTCAAGGACGGCCATTGGGGCGCCACCGATTACACCGGCACGTGGACCGATGGCGAGCGGGCCACCATCGCGTTTCAGCCGCCGCGGGAAGCCTGCGACACCATCGTCGCGGTGCGCGTGAACGAGACGTTCGTGGGGCCCGAGGGCGATCCCATCCAGGTGGAGGTTCTGCTGGACGGGATCCGTCTGGCCCATTGGAGTTTCTTCACGCGCTACGAACTGGTGGACGCCAAGGCCGCCATCCCCGCGGCTCTGCTGGCGGGCAAGGCGGTTTGCCGGCTGGAGTTCCACGTGGAGAATCCGCAATCGGCGGCGCGCGCGGCCAAGGCGCTGGGACAGCAGGTGATCGGCGACGATCCGCGCATGCTGGGCGTCAAGGTGCAGCGCCTGGCGTTCCACGGCCGCCAGCGGCTGAGCTATAACCCCGGCGAGACGCTGGAGTTCACCGCGCGCTCGACGGGCGCCGCGCACGCCAACGAATGCTGGTCCCTGCCCGACGATCTGGGGATGTGGACCTTCGGAGGGCGCAGCACCATGACGCTCGATCCCGCCCAGCCGATGGAGAGTCGCGCGCAGGCCATCTTCACTATCAACGACGCCGCCATAAACGGCGAGCATCCCGCGCAAGCCGTGCGTGTGCTGCTCGACGGCCGGCCGGTGGCCAACTGGACGCTGGGGCCGGAGCGCGACGCGGGCGAGCGCCGCGTGCTTCTGCCCCCGGGCGCATTGAGCGCCCGCGAGCCCGCCACCATCGCCTTCGAGATCGCGGCGCCGCGCACCCCCGTCGAACTCGGCTGGTCCACCTGGGACACCCGCCCGCTGGGATTCCGCCTGGCGCGGTTGCGCATCGCTCCGGCGGGGCGCTTGAAATACCGGCTGGGCGACCCCATCGATTTCATGGAGGGCGGCGATTCCCTGGTCTTCGCGGGCGACGCCATGGGCACGGAGTGGTCGCTCCCCGGCGCGCGCGGCTCCTGGACCCTGGGCAAGAGCGCCGGCTTCCGCGTGCCCTTCGAAGAGCCCGTGTCGGGCGATCTCGCGGCCGCCTTCGTGATTTCCGATTGCATGGTCTCCGCCCAGGCGCCGACGCTGGCCGTGACCGTCAAGGCCAATGGCCAGGCCGTGGCCGCGTGGGCGCTGGACAACCGGAAGCCGCACCGCCGGTTCGCCGCCATCCCCGCTGCCGTGGTGGCCGCGGCCCCGGAACTGGCGATCGCGTTCGAAATCGCCGAGCCGCGCTCGCCGCAATCGCTGGGCTGGAGCGCCGACTCCCGGCCGCTGGGCTTTCAACTGGCGCGCGCCGCCATCGGTGGCGGTGAGGTGGAGATCCCCCGGTTTAAGGCCGTGGGCCGCGAGCGCCCCATGTACCGGCGGATCCTGGGATTGCCCCAGTACGCCATGCACGTGGCGCGCATCCTGGCGGCAAGGTATCTGCGATGAACGTCCTGGCCGGAAAAGACCTGCCGCTGGCGGGCCTGCGCATCGCCATCACCCTGCCGCCGCACGGCTGGTTCGGCGGCGTGGATTACAACTTCGCCATCGAAATGTCGGAGGAGCTGCGCCTGCTGGGCGCTTCGGTGTTCGACGTGGATGTGGCGGGCTTCACCAGCCAGAACGAGATTTACGTTGCCAGCGTCATCGAGGGCCTCAAGGCGTTCCGGCCCGACGTGGCGGTCTCGCTGCCCAACGCGCTCTACATCCTGCTGTGCGCCACGCGCGAGCAGAAGAACGTTTTCCGCGACATCCTGCGGGTGCCCACGCTGATGTTGTGGGACCACGGGCTGTTGCAGCTTCCGCGGCAGATTCTGAATCACAATCCGGAGAAGCCGGAGGATTCGCAGAAGGGCGCCATCCGCCGCATCCGCCGGATTCTGAACCACCCCCTGTACCTGCACTACTCGCCCGACAAAGGCCACATCGAAGCGCTCGACGCGCTGGGCGTGGTGCCGGCCGGCAAGGTGCGCTTCTTCCTGCAGCCGGCCTATCCCAACTTCGTCCGCTACGGATACCGCACGCCGCCGCGGAACACTTTCCGCAGCCGGGTGGCCTTCGCCGGCAACGTGTATCTGAAGGCCGCCACCGACCTTCCCTTCCGCAACAACCCGCTGCTGGCCGGCATCGAATCGCGCGTCATGGAGGCCAAGAAGACCCGGCTGACGGAGTGCCTCTGGGACCTGCTGATGGGCGAGATCCGCGCCCTCAGCCCGGGCGCGCGCAAGCAACTTCGCCTGGACGGCGACTCCACCTTCTTCTGGAACTTCATGCACGAGGAGATCGAGATGGTGGGGAACACCGAGGTGCGCCTGGCGGTGTTGACGGGCCTCAAGTGCGAGTTCGATTTCTACGGCAACTTCATGGAGCCCAAGAGCGTCGCCAGCCTCCGCGACAAGTACCGCATCCGCTTCCTCAAGTGCCTGGACTACTTCACCGAGCTGCCCATCCTGTTCATCAACAGCGACGTGATCGTGGACGTGGTCAACCTGGGATACAACACCGGCGTTTCGCCCAAGATCATGGGCTGTTTCGCCTGTGGCGGGCTGATCCTGTTCGATTACAAGGAAGACTTCGGCCGCATCATGGGCGACGTGGCGGAGCAGGTGATGTACCGCGACGTGGACCATCTGAACCGCCTGGTGGACGAGTATCTCGCGAACCCTCACCGGCGGCAGGACGTCTCGCGATACCTGCAGCATCGCGTGGCGACGGAGTTCAGCTTCGGGGCGCTGGCGAAAAGGCTGCTGGTGGACGAAGCGGCGTGGAGGCGGTAGCGGCGTCATTGGAGGCAAGGCCATGCCTGTATGCTGTTTGACACTAGCGATGGGACGGGTCCGTTTAGGACTTGTTCTGGCCGCCCTGACAGTGGCATCCCCGGGATGCGTCCAGGCCGGCAGCCTCAACACGGTTTGGGAGTTCGACCTGAGAAAGGCGCTCCAAGGCCGCGGGGGAGCGCACAGCCCCGAGCTGCCGGTGTGGTCTGTGACGTTCTCGCCCGACGGGAGCCGGCTGGCGGTAGCGGCGGATCAGTGGTTGGCCGGAACCAGGACAATCCGCGCTCCCAATTACGACGGGAATCGCCGTGTGTTCGTGATTCAGACCGGGAGCCCCGCCGAGGGCGCTCGATGGTACGACCTCCCCGATGAGTCTGGCGTCGAATGGTCTTCTGGCGGCACGCTACTGAAGGCAGCCGGGAGCGTGATCCGGCTGGCGGACGACAGGCGCTGCGAGATTCCCCTGAAAGGCGCCAAGGACAGCGGCAGATCCATGGCCGCCTACGAATTCGCGGCCGATTTGATGATTGGACAGCCTGGCCGGCTCTTAGGGAGCGGCCTCTTTGGTTTTTTTGGCGGCGACTGCGCGCTTCAGGGGGCGTGGACCGTTCCCGGATGGTGGTCCCTCGCGGGCGCCTCACCCGATCGCAGGACGCTCCTGGTCCAGTCGAGGATGTCTGGGGCAGGTGAAACGGCGATCGCCGATCCAGTGGCCAGGAAGGTTCTGCAGCGGTGGCCCAACGTGGATAGCTGGGAAGGGTGGACCGTTCAACTCATGGTTGGCGCCGTTTTTGCGGATTCAGGCAAGGCGATCTGCGGTGGGAGTGAGGCGGAGACCAAGAAGTTGCCGGTCAGTTGCTGGGACGTGGATACGGGCAGGAAGATCGCCGACGCTCCGGGTGTCAGGGGCGGGGTCCCGATCACGGCTGCACAACATGCCAGCCGGGTCGTGGTTTCCGATTACCGCCGCGTGAAGGAGTCTCTGTTCAGTTACGAGTACGGGGAGAAGTTCAAGCGCGTGGTGGTGTGGGATTTCCGGACCGGGGAGGAGATCCTGTCGTGGAACCCCCGCTCTCAGTCCTAGCATGACCTTACTTTCGATCCGCAGGAGCACCGCAAGGATCTCTGTCCCTTCGACATTTCTCCCGACGGGCAGTACATCGCAGAGGGATGCAATGGGGTGGTGCGTCTCTACAGGATTCAGCCGTGACGGCTGGTTGGCGGCGATGCGGCGGAAGAACCGGCGTGGCGGCCGTAGGGCGAACGTGACATCCGTCATCCCGCGCGGCTGACGAACTCCACTGGCGGCGGTACTCCTCCAAGCGCATCATCGCAAGTGGAGGAGCTAATATGGCAGTCGCCCAATTACACGCCGTCGCCAAGAACTACGGCGCCATCGCCGCCCTGCGCGGCATCGATCTCACCATTGAACCGGGAGAGGTGGTGTCCCTGCTGGGGCCGAACGGCGCCGGCAAAACCACAGCCGTGCGCATCCTGCTGGGGCTGGTCCAGCCGTCGTCGGGGCGCGCCGAGGTGTTCGGCCATCCGCCCGCCAGCCAGTACGCGCGCCTGCGCCGCGGCGCGCAGTTGCAGGTGGCCCGCGTGCCCGAAACGCTGCGCGTGCGCGAACACATCCAACTGTTTTCCAGCTACTATGAGAAGCCGCTGCCGCTGGAGGAAACCCTGGAGGCAGCGGGACTCGGGGACATCCGCAACCGGCTTTTCGGCGAGTTATCGGGCGGCCAGAAGCAGCGGGTGCTGTTCGCGCTGGCGATTTGCGGCAATCCCGGCCTGCTGTGTCTGGACGAGCCGACCGTGGGCCTGGACGTGGAAACGCGCCGCGGCCTGTGGGCGCGCATCCGCGGGTACGCCAAGCGCGGCGGCAGCGTGCTGCTCACCACCCACTACCTGGACGAAGCCGATGCGCTGAGCCACCGCATCGCGGTGCTCCACCGCGGCCTGATCGTGGCCGAGGGCACGCCGGCCCAGATCAAACGGCAGGGCGCGTCGGAGGGTCTCGAAGACGCATTTCTGGCTATCACGGGAAATCCTAACGATGTCGAGGAGGTTGCGTAACATGTCGAACGTCTACTTGCTGGAAGCCAAAATGGAGTTTCTGAAATCGCTGCGGATGAAGGCTTACTCCCTTTCCACGGTGCTGTTCCCGTTGATGTTCTACTGCTTCTTCGGCCTGATGATGGGGCGGGAGCAGGCCAATGGTCTGATGCCGATGGCGCGCTACACGCTGGCCACCTACGGCGCATTCAGCGTGATGGGCGCCACGCTGTTCGCCTTCGGCGTGGGGATCGCGGTGGAGCGCGGGCTGGGCTGGATGCAGGTGAAGCGCGCCAGTCCCATGCCGCCGGCGGCGTATTTTCTCGCCAAGGGGGTGGTTAGCGTAGCCTTCGGCGCCATCGTGGTGGCGCTGCTGTTCGGCCTGGGCGCGGCCTTCGGAGGCGTCCGCATGCCGCTCGGGCAGTGGCTGGCGATGGGCGGCGCGCTCGTCGCCGGGGCCATTCCGTTCTGCGCCCTGGGGCTGGCCATCGGCAACTTCGCCGGCCCCAATTCCGCTCCGGCCATGGTGAACATGATCTACCTGCCGATGGCCTTCTGCGGCGGAATGTGGATCCCGTTCCAATTCCTGCCGAGGGGCATCCAGGCGATCGCGCCGCTGCTGCCGTCGTTCCACCTTTCGCAGATCGCGTTGCGGATCCTGGGTGCGCCCACGCAGGGCGCCGCCGCGACGCACGTGGAAGCGCTCCTCGGCTTCACGCTGCTGTTCGCCGGAATCGCCTGGCTGGGGCACGCGCGGGAGCGTGAGAAGATGTATGGTTAAGGCGATGCGGCTACTGCCCAAGGGCCAGGACTGGACGGCTTACGTGTACCTGGTCTACATGCCGTGGTTCCTGGTGGTGCCCTTCGTCTTCCCGTCCACAACGTGGGACAAGGCGGCGGCGGTGGCGGGCACGGCGGTGGCCCTGCCACTGTACTTCTGGGGATACTGGCTGCGCGGGCACAAAGTGCTTTGGGTCATCGGCGGCTTCGTGCTGTTGGGCAGCCTGTTGAGCCCCGGCAATCCCGCGGGTTCGGTGCTGTTCGTGTACGCAGCCAGCTTCATCGGCAAGGCGTTCGCGCCGCCGCGGGCATGGTGGCACCTGGGCGGGTTGCTCGCCCTGATCGGGATCGAAGCGGGCGCTTTCCACTACTCGATGGGGTGTTGGATCTCGGCGATAGTCTTTTCCGCGCTGGTGGGCTCGGTGATCATCCAGCAGTACCACCGCAGGCGCCTTACCGACCAGCTTCTGCGGGCGCAGGAAGAGATCGAACACCTGGCCCGCGTGGCCGAGCGCGAACGCATCGGGCGCGACCTGCACGACCTGTTGGGCCATACGCTCTCGGTGATCGTCCTCAAGGCGGAACTGGCTTCGAGGCTGTTCGCGGCCGATCCCGAACGCGCGCGGAAGGAAATCCAGGACGTCGAGGCCATTTCCCGCGACGCCCTGGGGCAGGTGCGCGCGGCGGTGCGCGGCTACCGGCTGGCGGGGATCGAAGGCGAATTGCGCAGCGCCCGCACGGCGCTGGAAGCCGCCGGCATACAACTGGAAGCCTCGGTCGAGCCCCCCGGACTCACGGCGGCGCGGGAGACGGTGGTGGCGCTGGCCTTGCGTGAAGCCGTGACCAACGTGGTGCGGCACGCCCAAGCCACGGCATGCCGGATCGCGCTGCGGCAGAGCGGGGGGTATTGCGAACTGGAGGTGGCCGACGACGGCCGGGGCGGCGCGATGATGGAGGGCAGCGGCCTGCGCGGAATGCGCGAGCGGGTGGAGGCGATCGGCGGCGCGGTGGAGAGCGATGGATCGAAGGGCGCGCGGCTGCGCGTGAGGGTGCCGGTGTGAGCATTCGCGTGGTGATCGCCGAGGACCAGGCGATGGTCCGTGGAGCGCTGGCGGCGCTGCTCGGGACCGAAGGCGACATGGAAATCGCGGGCGAGGCGCGCGACGGCCGGGAGGCGCTGGAGATGGTGCTGCGGACGCTTCCCGACGTGCTGCTCACGGATATCGAGATGCCCGAGGCGACCGGACTGGAACTGGCCGCCGAGATCCAACGCCGGAAGCTGCCGGTGCGGGTGGCGATTCTGACGACCTTCGCGCGCCCCGGATATCTGCGCCGCGCGCTCGATCTGGGCGTGTCCGGGTATCTCCTCAAGGATGCGCCCGCCGCCACTCTGGCCAATGCCATTCGCCGCATCCGCGCCGGCGGCCGCGTGGTAGACCCGGAACTGGCCGCCGAAGCCTGGACCGAAGCCGACCCGCTGACCGACCGCGAACGCCAGGTGCTGCGCTACGCCGGCGAGGGCGCATCCAGCGCCGAAATTGCCGGGCGCCTGGAGCTTTCCGAAGGCACCGTGCGCAACTACCTCTCGGAGGCGATCGGCAAGCTGGGCGCGGCCAATCGCACCGAAGCCGCCCGCCTGGCGCGGCAGAAGGGGTGGTTGTAGGCGGCCAGGCGATGGTATGATCATATCAGGAGTATGAAATGGCCAGCGTTGATCGGGTGACCGTGACCCTGCCCAACGAGCTTGTTCGAGACATCGACCGGCGGGAGAAGAACCGCAGCAAGTTCGTGGCTGAGGCCGTTCGCAACGAACTGGACCGCCGGCGCCGCGAGGAGCTTCGCCGGTCGCTGCACAATCCTCACCCCGAAAGCGCCGATCTCGCCGAACAGGGGCTGGAAGAGTGGACGCGCGGCTTGCCCGAGGAGGATACCGAGGCACTGGTCGACGTGAGCGCCGGCAGGCCGGTCCGGTGGGTTCCCGGCGAGGGTTGGGTGGAGGGCCGCAGTTGAAACTCGGCCGTGGGGCGGTGATCGTCGTCGAACTTGACCCCGCACTGGGCCACGAGCAGCGTGGCGTGAGGCCATGCATCGTGGTGAGCGATCCGGACGTCATCGGCGATCAGCGGTTTCCATTGGTATGCGTCGTGCCCGTAACGGGGACTCCGGGCGAAGGGCTGCTGTATCCGCCGCTCTCGCCCGGCGGGAACGGCCTGGCCAGGAAGTCGTTCGCACTAATCGACCACCTGCGGTCCATCGACAAGCGGCGGGTTCGGCGGGTGTTTGGCGAACTGGCGCGGGAAGAGATGGCTGCCATCGACGAGGGGCTGGCGGTCTTCCTGGGCATGGGCAGCCGGCTCCACGCGCCGGACGCGCCGGGCGTGCAGTGACGCCACCCGGCTCTTGACTTCTTCCCTATTCCAGGCTATACCTAGTACGGAAAGGGAAAGCCATGGCCAACGAATCCGCCCCCGAGCTCCTGCCGGGCACGCTCTACCTGCTGATTCTGCGGACGCTCTCGCGGGGACCGTTGCACGGGTACGCGATCGCCAAGAGGATCAAGGAGGCCTCCGGCGAGTGCCTCAACATCGAGGATGGCTCGCTCTACCCGGCCCTCAACCGCATGCTGGTGAAAGGGTGGCTGGCGTCGTCCTGGGGCGTTTCCGAGAACAACCGCAAGGCGCGCTTCTACAGGCTGACTCCCGAGGGCCGCAAGCAGTTGGAGCTGGAGGCCGGGGAATTCGAGCGCCTGGCTAAGGCGATCCGCATGGTGATGCGCACGGCGTAGGCGGCGGAGGGTGAGATGAGTTTCTGGAAAGCGGCGGCAAACCGCATCGCATACCTCGGACGGCGGCGGCGGTTCGAACGGGAATTGGCCGAGGAGGTCGCCTTTCACATCGAGACTCGCGCGGAGGAGCTGGAAGCCGAAGGCCTCGACCACGCCGCGGCGATGACGCGGGCGCGCCGCGAGTTCGGCCCGTCGCTTCGCGTCCGGGAGGAATCCCGTTCCACGTGGCAGATGCCGTGGCTGGAAGACCTGGCGGCGGATCTGCGCTACGCGGCGCGCGCCTTCCGGCGCAATCCGGGATTCGCCGCCACGGCGATCGTGTGTCTGGCGCTGGCGGTGGGCGCGAACACCACCATGTTCAGCCTGGCGATGGAGTCCCTCATGGGCGAACCGTCCTGCCGGGATCCGCACTCGCTGGTGCAAATCGCGGTGGCTGGCAATAGCTGGCTGCTCGCCCCGCAACTTCGCTATCTTCGCGATTCGGGAGCGTTGCCCGGCGTAGCCGGCATCAACATCGGCATACCCGCGAACTGGCGGGACGGCAACGGAAGCCGCAAAATCGCCTCGATGCACGTCACGGACGATTACTTCGATGTAACCGGCATCCCGGTCGCGGCCGGCCGGCCGATCCGGCGGGGCGAGTCGCACGCGGTGGTTCTGACCGACGGCTTCTGGCGCGGGATGGGCGGCGATCCTGGATCGATCGGCCGCGCGATGATCATCGACGGCGAGAGCTACACCATCGTCGGCGTACTGCCGCGCGATCACCGGATGCTGGCGGGATGGAGTTTTTCGCCGGACCTGTACCTGAGCAAGACGCTGGCGGAATACCAGGACCGCATGGATTTCATGGTGTACGCCCGCCTGCCTCGGGGTCCCAACAGGCAGGCGGCGTACGCGCGGCTGACGCCGGTGTTCCGCGAGATGGATCGCGTGTTCCCCGACCCGCGGCGCACCTGGACGCGCGGACTTCGGCTCTCCTCCGTCAGCGGCTTCGGGCAACTGGCCGGGGCGGGCGTGCCCGCGGCGCCGGTGATCGCTTTCTTCGCGATGCTGGTGATGGTGACCGGGCTGGTTCTGCTGATCGCCTGCGCCAACGTGTCGAGCCTGCTGCTGGCGCGCGCGTTCAGCCGCTCGCACGAGATCGCCATCCGCATGTCGATCGGCGGCGGACGAGGCCGCATCGTGCGCCAATTGCTGGCGGAGAGCCTGCTGCTGGCGGTATGCGGCACCGGCGCCGGCCTGGGACTCAACCTCTTCCTGACGCGGCTGGTGAGCGGATTCCGCATCCCCACGCCACTGCCGGTCGAATTCCTGATCCGGCCGGACTGGCGGCTGCTGGCCTATTCCGCGGCGATTGTGTTCGCCATCACGCTGGCGGCAGGCCTCGCGCCGGCATTGAACGGGACGCGCCAGGCGCTGAGCGGCACGCTGAAACAGAGCGAACATCTGGCGGGAGAACGGCGCTGGGGACTGCGCGGAGCGCTGGTGGCGGCGCAGATTGCCGTCTCGGTGCTCTTGCTCAGCGGCGGCTGGGTCTTCCTGCGCAGCCTGCTGGACGCCTCATCGGCGCGCCCCGGTTTCGACGCCGAACACACCGTTCTGGCCACGCTTAAGACGGAGCCCGGCGTTTACACCCGCGAGCGCTTCCTGGCTCTGCTGGACGAGGCGGCCGGGCGGCTGCGGACGATGCCCGGCGTCGAAGCGGTTTCGCTCGCCACCACGGCGCCGTTGAATCCGTTCATGGCGCTGAGCCAGACCTCGGCGACCTTCCGCCCGGATGGCGGCAACCGCGAGATCCACGCGCAGTACATCTCGAATAGCGTGGGTCCCGACTACTTCCGGGTGCTCGACATTCCCATCCTTCGGGGGCGGCCGTTTATCGAGACCGATCGCGCCGGAGCTCCAGCCGTGGTCATCCTGAACGAGAGCCTGGCCAGGCTGCTGTTTGGACCCGCAGATCCACTGGGCCGCATCATCCGCTATGCGGCCGGCCGCGACGCGAGAGTGGTGGGCGTGGCCCGCAACAGCAAGTACATCACGCTGGGCGAAGAGGGGGTGCTCGCCCTGTACAGGCCATTCGCCCAGCCTGGAGGCCCCGCGCCGTCCGACGAGGTGGTGGGCCGGACGGCGGTGCTGTTTCTGCGTGTGCACGGCGATCCCGGCCGATTCCTGCGCGGGATTGGAAGGACGCTCTCGGATCCGAACCCGGACAATGCGGTGGAAGTCCGCCCGATGCGCGACGCGGCGGATTGGGCGCTGCTGCCGAGCCGCGTGGGCGCGGGCGTGTTCGGGGCGACGGCACTGCTCGGGCTGGCCATAGCGGCCATCGGACTTTACGGTCTGCTGTTGCAAACGGTGAGCCGGCGCATCCCGGAAATCGGCGTGCGGCTGGCGCTGGGCGCGACCCCCGGCCACGTCCTGCGGATGGTGGCCGGCGAGAGCGCACGCCTGGTGGTGGTGGGCGCCGCGATCGGGTTCACGCTTGCTGTGGTGGCGATGAGGCCGCTCTCCAGGTTTCTGGTCCCGGGCGTTCGCGCCACCGACCCGTGGAACTTCGTGGCCGTCTGCGGAGGTCTGGCGATAGTCGCCGCCCTGGCCACGGTAGCGCCGGCGGCGCGGGCCCTGCGGGTGGACCCGGCGGCTGCGCTGCGGCACGAGTAGGCGCCAGGCGGCCGCCGGCGGCGGGTCTACGCGCCGCCGGTTCGCACCGCATCGATATCGGCGTTCTCCATCACCGGCTTGGGCGCGCCATGCCGGACCACCTCGATCATCGCCCGCCCGACCTGCTCCGTGGTGGTGACGTATTTCGGGAAGCGGCGGTAGAGCCAGGGCAGCAGCGGCGCCGTCGCGGTGTAGAGCGCGCGGTACAGCCTGGTCTTCGAGCGGATGCCGTGGAGCGGCACGATCATGGCCGGGCGGAACATGCAGGCCGCGCGGAAGGGCAGCCGCAGCAGCGCGTTCTCGGTCTCGCCTTTCACCCGCGCCCACATCGTGCGGCCCCGCCCGGTGCTGTCGGCGCCCGCTCCGGACACGTAGATAAATGTCATCCCGGGGTTGAGCCTGGCCAGGGTCTGCGCCACACTGAGCGTGAGGTCGTGGGTGACGCGGCGGTAGCGTTCCTCGGCCATGCCCACCGAGGAGACGCCCAGGCAGAAAAAGCACGCATCGAAGCCCGCGAGCTGGCTCTCGATGGCCTGGAGGTCGAACAGGTCCGGCTGAACCAGTTCGCGCAGTTTCGGATGCCGCTGGCCGGTGGCGTTCCGCCCCACCGCCAGGACTCCGGTCACCCGCGGGTCGAGCAGGCACTCGCGCAACACGCCTTGCCCCACCATCCCCGTCGCGCCGAAGAGTAGAACCTGCATGTGCCGCCCCCTATATGGTAGCGGGTGGGGCAGCGCCGGCGGCGGCCCGCAGCCGATTTACAATCGGGGTATGTTCAGGACCTCGCTTATCACCCTACTCGCCACGCTGTCGTGCGCGCAAACCGCCGCTCCGCCGCCGGCCTCGCCGCAACCTCCGGCGGACGTGGACCGCGCCCTGCGCGCGCGCATCAAGGCGTTTTACGATCGGCTGGTGGACCACCAGTTCCGCAAGGCCGAGGAATTTGTCGCTCCCGACTACCGGGATTTCTACTACAATCGCGACAAGCCCGGTTACACCGGCTATGAGTTGACCAGCATCACGTACTCCGCGGATTTCACCCGCGCCGACGTGGTGGTTACGGTCAGGATGCCGTCCGCCAACCCGATGATGCCGGGGAGTGTGAGTCTGCCGGCCCCCAGCATCTGGCGCCGGCTGGATGGCGTGTGGTATTGGTCCCTTCGCATGATCGACCCGTTGGAACTGCTGCGCGGCATGACCGTGGCCAATCCGGCGCCGCCGGGCGCGGGCGCCGTCGCGGCTCCTGCCCCGCTGCCGGGCGGCCTGAGTCTTCCCCCTTCGCTGCCGGGCAGCGCCGGTCTTCCGGCCGGCTTGGGACGCCCGGAGGCGATGGCGATGGCGATGACGGCGGGCGGCGCTCCCGGGTTCAAGATCGATCCGGCGGAAGTGACGCTGAAGCCGTCCGCCACGCAGACGGTCACGATCTCGAACCCCACTTCCGCGCCCATGACTCTGTTCCTGGCAGGCGGGATCGCGGGCATCGAAGCGGCCTTCGACCATTCCCGGATCGGGCCCGGGGAGAAGGCGGTACTATCGATTCACGCCGCCGCGGGGGCCACGGGCGGAGTGCTGCTCGTCGGGGTCACCGAAACCAAGGCGATGATCACGCTCCCGGTCGCGGTCAAATAATGCGCGGCGAGCCCCGGCGGTCACTTGGCCGCGGGGGGCGCGGCGGGCCTGGCCGGAAACTTAGGGTTGGGAAACTCGATCTTGGATTCCTGGTCCATCTTGTCCACGAGCGCCTTGCCCTTGTCCTCTTTGAGTTTTCCGAAGATCTGGTCGCGAACCTGGGACAGCCCCTGGTAGGACACCTCCTCGGCGCGCAGCAGATAGAATCCGTCGGGCTGGCGGACCGGCTCGCTGGTTTCCCCCTTCTTGAGCTGAAACACCGCGGCGCGCATGGCGTCGGGGATGCTCTGGCTGGGCGTGAACGTGGCGAAATCGCCGTCGCGGGCCTTGGAGGTGGCGTCGTCGGAGTTCTCGCGCACCAGCTTCACAAAGTCGGCGCCGCCGCGAATCGCGGCAAGCAGCTTGGCGGCCTTGGCCTTGGCTTCCTCTTCCGAGAGAACCTTGGGGCTGCCTTTGGGGGCGGGCGTCATGCTGAAGGAGATCTTAATGGCCTTGGCTTTGACTTGCTTGAAGTCTTCCTTGTGAGCGTTGTAGAAATTCAGGATCTCGTTGGATTCCACGGTGGGGCTGTTCAACAGATACTGGACGGCGGCTTGCGACAACACCGCGTCGCGGTTGTACTCGAGCTGTTCGCGCAGCGGGCTGGCCTGGTCCAGTTTCTGTTCCACGGCCAATGCCGAGAGCTTGCGCATCATGACGAACTGCCTGAGGACCATCCCGGGATTCGACACAATCGCCTGTTGCCCTTCGGGCGGCAGGAACGAGAAGTACATCTTGAGCTGCCCCATGGTCATAGGCTGGCCATCGATCGTCACGACCACCTCGGAGTCGGGGATCTGCGGCCAGGGGGCGGCGGCGGCAGTTGGGGCGGCCTGCTGCGCACAGGCGGCGGCCGCGCATAAAGAGAGAAGAATGAACGGTTTCATGATGGATTCAGCAGTGAATTTCAGTTTATCACGCTGCCATCATTGGTCCTTCTGCGCCTGGGTCTGTGTCGCGGGCGGCGTCCCCTGCTGGCGCGGTTCGCTGCGCGCGTCCCCGCGCTTTATCTGCACCCGCCGCCGGCCTTCGTCCAGGTTCGCCGCGGCTTTCTGCTTGGCCGCATCGCCGATGCGCACGTGGTTGTTGACTGCCACGGCGCCGGCCGTCTTGGCCATGCGGGTGGCGGTGCCCTTGTGCTGGATGACGTTGGTCTGCCCTTCGATGGTGGCCACGCCGCCCTGCACACGGACGGTGAACTTGTCCGCGGAGATTTTGGACTTGGCAAATTTGGCGCGGATGATGGCTTCCAGTTGCTTGTCGGACGGCCGGGGCGCCGTGGATCGGACAGGGCTGGCGGGCGCCGCCGACCGGGCTCCAACAGGGGTTTGGGCTTTCTGGGTGGGAGCCTGATCTCCGGCCCAAACGCCGGCCGCGAACAACGCCGTGGCGGCGATGGAGGAAAGTCTGCCCATACAGTGGGGAAGTGCCGCGGGTCCTCTAATATTCTCGAAAATCTGTGGTAAAGTTAGGAGTTCTCAAGGCTTATCGGCTCCCCATGCCCGAACAGATCCTGCTGCAAGGCAAAATCCTGGGCACGGAAGAGTTCCTTCTGGCTGCTCCCGCCGAAGGACGTTCCGTGCGTTCCGCCGGCGAAGACCTGCTAACCGGCCGCTCGCAGTGGATCACTCTGTTGTGTGAAGTCCTGCCGCGCGCGCTGCTGGCGGAGTTGGGCCTGGCGCGCATCCTGCTGGGATCGAGCGGCGGCGGCCAGTTCCTTCTGGTGCTGCCCGGGGGAGTCCGCGAAGCCGCCGAAGCGTTCCTCGAGGCGGCCAACGCGCAGATCGTCGAACTGAGCGGCGGCGCCGTCAACCTGATCTGGGGGGTCACCGACAACCTGGGCGATTGGGCTGTCATCCGCAAGCGTCTGAACGCGGAATTGCAGCGCAAACGGCATACCCCGCTGGCGCACCAACCGGCCGTGTTCGAGCCGTTTTCCCGGCCGGCGCGCAGCGAGGCGTCCGCGTACTTCGCCAAGGAACTGGGCGCCCGGATTCGCGAGGCGTCGCACATTTCGTGGTCGCCTGAGGACCCCGGGAAGGTCACGGCCGGCGAAGGCAAACACACCTGGAGCCTGACCTCGAATCTTTCGCCCGATGGCATCATGCTGGCGCGCCACGCCGCCCCCAGCGACGACGGCAAGAGCGCCGCGCCGGTGCAGACGCTGGGACGCCGCGCCCAGGGCCGTTCCATCTGGGGCGTGTTGCGCGGGGACGTCGACAGTTTCGGCCTGCGCCTGCGCCGCGTGCCGTCCATCGAAGAACACGTGCCGCTGTCGGTGCTTTACAAGCAGTTCTTCGCCGGCGAATTGGAAGTGCTCTGCTCGCTGCCCGAATTCTGGCGCAAGGTCAGCATCATTTATTCCGGCGGCGACGATTTCGCGGTTTACGGCGCCTGGGACGCCCTCATCGCCCTGGCGCGCGAGGTGCAGCGCCTGTTCCACCGTTTCACCGAAGAGAATCTGAAGGACTACCCCGGCGCCGAGGGAAAGACCATTTCCATGGCCATCGCGCTGGCGCCCGACCCGTACCACCCGCTGGCGGCGGTATACGAGGAGGCCGGCCGCGATCTCGACCTGGCCAAGGCTTCCGACCGCGACTGCATCTATCTCCTGGGCCGCATCCTGGAGTGGCGTCACCTGTCCGACGCCGCCGAACTCAAGGATACCGTGACCCGCCTGATTCGCGACTTCCGCATGTCGCGCCAGTTCCTGTACCAACTGCGCAGCTTCTACCGCCGGGAAGCCTACGGCGAGGGCGCGGCGCAGACCCAGCACACCTGGCGCTTCCAGCGGCGCTTCAACCGGATTCTGAGCGGCACGCGCGACCGCGAATTTCAGAAACTGCGCACCCACCTGATCGGCGAAATGGCAGGACGCCGCACGGCGGAGGTGAAGTTACGGCCCGCGGGCCTGGTGGCCCTGGAGTGGGCCAGATTGGTGACAGAGGTCTAGCAAATGGCACAAGAGCAGGAGCAACGCAAGGAGAATCGTCCCCCGCGGGAAGCGCGGCCTCACGCCGGCGGCCCGCCGCGCGGCGACCGTCCAGGCGGCGGAGGCGGCGGAGACCGCCCCGATCGCGGAGACCGCGGCGAGCGCCGGGGATTCGACCGCGGCCGCCCCGAGGGCCCGCCGGAGATCGAACTCGAGAAGTTGATCTCGGACAGCCTGTACCTGGACAACCAGGCGCACGCCGTAGTCAGCCGCATGCGCGACATGGACTCCGGCACGAAGAGCCAGTTGCGCCGCCTCTACAGCGCGGTGCGGCGCGCCGTCCGCGCGCCCGAGGGCGAACGGCAGCACGAGTTCGTGATGCTGCGCGCGCGCCTGGCCTATACCATCGCCCGCCACGGTTTGCGCAGCCTGGATCAGATCGAAAAACTGCTGCTCCAGGTGACGCGCAGGAACGACATCCGCGGCTACGAACGGTTCAAGGATCTTTTCGAGGCCATCGTGGCCTACAACGAGTGAGACATGAGCGCACACACTTCCCAAACCGAGTTGAAACTCATCGGCAAGCTGATTCTCGAAGGCGAACTGCACTGTCAAACCGGTCTGCACGTAGGTGCAGGCAAGGGATCGCTCGAGATCGGCGGCTCCGATAATCCGGTGGTCAAGGATGCCTTCGGCCGCCCCTACGTGCCGGGCAGTTCGCTGCGCGGAAAGATCCGCTCGCTGCTCGAACAGTCTTCCGGCCTGGCGGTTCCCGCCGAACTGGTGTACCTCTCCCGGCGCAAGGGGCAGGAAGTGCGCATTCATCAGAGCGACCGCCCGGACGACGAGATCTGTCTGCTCTTCGGCCGCAATCCGGGCCGCATGGAACGCGTGCAGGGCGAGACGCTCGACACGTCCCAGGCCACGCCGGCGCGCCTCGCCGTCTTCGACGCCCCGCTCGATCCCGAGAGCATCACTCCCCAGATGCGCGAGAATCTGGACGACGAGCTCACCGAAGTGAAGAGCGAAAACGCCATCGACCGCATCACCGGGCAAGCCAATCCGCGCACGCTCGAGCGCGTGCCCGCCGGCGCGCGGTTCCGTACCCGCTTCGTCATGGACGTGCTGTGCGAGGAGGACGCCCCGCTGTTTCTGCGGGTGCTGGAAGGACTGCGCCTGCTGGAAGACGATTCCCTCGGCGGCGGCGGCGCGCGCGGCAGCGGACGCGTGAGCTTTTCCGGTCTCCGCCTGGTGTGGCGCAGCCGCAATCATTACGCCTCCGGGGCGCCCGAGAAGGAGATCGTCCAGGGCGCCACGCTGGCGGCGATTCAGACGGCCGTCGCCGAGTCGGCCTTTTCGTTCGTGCGCGAGGAGTAATGAACCCGGGACTGCTGGTGAAGCTCCGTCCCGCCGGCCCCTGGCGCATCGGGCCCGACTCGGGGGCGCGCAATCGCGTGGACTCGATCTACCACAGCGATTCGCTGTACTCCGCGGTTTCGAGCGCCATGGCGCGGCTCGGCTCGCTCGACGAGTGGTTGGCGCAGACGGCGCGCGCCGCCGCTCCGGCGGTGTGCTTCAGTTCGTGCTACCCATTCCTGGACGAGATCGGTTTCGTGGTTCCGCCGCGCACCGTCTGGCCGCCCGTGGCGCCGGCCCTTCTGGCGGCGCGCGTGCGCTGGAAGAGCGCGCGCTTCGTGCCCCTGACCATCGTGCAGACGCTGCTGGCGGGCCGCAGGCTGGACGAGCAGCACTGGAGCGTGGATGGCCCCAGCCAGTGCCTGGTTCCCGCCGGCCGGCCCGGACCGTTCCGCGTAGACATCCGCTGGAGCGCCGCCGTGGACCGGCTCACGGGCGCCGGCGAGCGCCACGCTACGGCGTGCCTGGAATTCCGTCCCGGAGCCGGTCTGTGGACCGTGGTGTCCTTCCTGGACGACCCGGCCCGCGGGCGCTGGCTCGATCCGGTGAAAGCCGCGTTCCGCCTGCTCGCCGACACGGGTTTCGGCGGCGAGCGGTCGCGCGGATGGGGCCGCGCCGAGACGCCCGAGTTCATCGAAGGCCAGTTGCCTGGCATGATTCTTCCGCCGGCGGCTTGCGCGGAACCGCCAGTCGAGCCGCAGCCCGCGGCGGAGCCGGCCCCGATGGAAGAGCCGCCCGCGGCCGAAGCGGCCGTCGCGGCGCCTGCCGAGGTTGCGCCGCTGGAGGTGGAACCGGAGATCGCGCCGGCTCCGTTGGAAGAGCCGCCCGCTGGCGGAGCGGCGGTTGCGGCGTTTGCCGCGGAACCGGAAGCCGCGTCGGCGGCGGTTGAAGAGCCGTCCGTCCCCGAGAGTTCGGAGATCGCCGCCGGCGAAGAGGCCGCGCCCGCCCCAGTCGAGGAATCGGCTGCCGCGCCGCTGGCCGCGGAACCGGAAGCCGCGCCTGCCGAAGAGGCGGACGCCGCCTTTGAAACGCCGCCCGGGAAAACGCCGGCCGGGGAGCCGGTTGGCACCGTTGCCCCCGCGCCCGCCGCCGTCCAGATGCACTGGCTGCTGTCGCTGTTCAGCCCCGCTCCCGCCGACGCCGTGGACTGGACCTGCGGCAACTACTCCGTGGTCAAGCGCGGCGGACGCGTCGAAAGCCCGGCGGGATACGGAGAACTCAAGAAACTGGTCCAAATGGTTGCGGAAGGTTCGGTTCTGTGCGGCGGCATGCCGACTGGCGCCGCTCCCGACGTGGCGCCGGACGGCTTCGCCCATCCCGTGTTCCGCGCCGGATTTGCGGTGGCCATCCCGCTGCCCGAGGTGAGGAGCTGATATGCGCTATCGCCTCACGTGTCTGACGCCCCTGCTGGTGGGAGACGGCCGCAAGCTGAGCCCCATCGACTACATGGTGTGGAAGGACCACGTCAACGTGCTGGATCAGTGGCGCATCTTCCGCCTGCTGGCCAAGGGACCGCGCCTGGACGGCTACCTGGCGCAGTTGAAGAAGGCCGACAAGCTGGACTTCGCCTCCTGGGGCGGCTTCGCTCAGAACTTCGCGGGCCGGCGCATCCCCTTCGAGAACGCGGCCTATTCCGCCTACTGGAACCGCGCCATGGGCGACAGCCTGCACATTCCCACGTTCGCCGCGGGCGCTTCCGGGCAGTACATTCCCGGCTCCGCCATCAAGGGCGCGCTGCGCACCGGCATGGTGTTCGCCAACTGGCGCGAGGGAATGCTTCCGGATTTGCTGGGCCGCGTGAAGGGCGAGCGGCTGCCGCGGCGGCCCGCCGAATCCGCCGAAGAGCAGGCCCTGGGCGCGGCCGGCGTGAACCGCATGCGCTTCCTGGGAGCGGGCGATTCCGAACCCGTGGCTCCCGCGTATTTCAAGGTCTACCTGCTGCGCACGTCGACGCTTTTGCCGCGCGGCGGCGGCTTTGCGCTGGGTTGGAAGCAGAGCCCGCGCGGGGCCGCCGATGGCGGGCGTCCCGAGGACGGCACTCCGGCATTCGCCGAAATGGCCGCGCCCGGCTCGGCGTTCACCGGCGAGTGGAACGAGAAGGCGTTTTTCCTTCAGCCCGAGGTGCGCCGCTCGGTGCGCTGGCCGGACTCCTTCGGCCGCGCCAAAGTCTTCGAAGCCGTCAACGTCTATGCCGCGGGTCTGCTGGCGCTGCATCGCCAGTACGCTTCGTGGGCGGGCATGGGCCTGCTGGACAAGAGCCTGGAAGAGCTGGAGCAGCGGCTGGCGGCGGCGCGGCAATCCGGGTCCTGCCTGCTGGCCCTGGGTTGGGGCGGCGGCCTGTGCTCGAAGAGCGCCTGGCTGGATGCGACCAACGCCGACTACCGGCAGATCCTGGAGCAGTACGGTTTCTACAACCGGGCGCTCGAGTCCAAGCTGCCGTTCCCGAAAACGCGCCGCATCGTGTTTTTGAATAACCGGCCCGCCACGCTGCCGGGGTGGGCGGAGTTGTCGGTGGAAGAGTAGCGGCGCCGGGAGTAACGGACTAGATCGCACATACGCTCATTGCGTTGCGGTGCGGCTTTGTCCTAGAATACTCCCGTCAGCCATGACTCCGCTTTCTATCGTAAAGATCGGCGATACGGTCGGGGGCGGCAAGGCCAAGAACAACCTGGCCGATGTCAAAATCGTCCAAGGCTTGTTCAATGACGCCATTGACTTCGGCGACCCGGCGGTACATGGGTTAGCCGCCATTCCAGCCGACGGCAAGATCAGCCCCACCCTGCTGAAGATGATCCAGCAGTATCAACGGCTCAAAGGGCTGGGACCGCCGGCGAAACCCGACGACGTTGTGATCGACCCGGGCAAGGGGACCATGAAGCATCTGTCCCGGAACCCCTATGTCGATGCCAGATGGAGCTCGTGGGATGACGACATCAAGACCGAGGTGGCCTCGTACAACAAGAAATTCGGGAGTTCTTCGGGCTACTCCACACTCGATTGGCGACTGATCAAGGCGCAGGTCTGGACCGAGGTCAAGGCCGGACCGGATGCCGGGGATTGGTGGAGCCGGCCCATGCAGATCGGGAAGTTCGCCTCGGACAAGGGATTGCAAGTGATTCGGGGCGGCCTGGACCATTCCGATCTGGTCACCGACCAGAAACTGCGGGATGACCTGAAGAAAGACTCGACGGGCGGGAACAACATTCGGGCGGGGGTCGCCTACGACGTCCACCTCGGTGCGCAGTATAGCCGTGTTGAGGTTATCGACCAGCCGGCGGTGAAGATCCACGTTGTGGTGAAGAAAGACACGCTGGATAGCATCGCCAAAGCGGAGAGTACGACCGTTCACAACCTGGAGAGCCTGAACGGCCTCGCCTCAGCCTCGGTTCTAAGCCTGGGCCAGCAGCTCAAGTTCCAGTTGGCGCACTGGGAATGGCAGATCAGCGGTTGGGATCCCTGGACGGACGCGATTGAAGCGTACAACGGCGGAGGCGATCCGAACTACATGACCAAGATCGCAGCCGCTCTGGCCAAGGTCAAGAATCGATGGTAGCCGCCCGACTTCTCCTCGCGGCGGGGCTCGTGGCGGTCTTCTCGCTCAGCTCCTGTTCCCAGCCGCAGTCTGCCCCCGAGGCCTCGCAAGCGCGTCTGGTCGAAGCCCTGCTTCAGGCGAAGGTCATCCAACCCGATCTGGTCCTGGTGCATGCCAGTCACACCTGCGATCTGCTGGCCGATGGCATGCTGCTGCGCGTGGTGGACGCGCGCCTGATCGGAAAGACCGCGGGCAGCCCTCGCGGGTTCAACCACATCGCGGTTTTCGGTCCCGATTGGCGGCTGGTCCAGGATATTCAATACGTGAACCAGCGCCCGCTATTCTGCAAAGGCAACCAGCTTGTCCTGTTTGGAGACATCGCGATCCGCAACGAGATGCCCCAGGGCAACGTCCTCGAATTCGCAGACAAGGGCGCCACGGTTGTCGTGAAGAGCCTGGACTACAATTCGCTGCCAACTTTCGGGGAAGCTCGCGGCTTCCCGAAATGACCGGGAACGGCGTACTCAACTTGCCCCATCCCTCCGCCGCGCCCTACACTGGAAATTCCCCGATGAAACTGCAAAGTCACACCATCACTCAAGGCCGCGACCGCGCGCCGGCGCGGGCCATGCTCAAGGCCATCGGCTTCACCGACGAGGACCTTGCCAAGCCCATCATCGGCGTGGCCAACACATGGATCGAGACCATGCCGTGCAATTACAACCTGCGCGAGCTGGCCGTGAAGGTGAAGGAGGGCATCCGCGCGGCCGGCGGCACTCCCATGGAATTCAACACCATCGCCATTTCCGACGGCGTCACCATGGGCACCGAAGGCATGAAGACCTCGCTGGTGAGCCGCGAAGTCATCGCCGACTCCATCGAGCTGCTGGTGCGCGGCCACATGTTCGACGGTGTGGTCGCCCTGGTGGCTTGCGACAAAACCATCCCCGGCGCGGCCATGGCCATGCTGCGGCTCAACATTCCCGGCGTCATCCTCTACGGCGGCTCCATTCTGCCCGGCAAACACAAGGGCAAGGACATCACCGTGCAGGATGTCTTCGAAGCGGTCGGCGCGAACGCCCGCGGCCGAATGACCGACGCCGAACTGCTCGATATCGAGGATCATGCCTGCCCCGGCGCGGGCGCGTGCGGCGGCCAGTTCACCGCCAACACCATGGCCACCGTCATGGAACTGATCGGCCTGGCGCCCATGGGCACGGCCTCGGTGCCGCAGGTGGATCCGCGCAAGGACGACGTTTCGCGCCTGTGCGGCCGCGTCATCATGGACGCCGTGAGGCGCAATCTGCGGGCGCGCGACATCTGCACGCGCAAAGCCTTCGACAACGCCATCGCCGGCGTGGCCGCCACCGGCGGATCGACCAACGCCGTGCTGCACCTGCTGGCCATGGCGCGCGAGGCCGAGGTTCCGCTCACCATCGACGATTTCGACGTCGTCTCCGCGCGCACGCCCATCTTCGTGGATATCAAACCCGCCGGGCGGTTCATGGCCGCCGACGTGGACAAGGCCGGAGGCATCGGCGTCATCGCCCAGCGGCTGGTGAATGCCGGACTGGCGGACGGTTCGACCATCACGGTCACCGGGCGCACCTTCGCCGAAGAGGCCGCCGACGCCCGCGAGACGCCCGGACAGGAAGTCATCCTGCCGCTCTCCAAGGCCCTGAAGCCGCGCGGCGGCATCGCCATTCTGCGCGGGAGCCTGGCGCCAGAAGGCTGCGTCATCAAACTGGCGGGGCACGAGAAGAAGACGCACCGCGGCCCGGCGCGCGTTTTCGATCGCGAGGAAGACGCCATGCTGGCGGTGACCGAGGGACGCATTCAGGCCGGCGACGTCGTGGTGATTCGCTACGAAGGCCCGCGCGGCGGACCCGGGATGCGGGAGATGCTGGGCGTCACCGGCGCGATTGTGGGCGCGGGCCTGTCGGACAGCGTTGCGCTCATGACCGACGGACGCTTCAGCGGCGCCACCCACGGCTTTATGATCGCCCACGTGGCGCCGGAGGCTTTCAACGGCGGTCCTATCGCGGTGGTCGAGGAAGGCGATACGATTACCGTGGATGCCGACCGTGGCGTGCTCGATCTGGACATCGCGCCCGAGGAACTGGCGCGCCGCCTGAGTGCCTGGGAACCCCGCGCGCCGCGCTACAGCACCGGTGTTTTCGCCAAGTACTGCGCCCTGGTGAGTTCCGCCTCCGAAGGCGCCATCACGCGCGCGTAGCAAAAAAGGGGTCAGACGCATTTATTTTCGCCGCGCGAAAAATGCGTCTGACCCCTTTTTTACACCACCAGCATGCAGTCCCCGTAGGAATAGAAGCGATACCTCTGTTCTACCGCGTGGCGGTAGGCCGCGAGCGTCAGGTCCGTCCCCGCGAAGGCGCACACCAGCAGCAGCAGGCTGGTGCGCGGCAGGTGGAAGTTGGTCAGCATCGCCCCCACGCCCGCGAACCGGCTCCCGGGGTACAGGAAGATGTCGGTCTCTCCGCTCACCGCGCGCATCTCCCCGCCGCGCAGGACGCTTTCGATAGTGCGCACGCTGGTGGTTCCCACGGCCACCAGCCGCCGCGCCGCGCGCATCCGGGCGGCGTTTTCGTCGTCGATGCGGTACCACTCGGCGTGCAGCCGCGCCTGTTCCACCCGCTCCGGGCGCAGCGGCTGAAACGTCCCCAGCCCCACGTGCAGCGTGACGCAGGCAACGCCGGCGCCCCGCGCCCGGCAGCGATCCAGAATTTCCGCGGTGAAATGCAGGCCCGCGGTGGGCGCGGCCACCGACCCGCGTTCGCGCGCGAACACCGTCTGGTAGCGCTCCCGGTCGGCCGTTTCATCGGGCCGTTTAATGTAGGGCGGGAGCGGCACGTGGCCTATCCTTTCGAATTCGGCGAACAGGCCGCCATCTCGCGCGAAGCGGATCACCCGTTCCCCGAACTCCCCGTGCGAGACGATCTCCGCCTCCAACCCGCCGGCGAAGCGAACGCGTTCGCCCTTTCGCATTTTGCGCCCGGGTCGGACCAGCGCCTCCCAGTCGCGGCCATCGGCGCTCACCGGCCGCAGCAGGAACACCTCCACTTCGCCCGAGAGGAACTCGCGCCGCTTGGGATTGTTCTTCCCCACCGGCAGCGCGCGCACGCCGGCGCGGTGGCCGAACAGGCGGGCCGGAAAAACGCGCGAATCGTTCAGCACCAGGCAATCGCCCTCGCCCAGGAACTCGGGGAATTCGCGAAAGGCGCGGTCTTCCCAGCGGCCCTCGCGCCGGTACACCACCAGCATCCGCGAGGCCGCACGGTCGGCCAGGGGCTGCTGCGCGATCAACTCCTCGGGAAGCGCGTAATCGAACCGGGTGAGATCCATCGAGCCTTCACTTCAGCCCGCGCGCGGCCGCCGCCGCTTCATCACGGCGTACACCGGCAGGCCCAGCGAGATGATCACCAGGCCCGGCCAGGTGGTCGGGCCGCGATATGCGAACAGCATGCACAGCACCACCGACGCCAGGGCGATGTAGCCCGCCGGCACTACCGGATAGCCGGCCACCTTGTAGGGCCGCTCCAGATCGGGCCGCTTGCGGCGCAGCCGGAACACCCCCGCGGTGGTCAGGATATAGAAGATTAAGGCCGCGGAGATGACCCAGTCCAGCAGGTTGCTGTACAGGTTCCCGTACTGGCGCGTGGCCGGATTATAGGTGCGCGGCAGAATCAGCACCGCCGTCCAGACGCACTGCGCCGCCAGCGACCAGCCGGGGACGCGGGCGCGGTTCAAAACGCCGGCGCGCTGGAAAAACATGCCGTCGCGGGCCATGGCGTAGTAGGCACGCGGCCCGGTGAGCACCAGGCTGTTGATGCAGCCGAAGGTGGAAATCATGATGATCGCGGCCATCAGCAGCGGGCCGTAGCCCGGGACGGCGCGCTCCACCATGGCGGTGGCCACGCGGTCGGAAGGCGCATGCTGGATGGCGTCCAGCGGCAACACGGAAAGGTACGCCAGATTGGCGAGAAGGTACAGAACGACGACCGCGGTGCAGCCCAGCCCCAGCGCCAGCGGCAGATTACGGCCGGGGTTGCGCACCTCGCCGGCGACCAGGGTGATATCGTGCCAGGCGTCGGCCGAGAACATAGATCCCGATTGCGCCACCGACAGCGCCACCACCAGGCCGAAGATGCCGCCGGCAGCCACGCCCAGCGACGGATCGAAGGCGCCAAAGCGGAACATGTGGTGGAAATTCGCGTGGATTGCGCCGGCGTTGCGGCCGAATACCAGGCCTGTCAGGATCAGCCCGGCCAGGCCGATGGTCTTGGCGCTGGTGAAGAGATTCTGCACGATGCGGCCGTATTCCAGACCGCGGGAATTGGTCCAGGTGAGCAGGGCGACTATCGCGATGGCCATCAACTGCGCGGTAGACAGCGAAACCGCGTAACCCTGCGAGATGTGGATGGGCGGGACCAGGTAATGGTCCTCGGCAACCGGCGGGAAGACCACCGAGAGATAGCGCGCGAAGGCCACGGCCACGGCCGCGATGGTGCCCGTCTGAATCACCGTGAACAGCGTCCAGCCGTAAAGGAAGCCCCACAGCGGGGAGAAGGCTTCGCGCAGGTACACGTACATGCCGCCGGCGTGCGGCAGCATGGCCGCCAGTTCGCCATAGGACAAGGCCGCGGCGACGGTCAGGACGCCGGTGACCACCCAGGCCATGAGCATCCAGCCGGGGCTGCCGATGAGGCGCGACATGTCGGCCGACACGATGAAGATGCCCGACCCGACCATCACGCCGATGACGATCATGGTGGAGTCGAACAGACCGAGGCCGCGCACGAACCCCCGATCGTCCTTCCCGGGCGCCGCTGATGGAGTGCTCATGTGGGGTGGTTGGGCGGGGCAGGCCGGAAACCCGCCCCGTGGTTCGAGGTTCTACTTCTTGCCGGCGGGCGCGGTCGAGAAGCGGTACACCGTCTGGCTCTGGAACTTCTGCCCGGGCCGCAGAGTGGTGCTGGGGAACGAAGGCTTGTTGGGGGAATCGGGGAAGTGCTGCGTTTCGAGGGCCAACCCGTTGCGCTGCGCGTACACCTTGCCGCCCTTGCCCTTGAGCGTGCCATCCAGGAAATTGCCGGTGTAGAACTGGACGCCGGGCTCGGTAGTCAGGACTTCCACGACGCGGCCGGTGGTGGGCTCCTCCACCTTCGCCGCCAGCGCCAGTTTGCCGCCGCCCGAATCCAGCACCCAGTTGTGGTCGTAGCCGGTGCCGAACTTGAGCTGTTCGTCGGCCTGGCCGATGCGCGCGCCAACCGCGGTGGGTTTGGTGAAATCGAAGGGCGTTCCCGCCACGGACTTCAGTTCGCCGGTGGGGATGAGGCCGGCATCCACGGGAGTGAAGCGGCTGGCGTAGATCGTCACCACGTGGCCCAGGATGTCGCCGTTGCCGGCGCCCTTCAGGTTGAAGTAGGAGTGGTTGGTGGGGTTGACCACGGTGGGCTTGCCGGTGGTAGCGGCGTAATCGATCTTCAGTTCGTTGGCGGCGGTGAGGCGATAGGTAGCCACCAGCGTGAGGGCGCCGGGAAAGCCCTCCTCGCCGTCCGGGCTGACGTAGGTCAGCTCCAGGCCGCCATCGGGAAGCTGTTTGGGCGTCCAGACCTTGGTGTCGAAACCGTGGGAACCGCCGTGCAGGGTGTTCTCGCCGTTGTTCTTCTCAAGGGTGTACTCTTTGCCATCGAGCGAAAACCTGGCGTGGCCGATGCGGTTGCCATAGCGCCCGATCAATGCGCCGAAGTACGGGCTGTTGTTCTCCTCGTACTCTTTGAGGCTGTCGAAGCCGAGCACGATATCGGCCATCGCGCCGTTGCGGTCCGGGGTCTTCAGCGAGACCACGATTCCGCCGTAGGTCATGATCTTCGCCTCCATGCCATTCGCGTTGGTAAGGGTGAAGATTTGCACGGGCGTACCTTCTTTCGTATTTCCAAAGTCGGCTTTGGTCGCGGTTGCCGCCTTCGCTACCGTTATGCCGCCGATGGCCAGAGCCATCACAGCCAGTTCTGTATACAAGA
>Ga0209039_10000857_pt1 | contig 29200 bp, 24 predicted proteins | sample BogFormECP12_OM1_FD_188238 | JGI IMG/M metagenome (GOLD analysis project Ga0209039, IMG submission 188238) | Bog forest soil microbial communities from Calvert Island, British Columbia, Canada - ECP12_OM1 (SPAdes) (version 2) | ecosystem: Environmental > Aquatic > Freshwater > Wetlands > Bog ... | reverse complement strand
TGGCGCCGCTGGCGATGCCGCCGCCGTATATGGGCCCTGGTATGAACGTGTTCCCCAGTTCGGTGGACTTGCGCTGGCTGACCCGCACAAAGGCATTCAGCTTGTCGTTGAAGTGGTGGTCTAGCTTGATGTCGAACTTATCGGTATGGTCGATAAACGCGGGCGTGGACTGATAGTTGCTGGCGCCGCTCACATTGGGAGCGGGCAGGCCGGCCAGGACCTTTTGTGCGAACGGTGTAATATCGGAAGGCGGAATGATCCCGTTGGTATAAGTCGCTCCGGTCACCGGATTGACGACCGCGGCCCCCATGATGCCCTGCCGTTGCGCCATCGTGGGAATGATGGAGTACTGGATCGACTCGCTGTCCAGACGATTCCCCTCGTAATCGGCGAAATAGAAGCTCTTGTCGCGCAGGATGGGACCGCCTACGGTGAAGCCGTACTGGTTCTTTCGCAGCACCGGCTTCACCCCGCTCACGGGCTTGAAGAACCCGGTGGCGTTCAGCACCGTGTTCCGGTCGAACTCCCACAAGGTGACATGCAGCCGGTTGGTGCCGCTGCGGATGCTGGCGTTGATGATCGCGCCCGCGGCATGCCCGTACTCCGCGCTGTAATTGTTGGTCTGCACGCTGTATTCTTCGATGGCGTCGGGCGAGATCTGGAGCACCTGGTTCGAATTCAACACGTTCGATGTGGCATAGGCGTTGTTGTCGACACCGTCGAGCTGGAAGTTGTTGAGCTGGAAACGGAGCCCGTTGACGTTGTAGGAGCCTTCCCGGTCGTCCCGCAGTCCCCTGCGGACGCCGGTGGTCAGAAGCGCCAGGTCGGCGTATGATCGCCCGTTGAGGGGCAAATCCACTACCTGCTTCTGCTCAATCACCTGGCCCCGCCCGCTGGAGTCGGTTTCCACCAGCTTGGCCGCACCGCTGACCGTCACCTTTTCAGTGACGGCGCCCAGTTGCAACACCAGATCTACGCGCTGCCGCGCACTGACGGCCACCGGAAAACTCTCCGCGACGGAGGTCGAGAATCCCTTGGCAGTGGCTTCCAGCCGGTACGTGCCGGCCTTCACGTCCAGGAATTCATAATTGCCGCCGGCGTCGGCGACAAACTTCGCCGAAATGCCGGTGTCCACATTGCGTAATGTCACGACGGCGGCGGGAACGGCGCCGCCACTGCCGTCGCGGATGGTACCCAGCACGGCTGCGGTATCGAATTGCGCGTGCAGCACCGGCGCGCGCAACACCAGCGCCGCCATCCAGAGGATGGCTATCGTAGCTTTGCGAAGCATGGGAATCCTCCGTCAGCCGCGGCCCTTGATGAGCTTGGCGACTTCTTCGTACTGATCCGTGGAGATGAAGTCGGCGCCGGCTTTGAGAATTGCTTTCCAACGGGCCGCGGCGGCTTCGGGTGAACCGAAGTTATACTTTGGATTCCATCCCTGGCGTTTGGCGGTCTCGACATCCGCGCCGTCCAAAACCCAGAAACTGACCAGGTAGCCCATCTTGTGGGCGTGCTTCACGATGGCGTTCAGGCGCGCTTCCTTTTCGGGCGTCCATGGCCCGGCGGCGTCCTTTGCGGCCGGCTCCACCATGTTCCACGCGTTGCCCCACCAGCGGCGGTAGTTGGAAGCGCGCTCGGTCACCAGATCTTCCGGCTTCATCGCGAAGCGGGCCTGGGAAACCTGCGCCTCGGTTAGGCCATCCCCGGCCGGGCGTGCCAGTTTGGCAGTCCCAAACGCCACCAGTTTTCCGCCCACAGGTATCCGATTGTAGAAGTACTCCTCCTTGATGTCGTTGTCCTTGTCTTCGAGCATCACCATCAGGGGCTTCAGATCGAGGGGCGACTGCTGCGCCGCGTCCTTTGTTTTCACCGCCGTTGTCAGCCAGCTTTCGTATTCGTGCAGCACGCCCAGCACGAATTCCAGGTGCTCGGGCGGATCGTTCTTGATGTCCAGGTACAGCCGGATGAGCGGCCAGGTCCGCTTGTCGTTCGACGCCAGGGCCTTCTCGACGATGGGCCGCACGCGCTCGAAGAAATACGGCTTCAGATTGGGCTCGTTGCCGGTGACGTCCTTGAATTTGCGCGCGGGGAAATCGCCGACAACGGAACTGTTGTTGTCAGTCTTAGGATTTGGGACCCACGAAAGATCGATCTCGATGGCTAGCGGCGTCCCTGCCGCCAGGGCGTGGTCAAGGCGATCGGCCCACTGACCAGCGTCGGGATAAGCGTTATGCGCCAGAACCAGAGTCTGGCTGCCGGGCGAGAAAGAAGCGAAGGCCGCGCTGAAAGCGGCCAACGCGAGGAGTAACAAGGAGAAGCAAAGTGCCGAGGGTCTCTTCTTCATGGCGCGACTATAACAGCGCAGAATTCCAGAGTAATTAACAGGAGGTGAATATCCGATGTATACCGCGGGTCGGCGCCGACCAACGAGGCCGTGGGGCTTGATCGATCCTCAAAACGTAAGACGCGTCTGCAGTTCCAGGCGCCGATTGTTGGCGGATTCCGAGAATATGCCGCCACCAACTCCGGCAGGCTGGTTCGCCTGGCCAAACAGCGGCGACGTGATGTTCCCAATGATGGGACCCGGGTTGTTGTGATTCGTCACGTTGCGGATGTACATCGAGATGGTCAGGTTGAAGCGGCGATTCGCGGGCGTCGCGATGCCCTGAGAAACCCCTCCGATGCCGAACGGGCTGGTCGGAGCGCCGCGGTTTCCACCTCCGCCACCGGGCCCGCCCGCGGCCGCCGCGGCCGCGGCAGCGCCTTCGCGCGAGGGGCCAAAAGCAAAGGTCCGGCCGACTCGCACGTTGAACATGATCTGGCCCGGCCCGCGTCCGAAGTTGCGCGGCAGCAGCTTCTCATCGGGCGTCGGGTTCGGATCCAGCAGACCGTAGCTGGTTGCCACCACGCCGGGCTTGGCCGCGCTCAACGCGATTCCGGGGCGGCCGTTGAAGAGCGTGTCGCCGTATAGGTCGCGGCCGGCGGTGATGTCGAACGGGGGCCCGGAATTCACACTCAACAGCGGATTAAACCGGATGCCCCACTTGGCCGTAATCGTGCCGGCCAGCGAGACGCGATGGCGCACATCCGTGGCCGCCGGGCCGTATTCACCCTCCATGCTGTACGGCTTCGCGGGAAAGGTCCCAAGGCCATCCGTATTACTGTCGGCGCCATTGTATACATACGACCCGTTGAGCGACAGGTTCCGGTTCACCAGTGAGTTTACGCTGAGGATCAACTGATTCTGGTTGTACAGCCCCGACGATTCCATCAGGAATACCGGTTCCGGCCCGCCCAACACCTCCGAACGCAATACGTGCAAGGCATGCGAATTCGCATAGGTGAGCGCGATGGTGGTGTTCAGCGGAAGCTGCCGCTCGAACGCCAGCGCCGATTGCATGGTGTAGGGAGCGCGCAGCGTGGGGCTGATCTGCTGAATGGTGCTCGCCGCCACCGGGCCCGCCAGGGAACCAACCCCGGGAACCACCGGGAAGAAGTCGGGATTGGCAATGATGTACTGCTGCTCGACGGTCCCGTTGAAGCGCTCGGCGGCGAGGACGTTGGAAAGGCCGAAGCGGTCGTAGAACATGCCGAACCCCGCGCGGATCACGCTCTTGGGACGCGAACCGGCCGCCGCGGCGCCCGGCGCCCAGGCTACTCCGATCCTGGGAGCGAAGTCCCGCCAGTCGTGAATATTGGTCTGGGCTTCGTAGCGCAAGCCCAGGCTCAGGGTGAGGTTCGGACGCATCTTCCAATCGTCGCCTGCGAACGCGCCGGCGTCTGCCTGGCGGGCCGAAATCGACGGATTGCCCGCGTTGATGCTGAACTGGGTCGCCCCTCCTCCCAAGCTCCGTATCTGTGAAGCGGCGAGACCCTGCTGCTCGAAAAGCAGCGTGCGCCGGTACCGTTCGATGGAATCGATATCCACCAGCACCGGCTGGCCCGTCGAATCCGTCACCGGCTGGTTGGCGGCATCCAACTGCGGCGCCAGTCCCCCACCGAATGAGAAAGTGCCGCCGAAATTCTGCGGCGAGGTGTTCACATCGGTGGCGCCGCGCAGGCGGACGCCGAATCGCCAGGTGTGCTTGCCGCGACTCGCCGAAATGTTGTTCTGGAATTCGTAGCTGCTCTGGACATCGATCGAGCGCCCCACTTGCGCCCCGCCGCTGTTGAAGGCGCCGAGAACCTGAATGGCCGCTCCGGCGGTGTTCGCCGCCAGTTCGGTGGTGGGCCGGAAATACTGGAAGCGGGTTTCGTCGATGACCGCGGCGCCCAGGACCGCCGTCTCGGTGACCTGGAGCGTCTGTCCGCGGCTGTCGCTGTGGTAGCCGCGCGAAACCAGGTTGAGGCTGCCCACGCCCGCGTTCGAGACGGCGTCGCGGTTAAAAGAGTAGCGGACGGTGAGCGTGTGATTGCGGCCGATCTGGTAATCGATTCGCGGCGTCGCGCCCGTCCGCCGCAGGCCCGAGAGGTTCACGCCGGTGAAGCGTTCGGCGAGCAATGTCTGGGGGTCTAGCGTCACCGCATTGATGACATTTCCGTTGTCGGTCATCTCGCGCTGCATGGTTAGGGCAAAGGAGGCGCGCTTGCTCACGGGGCCGCTCAAGCTGCCGCTCAGTTCATTCAGATGGAATGGCGCTTTCTCGGCGGCGTAAGCGTTGCGCGAGTTCCAAACGTCGTTGGCGAAATTGTAGCCGATGGAGCCGCGAAACTTGTCCGTGCCCGGCTTGGTGAAGATCTCGATGCGGCCCAGGCCGAGCTTGTCGTACTCCGGCGAGAAGGGGTTCTGATTGAGCCGGATCTCACGGATGGATTCCTTCGGTGGGAGCTGTCCGCCGCTGAACCCGTCGATGAAGATGGACCCGCCATTAGGTCCGGCGGACGGTCCCGCCAGGGCCTGCAGCGCGCTCGCGAGATCGTCTGGGTCGTCGGGGAGAGCATCCAGATCCGTACCGCGCATGACCAGCGCGCTGGCGTTGCCGGCCGCCTCGGTGCCGACCCCGGGTCCCGCGGCATCCGCGATAGTCACCTGCTGCTTGGCCGCTGAGACGATCAACTGCACGTCGAGCGTCTTTGGTCCGTCTTCGAGCACGACCGTGAGCGGCTCGAGCAGCGCGAGGTCGGGCGCCGACGCTTGCACCGTGTAGTTTCCGGGCGGCAAATCGCGAAAGACGTATGAACCATCGGCCGAGGACGTGGCTGTCCTGGCGAATCCGCCGGGTCGGGTGAGAGCGACCTTGGCGCCCGGCACCACCGCGCCCGATTCATCCATTACCCGGCCGCGCAGAGTAGCGGTCTGAGCCAGAGCGGACACGGCGAGCAGAACAATCAATGCCAGAGAGAAGACCGGCCTCACTAGATCCCCGCTCCGTACACCGGTATCGCCGCCCCGGTGATCTCGGCGGCGGCGTCCGAGGCCAGAAAGACCGCCAGATCGGCCAGCCGTGCGGGCGAGACCCAACGCGAGTGGTCGCCGCCCGGGTCGGACTTCCGATTGGCTTCGGTATCGATGGTGCCTGGCAGAATCACGTTGGCCGTGATCCCCGCGTCCCGGTTCTCGAGCGCCACCGTGCGCACCAGCGAAACCAGCGCGGCCTTGGAGGCGGCGTATGCGGCGATGCCCGCTTGCGGCTCCAGCGCGGCGCGGCTGCCGATGGCGACGATCCGCCCGCGACCGTTCTTCCGCATGTGCGGGATCACCGCCCGCAGCGTGTGGAACGCCGCCCGTACATTTAGGTTCACCATTCCGTCCCAGGTGGCGTCGTCGGTCTCGTGCACGGGGCGGCCGCCCGCAAACCCGCCGGTCACATGTACCAGCGCGTCCATCTTCTGAAACCGCTCCATGACTCCGTCTGCCAGCTTGCGGGCCTCATCGGCGTTGATCAGGTCCGCCGGAATTCCCAGGAAGTGCGGGTGGTCGAAGTCGGAATCGGCAATCTTGCGGGACGATCCAACCACCCAGGCGCCCGCTTCCAGAAACGCCTTGGTGATCTCCGCGCCGAGACCACCCGTGGCTCCGGTAATCAATACGATTTGGCTCTCCAGTGCCCGCATGTCCGCCCCCATCAGTTAGAATGGCACAACCAGCCAAATGTCCGATATACACATCAGACCGGGCGTGGAAGACGATATCCCGGTGATTCTCGATCTCATCCGCGCGCTTGCCGAGTATGAGAAGGCGCGCCCCGAAGAGGTGCCCGTAGACCAAGCGGTTCTGCGCGAATCGCTGTTCGGCGCGCGGCCCGCCGCCGAGGTGCTGTTGGCGGAGGTAGACGGCGAAACCGTTGGATTCGCCCTCTTCTTTCACAACTTCTCCACCTGGCAAGGCCGCCGCGGGTTATATCTGGAGGATCTGTTCGTTCGCCCCGAGATGCGCGGCCGCGGGATCGGCAAGGCGCTGCTGTGCGAGTTGGCGCGCCTCGCCATGGAGCGCGGCTGCGCCCGTATGGAGTGGGCCGTGCTCGATTGGAACACGCCCTCCATCGAGTTTTACAGGAGCCTGGGCGCGGTCCCCATGGACCAGTGGACCATTTTCCGCCTTACCACGCCAGACATCGGCCGGTTGGCGGTGCGGTATCCTCTAACCAAATAGGGAGCCGAGAGTCGAACAGGGAGGGGGCCGTATGCTGGCCAAGGATCTTGCATTCGCGTTTCGCACTCTGCGGAGGAGCCCGGCGTTCGCGCTGACCGCGGCAGCCACCATTGCGCTCGGCATCGGCGCCTGCACGGCGATCTTCAGCGTGACCCACGCGGTGCTGCTGCGGCCGCTCGCCTATCGCAATCCTGAAAGGCTGGTCCTGGCCTGCGCCGACATGCGAAAGCGCAACGTGAAGGACTTCCCGTTCTCCAACGCCGACTTTTTCGATTTGCGCAACTCGGCCAGGAGCACGTTCGAGGAGTTCACCGCCGTCGTCACCGGCCGCGGCCTTCTGCCGAGGGAGGATGGCACTACGGAGGAGATCGGCGTCGGCAGGGTCACGCCGAACTTCTTCCGCATGATGGGCGCCAAGATCGCGTTTGGGCGCGATTTCGTGGAGGCCGACGGCCTGCCACAGCCCCCGCTTCCGCCTCCGGGGGGCGCCCCCGCCGGCGCCGCAGCTCCGCCGCCTCTGCCGGTCTTCGCCATCCTGAGCTACGAGTTTTTCCAGCGGCGCTATGGCGGCAACCCCGCCATCATCGGCCATCCCCTTCGTCGGGTTGCCGGTCCGCTGGTGGTAGGTGTCCTGGCGCCGGGCTTCGAGTTGCTCTTCCCGCCCGATGCCGACATGGAACGGACGCCCGATGTCTGGACCGCGCTGCGCCTCGCCTATGATGCCGCCGAGCGGAACAACGTCTCGCTGCGGGTGATCGGCAGGTTGAAGCAGGGCGTCGCGCTCCGACAGGCGCAGGCCGAAGCCGACGCCTTCTCCGCCGAGGAGCAGCGGCAGGACACTATTGAACGCACGGCGGATTGGCATGTCCGGCTGGAGCCTATGCAACAGCACCTGGTGGCGCAAGTCCGGCCGGCCATCCTGGCGCTGATGGGCGCGGCCATCTTCCTGCTGCTGATCTCGTGCGCCAATGTGGCCAATCTGCTGCTGGTGCGGACGTCTCTGCGCGCGCGCGAGCTCGCGGTGCGCACGGCTCTAGGTGGAAGCTGGTGGCGCCTGGCGCGCCAGATGCTCTCCGAGGCCTTGGTGCTGGCCGGCATCGGTTCGCTCGTCGGCGCGGGGCTGGCATGGCTCGGCATCCACCAACTGCGGGTCATTGCGCCGGCCAACCTGCCGCGTCTCGATTCCATCGCCATCGATCCGGCGGTGCTGGCATTCACGGCGATGGCCGGGTTGGCGGCGGCGGCTATCTTCGGTATGGCGCCGGCGGTGAACGCCGCGCAGCCGGACGTGATGCACGTCTTGCGAGCCAGCGGCCGCACGGCGGGCCTGGGCGGCGGCGGATTGCTGCGCAACGGCGTGGTGGTGGCGGAAGTCGCGCTGGCCTTCGTGCTGCTCATCGGATCGGGCCTGATGTTCCGCAGCTTCCTGGCCTTGCAGCGCATCGACCCGGGCTTCGACGCGCGCGGTCTGCTCACCTTCCAGTTACAAGGAGGCGGGGGACAAAACCCGCAGCAGCGCGCGGCATTCACGCGCCAGGTTCACGACCGGCTGGCGGCCCTGCCCGGCGTTCAGAGCGTGACCGCCTCATTTCCCTTCCCGCTCACCGGGAACTTCAGCCCCATACGATGGGGCCTGGAGCCGGCGCTCGCCGACCCCAGCAAATTCCAGGCGGTGGATTTCCAACTTGTGCTCCCCGGTTACTTCGATACACTGCGCACGCCGATCCTCGCCGGCCGCTCGTTCACCGACGCCGACAACGCGCCCGAGCGGAAGCTTGTGATTATCGACCAGTTTCTCGCCGGGAAGGCCTTCCCGCGCGAGTCCCCGATCGGGAAGCGCATCCTTGTACGCCTCGCCACGCCCGAGCCCGAATGGGTCGAGGTGATCGGCGTGGCGGCGCACCAGAGACAATCTTCCCTGGCGGAGCCGGGCCGCGAGCAGGTCTACTTTACCGACGGCTTCATCGGCCATGGCGCTGCCCGGCGTTGGGCGGTCCGCACCGCCGGCAGTCCCGCTCAATACGCGGGCCAGGTCCGTGCGGAAATCGCCAAGATCGGCCGGCAACTTCTGCTCACCGAAATGCAGCCGATGCAAACCTACGTCGAGCAAGCGCAGGCGGGGACGCGCTTTTCACTATTGCTCATCGGCGTGTTTGCGGTGATGGCGGCGCTGCTCGCGGGCGTGGGGCTTTACGGCGTGTTATCGACCCTGGTGCGCCAGCGCACCGCCGAGATCGGCGTTCGCATGGCGCTCGGGGCGGCTCCCGGCAGCATCTTCCAGCTCGTGGTGGGCCAGGGGTTGCGACTAAGCGCGGGCGGCATCGTGCTTGGTCTGGCGGCGGCATTCGTCCTGACACGCGTGATGACCAGCATGTTGGTGGGCGTCAAGGCGACCGATCCGCCCACATTCGCCGCCGTAGCCGCGCTCTTCTTTGCGATTGCCGCGCTGGCATGCTGGCTTCCCGCGCGCCGCGCCGCGGGGCTGGATCCGACTCAGGCGCTGCGGGAGGAGTAAAAGAAGTTTAGCCACGGATGAACACGGATGAACATGGATAAGAGAAAAACGAGAATTCCTTGTTTAGTTCATTGCCTATCCGTGTCTATCCGTGTTCATTCGTGGCCATTTGGTTTTGGGTTTACGGCAACGCCGCCGCCTTCGCGTTCCCATAATACAGCCCGTTGAACAGCAGCTTGTAAGTCCCGTGCGGCTGGTCGCGGAAATTCACCTCTGGACCGAGCAGCACTACTTTGCCTTCGCCTACGGAGGCCTCGGCAACCGCCGTTCCGCCATCGAGATATTGCTGGCCCCATGCCCAGCCGCTGTCGAGAACCTCCGGACCCGAGAACCAGGCCACCGCCGAGGTGTGCTTCAACTCCGCGTCCGGCAACAGGCGGAACACCGGGCTGCTGTCGAAGAAGACATCCAGTTGCCGCGGCATGCCGTAAGCCAGTGGGTTGGTGTTGTCGACGCTGGTCTTCAATAGCGATCCCGGAATATAGAACTTCTCGCGCGGCAGCGCGCGATCCTTGCCATCCGGGCCTTTCTCGGTGAGGTAACTCTTCACCGGAACGCCGAACAGATCCGCCACGCTGGTGGAGCTTCCAATGGTCACGATTGACCCGCCTGACTCGACGAATTTCTTGAGCTGCGGAACGGTCTTCTCTTCCGTGATTCGCCCCATTCGCCCCCGGTATTCCTCGGGGACGCTCTCGGGGTCGGTAGCGCCGAACATACCGCCACCGCCGCCGCCGCGCCCACCGAGCGCCGCGCCCAGGCGAACGGCCCCATCGGTGAAGACCAGGACATCGAACTTGCTCTTCAAGTCCCCGGCATCGAGCGCCGGCGGGTAGACCACTTCGAACGGAAACTCGTACTGCTCGAAGAGCCAGCGCGTCCATCCGGAAGGCATGGAGCCGCCATACTGGTCGCACAGGCCGATGCGGATGGGCTTGAGTTTCAGCGCGTCGCCGGCCGGCGCCTTGGCCACGGCATGCACGGTCACTCCGAGTTCCTTCGCGCCGCGTTCCAGCACCGGGCGGGCAGGGGTGCCCCCTGGGCCCGAGGCGGGAACCCAAATGGCCCCCGTGCCCAAGTCCTGCCCGTCGGCCGTCTCTTGCTTCTTCAGCCAGTACACGTCGGCATTGGCCTTCAAGAGCCGGTTGATCAGCACGAAAGAGTTGTTGATGCGGTGGCTGATCAGGTAACCGGCCGGGCTCGACGGCCCTGTAATCGTGCTGGCCGGTGCGGGCAAGACGCCGCTGATCTTTGTGAACGGGCCATCGAAGCCGTCGCGGACGCGGTCGAACTCCACGCCCATCTGCAACGCCAGCGTCCAGCCGGTGATATCGTACGGTGGATTGGGAGGGCCGCCGGGATACGCGAAATCGTTGGGGTGGTCCTGCGGCTCGAACATATCCATGACGTGCGGGCGAAACGCTTGCGCGGTCTTCACCACGTACGAGCCGGCCGGATAGTTCTTGCCGGCCACCTGAAATGCCGAAGTGGCTCTCAGCACCGTGATGCCGGTCTTGAGCAGAGCGTTGACGAACTCCGTCGCCGTGGCGAAATCCGCCTGGTCCGATGAAATAATGTACCCGCGCGGGTCGCGCATCTTGGGATCGTGCAGGACCGTGTTGTAAAGCTCCATGGGAACCGAGCGGACGTTGAACCCGCCGCCGCCGGGCGAGTCTCCGCCAGCGGCCACCCCGCCACGCCCGCCGCCCCGTCCACCACGCCCGCCCTGAGGCTGCGGATTGGCCGCGTCCGCCGCTTCGAGCGCGGCAATGCGCTTGGGCGTGACCGTCCAGTAATCCTTGCCGCCCTTCTCAATGGAGTTCATTCCCATGCGCCAGATGTTGAACAGGAAAGTCTCGCGATAGCGCGACGCCAGGTCGAGCATGGCCCGGTTGTTGGTGATTTCGTAGTCGATGGATTGCCGGTAGTGCCACAGTTGCGGGACCACCGGCATGGGCCAGTCCCCTTGCGGCAACTGCTTGCTGGGCACCACTGGGATGGTCATGGGCGTGGGGCTGCCAATGATCTCCGTGAGGATGCCGATCATGTTGTGAAAGTACGTGATGGTGCGCAGGCCGCCGTTCCACCAGGTCGAGTAGTTGGAGCCGCTGCGCATGGCGCTGCCGCCCTTGCCTTCCGCCACCAGCCGGCTGTGCATGGCGGTGCCCACCAGCTCGATTCCCAGCGGAATCAGCGGATCGAAGTTGTAGTTGAACGGGTCGCGGAAAGGCGGCATGAAGATCACCGCTCCGGCCGGTCCGGTCTGGTGGTGGTTGTACATGATCTGCGGAAACCACTCCAGGAAAAGCTGGTGATTCATGTTGGTGGTTTCCGGCATGTTGGACATGTAGAAGTCGCGGTTGTCGTCGTGCCCGACGTACTTGGCGTAAAGCCTCGGCAGGCCGCTCATGGTGCGCTTCAGCGGGTCCTTCAGAGGCGCGTCCAGCTTCTCCGACCCGCGCATGTACCAGTTGGCGATCAGTTCCTGCCCGTCCGGGTTGGCCAGCACGCACAGCAGAATCACGTCGTTCAGAAAGCGCATGGTTTCGGGGTCCGTGCGGACCGCCATCTGGTAGACCATCTCCATTTCCTGCTGCGAGCCCACCGACTCGCTGGCGTGCAGCCCGCCGTCGATCCACACCACGGCCTTGCCCTCGCGTGCCAGCGCGTGAGCCTGGTCTTCCGTAAGCCCCTCGGCGAGCGCCAACCGGCGCGAGATGTCCTTGTAATGATCCAGATTCTTCAGGTTCCCGGGCGATGTGATAATCGCCATGTACTGGCGCCGCCCTTCGGCCGTGGGGCCGATATCCACCAGCTTCATGCGATCGGACTCGGCGGCGAGTTTCTTCCAGTAAGCTTCGAGCTGGGTGTAGTTGGCCACCTGGTAGTCGTCGCCGAGGTTGAATCCCAGCGCTTCCTTGGGAGTGGTGACCTTGGGCGTGGTCTGGGCCGCCAGCGGCCAGGCAGACAACGCTGCCAGCAGAATCATTATCGCCAGGGCATGCATCGGTCGTGACTTCATGAGGTTGAGTTTAACCCGCTTCAGGTGGGGCATGCTTTTTAGCTTGCCCAGGCGCGAACATTCGGGTGCGGTGGTATCATTCGAAGGAATTGCAGCGCCACTCGTCCCTGCGCCACGATAAGGAGACCGATTCATGCCGGAACCAATGACGATTGGGGTTGACATCGGCGGCACCAAAGTGGCCGCCGGCCTCGTGGATTCGCGCGGAGAGATCTCCCATAAGACGCGCGCGCCCATGGTCGCCACCGGTGACGCCGCCACGGGTTTCGCGGCCGTTAAGGCTGCCGTCGATGCGGTCTTCTCCGAATGCCCTGAGGCGCGCGCCGCGGTGACGGGCATTGGAATCTGCTCGCCCGGCCCGCTCGACCCCAAGACCGGGGTGGTGCTCAATCCGCCCAACGTGCCCTGCTGGCGCAACTACCCTCTGGCCGCCGAAGTGGAGCGCGTATTCGGCGTTCCCGCGCGCGTCGATAACGACGCCAACGCCGCCGGTCTGGCCGAAGCGCTGTGGGGCGCAGGCGTCGGATACACCAACGTTTTCTACGCCACGCTCGGCACCGGTATCGGCACGGGCATCGTCTTCGACAGGAAAATCTACCTCGGCCGCACCGGAAGCGCCGCCGAGGGCGGGCACATGACCATCGACTATCACGGCCCCCAATGCCCATGCGGGAAGCGCGGTTGCATCGAGGCGCTGGCCTCCGGCCCCAACATCGCCCGTAGGGCGCAGGCCAGGCTCGCCGGCGCGGGTAAGTCCAGAATCCTCGATCTGGCGGGCAGCCTGGAGCAGGTTCGCTCCGAACACGTGGGCCAAGCCTTCCGCGAGGGCGATGCCGTGGCCGCCGAGGTTCTTACCGAGACCGCTCACCTGCTCACCGTGTGGCTCGGCAACATCGTGGATCTTCTGGAGCCGGACGTCATGGTGGTGGGCGGCGGGGTAGCCGAGCTGATGAGCTCGTTCTTCGAGAGCATCTCCCAGAACCTGCCGCACTGGGCCATCAACCAGCGCGCCAGCGAGATTCCCCTGCTGATGGCCAGGTACGGCGCCGACGCCGGCATCGCGGGCGCCGGCGCGCTGTGCAGGGCGGCGGCATAACCTTCCGCCGACCAGCTCCTACTTCTGCTCTTTCCAGCTCCTACTTCTGCTCTTTCTGGTCCACCATCTGATACCCGGCCGGCACCTGGAACAGGTCGGCGCCGGGTTCGGCGCGGTGGATATTAGTGAGCCGAAGGATCTCCTCGCCCGTCCGCGGATCGTTGTGCCGGGTCATGACGGCGGTCTGCAAATCCGGCGAGTACCAACGTTCGGAGATCACCTGGATGGGCCGGTCGTTGCCAATCGAGCCCGCTTCGATGGTCTCAGTGGTGCGGCTGCCCTCGGCGTTCACGCCCTCCATCGTCTGCGTGCCCAGAGATTCCTTTTTCCCGGAGATCGAAGTATCGAATGCGAAGGTCACAGGCCGCCCCTGGAACAAGTTGAGCGTGGCGATCTGTTCTTTCTCGGCGGCGAGCTTTCGGGCGGCAAGAGCTTCGGCGGGAGGCCCCTCGGTAGAGACCGTGGTCCCATTCACGGTGAGCGTCCTGGTGACGGTGCTGGTGGTTGCCCAGCCCACATTGCCCGCGCCGCCCGACTTCACCGTGGCCGTCACTATGCCCACCGGCACTTTCCGCGCGGTCTGCGCTTGCGGGTCCAGGAAAAAGCTGGTTCCGGCCACCGGGTCCCAGACGGTAATCTGGTCGGGACCGTCCCGCCGGACCCGGCCTTCGCCATCGCGGTAGACCAGGGTCTTGCTCTCGTTGTGGATGCGTGTGCCGTCGGCCAGAACCTGCGTGTTCTCGGTCACTTCCTCGGCGGAGTACGGAGCCCCTTTGACGGTGGGTCCCATCACCGCGGACTCACCGCGGAAAAAGAACTTGATTTGCTTTGCCGTGTTGTCCTGCGCCAGCAAACCCAGCGCCAGAATCGGCAATGCCGCTGCGATCAGATAGATTCGTCTCATGTCGGTTCTCCTAAAAGGTTACTTGCTCAAACGGATGGCGCGTGCGCGGCCATCCTGGTCGAAAATCACGTCGGCTGGAATCTCGGCAGGGCCTAAGGCGACCCGCATGACTACGCCGGTTTCGATGGGTTCATCATCCAGGGCCAGGTAATAGTCGGCGACCACGCGGGCCTGTGCCGGTTTACGTTTGGAGTGACGCGGGACCGGGGATTGCACCGGGGACTGGGCATTTGCGGGAAGCGGGGCCGGGGCGTGGGCGAACGAAGACACCGGCGACAAGATCGCCGGCGCTACGGGGGCCGTGCGCTTGGGAGCCAGCGCGAACGCCAACACAACGGCTGCCGCGAGAGCTGCTACCGCCGCCCACGGCCAAGCCGTCCGGGGCTGGCGCTTTATGAGCGGTAGCGTAGTCACCCGGCCCGGCTCGGGAAGGACATTCATGAACCTGGAAACGCGGGCGGCCCGCCCCGCCAACTCCGTGCGGCGAGCTTCACACTGGGGGCATTCTCCCAGGTGCGCCGCCAGCCGCTCCATGTCTTCGGGGGGTAGCTCGCGGTCGAGATACGCCCTCAGCGCGCCTTCAGACCAACATTGCTTCATACTTCATCTCCGTAACGCATGCGAAACTTGCGCTCAAAAGCCTGTTCGGCGCGCGCCAGCAGCGTCCCCACGGAGCGCACCTCGATGCCGAGCGTCTGCGCGAGTTCGCGATAAGCCAAGCCGTTGGCGCGCAACAGCAGAAGCTGCGCCTCCCTGGGTTTCAGAGCGGCCAGCACCGTTCGGACCCGCGCGCAGCGCTCGTCGCGAAGCATTTCGTCGAGGGCTCCTACCGGCTCCGACACCCGCAGACTTTCGGCGCCCGCGGCTTGCTCCCACCGCCGCCGGCGGGAGTTCAGGCGCAACGCGTCCAAACCGGCGTTAGTGGCCACCCGCCAGGCCCATGCCGTGAGTCCCTCCCGGCTTTGAAAAAGCGTGGGACGGCGCGCCAGCTTGCAGAGAACGTCGGCTGCAATTTCTTCCGCGTGGGCGCGATCACCCGTCAATCGCGCCAGCATGCCCACCATGCGCGGGTAGTGCTCCCGGAACAGGGCGTCGAACCACGGGCCGGTCCGGCGGTCCGGGCTGGCATCGGCTCCGGCCGGCCCCAGCGCGATTTCTTCGGCGGGCTGCACACTTCCAATACGATGGTCACCCCGGATTTGTGACGGAAATATCCCCGTCACGCCAGCCCCGATCTCTCCAGCAGCGCCTGCGGATCCGGGTCGCGTCCCATGAAGTCGCGATACAACTCCGCGGGGTCTTGGCTATCGCCCTTGGCGAGAATCTTCTCGCGGAACTCGGCGCCCACCTCGCGGCTGAAGATGCCATGGTCCCGAAAGCGGGTGAACGCGTCGGCGTCCAGGACTTCGGCCCATTTGTAGGAATAGTAGCCGGCGCCGTAGCCTACCGGGCTGCCAAACAAGTGGGTGAAGGCCGCGATCATGGCGTGTTCGGGCGGCAGCGGCGCGGGGACGAATTCCTGCAAGAGGCGCCGGGTGTACTCCACCGGGTCGGGATCCCGTTGCGGTGAATAGCGGGTGTGCAGGAGCAGGTCCACAAAAGCGAAACCGAGCTGCCGCATCTGCGCGTTGGCGGCGCGAAACGTGCGGGCGCGCTTCATCTTTTGGAAGAGGGCGTCGGGAATCGGCGCCCCGGTCTCCCAGTGGCGCGCGAACAGGTCCAGCGCCTGGCGTTCCCAGCACCAGTTCTCCATGATCTGGGAGGGCAGCTCGACGAAATCCCACGCCACCCCGGTGCCGGCCAGAGTGCGGATTTCCACCCGGCTGAGCAAATGGTGCAGCAGATGGCCGAACTCGTGGAAGATGGTCTCCACTTCGCGATGCGTAAGGAGCGCCGGCCGGCCGGTCAATGGGGCGGTAAGGTTTCCGCAAATCAAGCCGAGGTGCGGGTGGAATTCGCCGCCGGCGGGACCGCCGGTGATCAGGGCATCCATCCATCCGCCGTCGCGCTTATTCTCGCGGGGATACCAGTCGGTGTAGAAGCCGCCCAGGAACGCGCCGTCTTCGTCGTGAAGGTTGTAGTAGCGAACCTGCGGGTCCCAGACTGGTACGCCCGGCTCTTCGGAGACGCGAATGCCATAGAGACGGTTCACCAGGTCGAACAGGCCGGCGGTGACGCGTTCGAGTGGGAAGTAGGGTCGCAGAGCCTCCTCGTCGAAGTCGTAGAGAGCTGCGCGCTGCTTCTCGGCGTAGTAGGCCACGTCCCAAGGCTCCAGTTCGGGAGAGTTCGGCCCTTCCAGAGACCGGCGGAACTCCAACAACTCCCGGTTCTCTTCCCGGAAGCGCCGCTCGGTTTTGGCCTTGAGATCTTCGAGGAACGCCATGGCGCGGGCGCCGTTGTGGGCCATGCGATCTTCGAGCACAAGGTCCGCGAAATCCGCGAAGCCCAGCAGCCGCGCCCGCTCGCGGCGCAGTTCGAGAATGCGGGCGATGTGCGGGCGGTTGTCCCACTGGCCGGCCGTCCCGCGCACCGAGTGGGCCAGGTAGACCTGGCGGCGGATGGCGGCATTATCGAGATAGGTCATCACCGCGACGTAGTCGGGCGCTTGCAGAGTGAAACGCCAGCCTTCGCGGCCTTTGCGCTCGGCGCTCTGGCGCGCCGAGGCGAGCGCGGTGGCGGGCAGCCCGGCCAACTCCGCTTGGCTCGCGATCAGGATCTCGAAAGCGTTGGTGGAATCCAGCACGTTTTCCGAAAACCGGGTGGTGAGCTGGGTCAGCTCGACATCGATTTCTTCGAGGCGCTTCTTGCCTGGGGCGTCCAGGTCGGCGCCGTGGCGGCGGAAATCGTCCACGGTTTTGACGAGGAAGCGCCGCCGCTCGCCGGCGAGACCGGCGCCTTCCGGAGTGGCGGCATAGGCCTTGATACCGTTCCACAACCCCTCTTGAAGGGGGATGCCCGAGTAGAACGCGCTGACCTGCGGCTCGACGGCGTTGAAGGCGGCGCGCAGCTCCGGGTAGGTGGCCACCGATTCCAGATGCCGCACCACTCCGATGGCGCAATCCAGCGGCTCCGTCAGGTGGTCCAGGGCGCGCATGGTGTTCTCGAAGGTGCGCTCGCCTCCCTCGGCGGCGATGGCCTCGAGGCGCGCGCGCGCATCGCGCAGCAGCTCCGCGGCGGCGGGCTCCACGTGCTCGGCGCGGATGCGATCGAACGGAATTCGAAACTCAAGCGCAAGAAGTGGATTCGGCTGGCTGGGATTCGGCACTCTATCAAGGGTATCAGGTGCGTTCGAAGAGCTACAAAACGGTTACCATAGAGAGAGCATGGGTTCCAATGAGAACGGGACGCCCAGCCGTGTCCCAGCCGAGGAGCAGCTCAATGTCTTTGCCCTGGTGATCTATGTTCCCGAGCCGCTAGGACGTTTCCTGGACGACCTTCGGCGGGAGCTGTCGCCGGCCTCGAATCCACACGCGCACGTGAGCGTGCTGCCGCCGCGGCCGCTGGCGGTGGAATGGCAGGCGGCATCCAGCCAAGCCCGCGCCTTGACGGAGGGGTGGGCGCCTTTCGAAATTGAACTGACCGGGCTTCAGATTTTTCCCGTTACCAATGTGATCTATCTCGAAATCGGCGCGGGGGGCGCGGACCTGCGGCGCATGCACGCCGCCATGAACACCGGCGTGATGGAGTTCCAGGAGCCGTTTCCGTACCATCCCCACATCACGCTGGCGCAGGAGCTTCCGCCGCAGGAGGTCCGGGCCATTCATGAACTTGCCCGCCGGCGATGGAAGGAATACAGGGGTAGCAGCGTGTTTCGCGCGGAACGGACGGTATTCGTGCAGAACACGCTCGACAATTGTTGGATCGACCTGGCCGAGTACTCGCTGGGCGCAATCGCGGTAAGGTGAATACTTGAGACGTATCAATCCGAGCGCCACTACAGTATTCGGACCTTACAACCGATGTAGAGGTGGAGATAGAATAGTACGTGCTACGCGCGAAGGGTGGTTCCGTGGATAGTGTTGTGGTTTGCGACACCGAACCGATTGCCATGGAAGGACTTCGAAGCCTGCTGGAATCGGTTGAGGGGCTGCGTGTGATCGCTGCCGAGACCTCCTTGGGGGACGGCATGGATGCGGTCCGCGAGTTGCAGCCGGACGTTGTGGTGATGGACAAGTCTTTCGGCATCCAGGCGGTGATGGAGTGCCTCAGGACCCTGCGGCACGCGGAGTCTCACACGGCGGCGGTGGTGTGGAGCGGGGCATTGTCGGGAGCCGAGGCGTTGCGGTTGCTGCAAGCCGGCGCCTCCGGAGTGGTTCACAAGACGGCCAGCATGGATACCCTGCTGGATTGCATCCGCCAAGTGGCTGCCGGAAGTACGTGGATGGAAGAGGACCTGGTGGCCACGCCGGAGCAGCCGGTGCGCACGGGCCACTCGGCCCTTACGGCGCGGGAAGTGCAAGTGATCGAACTGGTGGAGCGCGGGATGAAGAACAAAGAAATCGCCAGCGCACTGGGCATCCGCACCGGCACGGTCAAGATTCACGTGAAGCACATTTTCGAAAAGACCGGCATCCGCGGCCGGTACGGACTGGCGCTTTCGGGTCTGAAGGAGAAGGGCCGGATGGCGGCCGCCGCGGGTGCTGCATAGGGGTGGTTCTACTGGCTGAGGATTTGCCTGACGTTGCGCCTGCCGTGCAGCACACGGACGATTTCCAAGGGTGTCTTGACGCGGTAGACAACCATGTACGAATAGACTGTGAAGAAGAGCACGGGGTGTGAGGTCAGGTCAGATCGCTTGTGGCCCAGTCCGGGGTTACGATCCAGGGCCTCGAAAGCAGAGTAGATTTCCTCTTCCACCCGATTGGCCACGTCAAGGCTGGCCTTCCGGTAGAGATACCGCCAAATTTCGAAGATGTCTTCGTCCGCCTCGGGAGAGACGACGTAGCTGCTCATGCTGGCCGCTGTTGTTGCTCAAGCCAAGCGGTCTTCTTGTTCTGAAGCCGCGTCCGAGAGACTTCCCCGGACATCCCGAGCCCCTGGTCCAACTGAGCGAGACCGATCCCGATCTGCTCGTGAATAGCGTGCCTGCTCTCGTGGAGAAGCGCCTCATCGTCGTGGAGCAACTGCACGGCTCGTTCCACAAACTCTTCGACGCTTCGGTAAGCGCCGCGCGCCACGTCCTTCTGAATCAGCGCTTCGTACTCGGGCCTGAGACGAATGGTCATGAGCGTACCGTGGGCGGCCCTCGGCCGGTGTCAATTCGATGATCGCACATTTGACGCTCCCAACGCCGCGGCTTCAGCCGCAATGCTATCCTAAACACTTGATCCGCTTAGTCTCGTTGCGTCTCACATTCCTGTTTGCGGCGGTCTCTGTGGCCTCCGCCCAGCCGTCGGTTCTGCTTGACGCAATGTCCCAGGAGTTGAACCGTAACTTCAACATTTTGAAGGAAAAAGCGGACCCTCCCCCGTACTTCATGAGCTACGAAGTGACGGAACAGGAGACCCAATCGGTTTCGGGCTCGCTGGGAGCGCTGACGGAGTCCGATGGCGGAAAGGACCGCTTTCTGGATGTCTCGGTGCGCGTCGGCTCGCCCAAACTCGATAACTATCACCGGGTGCGGGGAGACCGCGGCCAGTTCACCTCGGGCGCCTCGCTCACCTACGAAGACAATGTCAACTCCATCAAGCGGCGGTTGTGGCTGGAGACCGACCGCGCTTATCGCACGGCCGCCGAACGGCTGATTCGGATCAAGACAAATACCCAGGTGAAGGTGGTGGAGGAGGACAATTCCGACGATTTTTCCACCGAGGCGCCGGCGGTGTTTCAGCAGACGCCGCACAAGTTGAAGTTCGACGAGGCGGTGTGGAGCGGCCGCATCCGCACTCTTTCGGCGCGATTCCAGCACTATCCCAGCGTGCTGACCTCGCACGTTGCGGTGCTGTGCCAGACGGACACGCGCTACCTGGTGAACACCGAGGGCACGCGCATCGAGCACGGGCGCGGTTTCGCGCGTGTGGTAATCACGGCTGCGGCCAAAGCCGCCGACGGCACGGACCTGAACGCCTTCGAGACATTCGAAGCCGTGGACACAGCCGGGCTTCCCGACGACAAAGCGATACTGGCGGCCATCGACCGCGTGGCCAACGACGTTTCGGCGCTGCTGCGCGCGCCCGAAGCCGAGCCGTTTGTCGGCCCGGCGATTTTTTCCGGCCGCGCCGCGGGCGTGTTCTTCCACGAGATCTTCGGGCACCGCGTCGAAGGGCACCGGCAAAAGGACGAAAGCGAAGGCCAGACGTTTACCAAGAGCGTGGGTACGAAGGTTCTGCCGGACTTTCTCTCGGTGGTGTTCGACCCGACGCGCCGGAAGATCGGCGCGGTGGATTTGAACGGCTGGTACGACTACGACGACGAGGGCGTCAAGGCGCAACCCGTGACGGTGGTCGATAAAGGCGTGCTGAAGACGTTCCTGATGTCGCGTTCGCCCATCCGCGGCTTCGATCATTCCAACGGGCACGGCCGGCGGCAGCCGGGGCTGGAGGTGGTTTCGCGCCAGTCTAACCTGATCGTGGAATCGGCCAACGCGGTGACCGACGCCAAGCTGCGCCAGATGCTCATCGGCGAAGTCAAGAAGCAGAACAAGCCCTACGGCCTCTACTTCCGCGACATTACGGGCGGCTTCACCACCACGCAGCGGGCCGGGTTGCAGGCTTTCAAGGTGATTCCGGTGATCGTCTACCGGGTGTATGCCGACGGCCGGCCGGACGAGTTGGTGCGCGGCGCGGACATCGTGGGCACGCCGCTGGCGAGCTTCTCGAAGATCCTGGCGACATCCGACAAGCCCGAAGTGTTCAACGGATATTGCGGCGCGGAATCGGGCAGCGTCCCGGTCTCGGCGGTATCGCCGGCGATCCTGGTTTCGGAAATCGAGATTGAAAAGAAGGCCAAGTCGCAGGACCGGCCCCCGCTGCTTCCCGAGCCCATGTCCATGGAGAGCAAGGGAGGAGAGCAGTGAGGCGGGTGCTGCTGGGCGCCACGGCGCTGGGGGCGGCGATGGCGTGGAGCGCCCAGGCGCCCGCGCCCGATCCGGTGCTGCGGGCCATGCACGACGAGTTGGAACGCTCGCGCACGCTGACGGTCTCCAGCCTCGAGGCGCCGTATTTCATCGAGTACCTGATCGACGAAGAGGAAAACTTCAGCGTCACGGCCAGCCTGGGCGGCCTGGTGGCGCAGCGCCACGAGCGCTTTCGCTCGCCGGAAGTCCACGTGCGCGTGGGCGATTACAAGTTCGACAACACCAACTACTCGGGCAGCGGTTTCTCATACGGCACGCGCTACGACCTGGAGCGGTTTCCCCTGGAAGACGCCTACCCCGTGTTGCGCCGCTACTTCTGGTTGGAGACCGATTCGGCGTACAAGTCGGCGGTGGAAGCCATCTCCCGCAAACGGGCGGCTCTGCGCAACCTGACGGCCGGCGAGCAGATCGACGATTTCGCGCACGCCGAGCCGGTGCACTACATTCGGGCATTCGCCCGGCTGGACATCGATGAACAGGCATGGAGCAACCGGGTGCGGGTGCTCTCCGCGATTTTCGCGCAGTATCCGGAGGTGAGGAATTCCACGGTGGTGCTGGAATCCGGCGACGGAGGGTTCTACCTGGTGAATTCCGAGGGCACCGAGGTGCGCGCGCCGGAAAGCGCCACCTACCTGCGGGCGCAGGCCACCGCGCAGGCGCCCGACGGCATGACGGTGCGGGATGCCGTGGCGTTTCATTCGCTGGATGCGGCGCGCATGCCCACCGACGCCGACCTGAACCGGGGTGTTACGGCGCTGGCCGAGAACGTGGTGGCGCTGGCGCACGCGCCCAAGGGCGAAGACTACAGCGGGCCGGTGCTGTTTACGGGTGTCGCGGGCGCGCAGATTTTCGCGGAAGTGCTGGGCCGGAACCTGGCGATCGCGCGGCGGCCGGTGGCTGAGCAGGGGCGCGGCGGCGGAAGCTCGGCCAGCGAACTGGAGGGCCGCGTGGGCGCGCGCATTTTGCCGGATTCGTTCGACGTGGTGGACGACCCCACGCAGAAGGAATGGCGCGGCCGTCCGCTCTTCGGCAGCTACGACGTGGACCGCGAAGGCGTGGCGGCCGCACCGCTGCACCTCATCGAAAAGGGCGTGCTCAAGGGATTCCTGCTGACGCGCCAGCCGGTGCGCGGGTTCGAAGGATCGAATGGCCGCGCGCGCATGCCCGGCAACTACGGCGCCGCGGCCGCCGGAATCGGCAACCTGTTCATCAGTTCTTCGGAGACCACGCCGGCGGCGGAACTGAAGAAGACGTTGATAGAACTCTGCCGGACGCGCGACAAGCCATACGGCATCATGGTGCGCAAGATGGATTTTCCGTCTTCGGCTTCGCTTGACGAGGCGCGGCGTCTGATTTCCGGCGCCCAGGGGAGCACACGGCCGGTCAGCATCCCGATCCTGGTGTACAAGGTCTACCTGGATGGCCGCGAAGAGCTGGTGCGCGGCCTGCGCTTCCGCGGGTTGAATGCCCGTTCTTTGAAGGACATCCTGGCGGCGGGGGATGACAGCGCGGTCTTCGAATTCATGAACAGCCCGGCGCCGTTCGCCCTGATCGGCGCGTCCTCCTTCACGGCTGAAACGTGCGTGGTGGCGCCCTCCATTCTGATCGACGATCTGGAGCTGCATCCGGCGGAGGAGGAGTTGCCCAACTTGCCGGTGGCGCCGGCGCCGGAGTTGGTGCGCTGAGGAGACGGCAGAGTTGCGCCTGATCGGCCGCTACGTTTTTCGCGAGATCCTTTCGAGCGCGGTGCTCGGCACGCTGCTGGCCACGTGTGTCATCTTCCTGCAGGGCGTCGACAAGCTGTTTGAGATGCTGGTGGGCAGCGGGAACGCGGCGTTCAAAACCGTAATCACGCTGTTCGCCCTGGCCATGCCGCCGGTGCTGCCCCTGACCATTCCTTTCGGAGTGCTGGTGGGTATTCTGATCGGGCTGGGCCGCATGGCGAGCGACGGAGAGATCACCGCCATGCGGGCGGCGGGCGTTTCCAGCCGGCGGGTGATCGCGCCGGTGCTGTTGTTTGCGGCCATTGGCGCGGGGCTGGCGGCTTACGCTTCGCTGCGGCTGACGCCGTTCGCCATTCGCGAAAGCACGCGCATCATCAACGATCTGCTGGCGACGCAACTTTCCGCGGAAATCCAGCCGCGCGTTTTCGACGAAGATTTCCCCAACACCATCCTCTACGTGGGCGATGTGCGGCCCGGCCCGGTGACGGTCTGGCACGCCGTGTTCATTGCCGACGTCACGCCGCCCGAGCAGCGCACCGGCGGCATGCGGGACAAGGCCGAAGGCCCTCTCATCACGGTGGCGCGCGAAGCCTTCGCCGTCTCCGATCCCAAGAACAACCGCATCCAGCTTTCCATGCGCGACCGCGCGGTGCACGAAATGGGCAAGGACAGCAAGGCCAACGACAGCTTTTCCCCAGCCTGGGAGCAGGCGCTGTACGCGTCGCCGCCAGTGCCCAAACCGCTGGCCTCGAAAGCCATGAACACGCGCCAGTTGCTGCACTACACCGGGCCGGACCGGATCGAGGCCCAAGTGGAACTGCACCGCCGTTTTGCGCTTCCGGTGGCCTGTATCATGCTGGCGCTGGTGGGAATTCCTCTGGGCATCGCCACGCGCAAGGGCGGCAAATCGGCTGGATACGTGATTGGGTTGTTCCTGGCGTTCTTCTGCTACCACCTTTCCTCGGTCTCGCTGATCGGCCTGGCGAGGCAGCGGACGCTGCCGGTGCCGGTAGCCATCTGGCTTCCGGACGTGGTCTTCGGCCTGGCGGGGCTGATCTTCCTGGCGCGCATGGAGCGGCCCGGGGATCGCGACCTTCTCAGCGGCGCGCAAGCGGTTTTCGGCGGGCTGTGGGAGAGGCTGAAGTCGAAGAAGGCGGGCCAGACGGGGCGCCCTCGCTGGGCGGCCGGAAGACTGCCGTTGCTGCCGCAGCTTGTCGATACCTACATCCTGTCGAACTTTCTGTTCTACCTGGTGGTTCTGCTGGCCAGCTTCGTATCGATGACGCTGATCTACAACTTCTTCGAGCTGATCGGCGACATGATCCGCAACAAGATCCCGCTGGTCAAGATGTTCACGTACCTGTTCTTCCTCACTCCCAAGCTGATTTACGACACGCTGCCGATCAGCATCCTGGTGGCCGTGCTGGTGGCCTTCGGAGTGCTCAGCAAACAGAACGAGGTGACGGCATTCAAGGCCTGCGGCGTGAGCCTTCACCGGCTGGCCCTGCCGGTATTCATCGGAAGCGCGCTGTTCTGCGCGGGGCTGTTCCTGTTCGACTTCTACTATGTGCCCGGAGCCAACCGAAGGCAGGACGCGCTGCGCGACGAAATAAAGGGCCGCGCCACGCAAACGTATCTGCGCCCGGACCGCAAGTGGATCATGGGCTACGGGTCGCGCATTTACTACTACCGGTACTTCGACACGACGGAAAAGGTGATGGAGGGGGTCAGCGTGTTCGAGTTGGAGCCGAACACCTTCCGCCTGACGCGGCAGATATCGGCCGAGCGCGCGCGCTGGAGCCAGACTCTGAAGACATGGGTATTCGAAAACGGCTGGAGCTGCGGATATCGGGGCCTCGCCTGCACATCCTACATCCCGTTTCCTTCGCAGGCCACGACATTTTCCGAGCTCACCGAACCGCCCGACTATTTCCTCAAGGAAGCGGTGCAGGACAAGCAGATGAACTTCTTCCAACTGGACCGCTACATACGCGACCTGCAGCGCAGCGGGTTCGATACGGTAAAGCTGCAAGTGCAGTTCTACCGCAAGTTCTCGGTGCCGCTGCTGGCGCTGATCATGGCCATGATCGCGGTGCCGTTCGCCTTTCTGGTAGGCAACCGCGGGGCCATGACGGGGATTGGCGTGAGCATTGCGATTGCGGTGGCCTATTGGGGAATCGGGACGCTGTTCGAGAAGGTGGGCGACGTGAACCTGCTGCCGCCGGTGATCGCCGCCTGGTCGCCCGACGGGGTGTTCTCGCTGACCGGGCTGTATTTGCTGCTAAGGATGAAGAGCTGAGGGGTGGCGGCATGACGCGCAAGGTGAGTGTCGTAATCGAACGAGACGAACACGGATATTACGCCTGGTGCCCGCAACTGAAGGGATGCCAGTCGCAAGGAAAGACTGTCGAGGAGACTCTTACCAATATCCGCGAGGCAATCGAACTCTTCCTGGAGACCCTGACCGACGACGAGCGCTCGGCGGCGCTCAGCCGGGAGATTCTTACCCCCGCCGTCGAAGTTCATGCCTAGAGTGCCGCGCCTGACTGCCGCGGAGGCCGAAGCAGCGTTGTTGAGGGCGGGTTTCGTTTGGCTGCAGTCCAAGGGTAGCCACCGGACCTACGCAAAGGCTCGGCGAAAGGTCGTGGTCCCGTTCCTCGGCAGCGCGACGCTACACCCGAAGGCCATCAAAGAGGTCCTCGAAGCCATCGAGGAAACCTCGAACAAGCCGATTCCTCCTGAGTGAGCGGGCCGGTACTTGCTTGGCATGGCGACTCCTAGCCCAACAAACCCTGCGTTGGTTTCCGCAGCGTACTTCCGTGACAAGGCGAGACGCCCGGTTGATTCTCCGGCCGCAGTGAGGCGTATAATCACAGTGATTCAGGAGTATCAGACCTTGGAGTAACTGATGACGAATCCTAAAGAGCATGGTGGGGAGAAGGCCTTCCTCATTATGATGTCGCTTGCAGTCGGGGTGAGCGTTGGAATCTGGAGAGCGTTTGATTTCAGAGGTGAACGGCCGGTGCTTGTTGACGGCGGGATGTGGTCTGGGATGTTGTGGACAGCCATAATAGCACTGGTCTATACGGTGGCCGCGGGCATGGTGGTGTCTCTCTGTGAGGGCATGAAGTGGATTGCATACCGCGGGCAGCCGGCAAGGTGGAGCGACAGCTCCCGCATTGTCCTTGGTGCCCTGTGGCCCCTCACCCTGGTGTGCTGCACTATCGTGTACACTTTCCTGGCTGTAATTCATCGTCTGTTCTGATTTGCCCAAACAGAGTTCTTCCAGGAGACCTGCTCCCCTCCGCTGAGCACGAGGCCGAGGATCTCGGGGCTGGCCCGGTCGAACACCACAGGCACCAGCTTCCCGGCATAGAGCTTGTACACCTTGAGCTCCAGCGGCACGCGGTCCAGGTGGGTCGCGGCGCGGACCGTCGCTCCCACTGGAACCGTTGTCTCACTGCCGTTCACCGTAATCACCAGAAACGGGTTTAGCGCCACCCGCTTGGGAATCACGACGCAGGCCTGAGTGGGGACTTGGGCGCAGAGGGCCGGGTCGGAGCTGAACGCCTGGGTCTGGCGGTCCAGTTCCGCGCGCGTGGGAGCGGCCAGCACCACTTCCACTACTTCTCCCCGGTCGGCCTTGTAGAACAGCCGATAGTAAGCCGCTTGCGCCTCGAACTTCAGGTAATTGGTGGCGGGAGCGGCGGCGGGCTCGACCTTGCCTTGAATGTGCTTCTCGGCGGAGAGCGGCGTGATGGCGAATCCGATCTGCCCGGCTTTCGGCTGGAGGGCGTACCAGGCGGTTTCGTATCCGATCAGATCGGGGGTCGATTTGAGGTCCAGGGTCAGGCGATTGCCCTCGCCGGTGAGGCTGGACGCATCCAGGATCGGCGCGTCGGGCGCGGCGCCCTCGCGCAGGATCGGGCTGACCACCTGAAGACGGGTCTCGGGGCCGAGATCGACGTACCCGGTTTGCAGGTCGTTGGCGTGCAGCAGCCGCCAGGCCGCGCGCGGGTCCAACGGAAGCGATTCGACAATGCGCGCGGCCAGCTTCAGACCTTCGCCGGCGGCGATGCAGCCTTGCGATTCGGCTTGCGCGGTCCAGGCGCTCAACCACCCCGGAGGTTGTTTGAGAAGCGGGTCGCGAGCGACGGTAACGCGCAGGCGGCCATTGCGGGACTGAATGGCGATGACGCCTTCCGCAGGGGCACAGGAGCCACGGCCAGCGGCGATGTCCGCGGTAAAGGTGCGTCGCGCGACATTGGGTTTGGAGATCCCCGGCGGAATCAGGACGCGGCCGGAGCCTTGATTGACCAGGCGATACGTCTGGCGGACGGCGCATCCGGTGGTGATGATCGACAGCAGCATGGCAGCCGCGAGAACCCGGGACATGCTAAAAAGTTAGCACATCGACGGAGGCGTAGAAGGCTCGTGTGCGCTGGCTCAGCGCGACGGGTGAGATGATTGGTTCAGTGAACCGGAATCTGGTCAGAGTGGGAAGCGTGCTTGGATCGCCCAGCACCGATATTGTGCGGTCCACGCGGCTGTATCGGCGATTGACCGCGTGCACAAGGTCCCCGAACTGGCGCACGCGGTTCCGGTCGTGAGCGATTCGGCGATGGCTGCGGGCGGGAAGTACCGGTGGGACAAAGAAACGGGACACCCAGTGGACATCCGCCTGAATCCCCGGAGCGACCACCTGGAACTCACCACTGTTCTGGAGTTAGGCCACCTTCTGGATCACCAAGCCATCGGAACCGCGGGCGAATTCGCTTCGGTGTCTCATCCGCGGCTGGCCAAATGGCGAAGAACCATTGATTCCACCCGCGCTGTTCGGAGGCTGCAGGACCTCCGTGCCGCCGGTTCCATTCCATTCAGATTCGCGGACGGGGTTGTGCGCCAAATCCGTGTCCAGCGTATCGCTGGAGATTTGCTGGAACTGCCGGAACTGTTCTCCCGCAGCTATGCCCAGTTCATTTCCGAGGCTTCCGGCAACGCCAAACTCGCTCTACAGATTCATGGGTTTCGGCGCCATGAAAACCCAAGCTCGATTGTTACGTACTATTGGGATGGGGACGATTTTGGAGGTGTCTCAAAGGCCTTAGAAAGTCTTATAATCGAATTGGGATGGAAGAAATGAGCCTCACCCGGGAGCAAGAGATCGAAGCGGTGATGGGCATTTTCGGCACGGACCGAATGACGGCCGAGGAACTTGTCGCTCGCGAGCACGGAGAATCGGCGGGGACTTGCGTCGCGATGGACCGGCACGGGCAAGAAGTCCCTCCGTCCGCAGTCACGCGCGAAAAGAAGCCTCCCCGGCGTGTGGCCTAGCCCTTCGACTCACCTGAACTCCAGTAATTCCACCGGAGCGCCGTTATCGACGATCATCGCTATCTTGACTCCCTCATACGGTGAGTTCGGTGGGATCAGGATTTGCTTTCCTTCGAGTTCCGCTTCCAGGTCATCCACTTCGAAGGCGACGTGTGGGATGGACTTGACGATCTCGGGGATAGGCGAATCCGTGTCGAAGCGCATCCACTCGATGCCGTAAGGGCTGGACTCGTACCCCGACACGTACATCTTGAAACCCGCCAGATAGCACTCCCCGGCGCGCGGGGGCGTACCGGCGCCGCGCTTTGTGGTATATTTATTCGTAGGAACGAATAATCAAACAGTATGAAGCTCCCAGTTGGTATTGTCGGTTATCGCGGCTACGCCGGGGCGGAACTCCTCCGTATCCTGGAGCGTCACCCTCACGTCCAGCCGCTCCTGCGGTCGGACATCGACGACCAGGACAACGGCGCCTCCATCCGCCGCGCCCAAGGGCCGTCCCGCTTGCCATGCGACCCCAAGACCGTTCGCGCCGAAGGAGTTGTGTTGGTTTTCCTGGCTACTCCGCAAGGGGTTTCCATGGAGTTGACGCCCGCCATGCTGGAGGCAGGCGCACGAGTGGTTGACTTCAGCGCCGCGTTCCGGTTCCGCAACCCGGAGACTTATACGGCTTGGTACAACGAGCCGCATACCCAGCCCAAGCTGCTGGCGGAGGCCGTTTATGGGCTGCCGGAGTACTTCCGCGAGCGCATTCCGGGAGCGCGGCTGCTGGCCAACCCAGGCTGCTACCCGACAGCCGCCAACCTCGCCATCCGGCCGCTGGTGGAGGCGCGGGTGATCGACCGTACGGCGGGGATCGTCTGCGACGCCAAGTCGGGCATCAGCGGCGCCGGGCGGAGGCCTAGCCTCAAAACCAGCTTCTGCGAAGTCACGGG
>Ga0209039_10000856_pt1 | contig 29260 bp, 26 predicted proteins | sample BogFormECP12_OM1_FD_188238 | JGI IMG/M metagenome (GOLD analysis project Ga0209039, IMG submission 188238) | Bog forest soil microbial communities from Calvert Island, British Columbia, Canada - ECP12_OM1 (SPAdes) (version 2) | ecosystem: Environmental > Aquatic > Freshwater > Wetlands > Bog ... | reverse complement strand
AGAGGATTTCTCCTCTGCTTCTTTCCGGCTTGTACCCTCCCCCAGGTACTTTGCCAAATCCAAACTTACTGCAGCGGGGTCTCGGTTCCGGCGCAGGTGTTCATCGCAGCGCTGCTGTAGCGCACCACAGCATCCGCGACCGAGCAGAAGGAGCGCACGCCCGTAGTGTTCTGAGTCTGCGGGTTGGCGTACGCTACATAGCTCGAAAGTGGGGGGCCGCCCGAGGCCGTCGAAGTGAACGTATAGCCGCTCTTGGAGCCTGACGCCAGCTGCGTATCGATCAAGCAAGCGAGAGCCGAGGTGGGCAAAGTGGCACCCGTGCAGGTGCCCGACAGTAAACCCAGGCCGTTGGCAAAGCCCACCGTCGGGTAGGCGGAGTTGTATGAAATCTGCGCTGTGTTGATGGTGCGAATCGACGCCACCGCGGACGCCTCATTGGCCGCAATGCGCGCGCGCAACAGGTTCGGGATAGCAATCGCGGCGATGATCAGGATGATCGCCACCACAATCAGCAGTTCGATCAGTGAGAAGCCCTTTTGTTTCCGCATTTAGATTGTCCTCGTCTCCGTTTGACTGTTTTGGTTGGATGACCAACTCGCTTGCACTGTCGCACTCTGAGGGCCAGAGGACCAAGTGACGGAAGTCAGATGTCCTTCTGGACGAAAACTCAGTGTTTTCAGCGCCCTTCCGCGGGATAGTCACCTCCTCACTCACCGTCCACTCCACCAGTATGGCACTTTCCGGGGCCCAGAATGACAAATTTTGACAATTGCCCCTCGTCTCCATCTTCCCTTCAAACCGCCCGTCAGAGGCCGCAACTCCCATTCTGGGAACGCTCGCCTCTGCTTTTCTTGCGGCAGCAGAAATCTCCACCGCCGAGACGCCGACTACGCCGAGAAAAATCAGGGAAAAACGACAGACTGTAAAGATCCCAGTCAGGGCTTGGGATCAGATGTCGAAAGTTTTGTTTTCGTGCTGGCGATAGCGACAGTGGTGAACTTACCTCGCCTTTTCTCGGCGCCCTCGGCGTCTCGGCGGTAACAACCAGGCATGCGATCAGAATGGGAGAATAACGCAAACCGCCCAGAACTGGCAATTCTACCCCGTCGTTACCAGGGGACGCGCTGCGGCTGCGATTTCCCATTGCACTGGCTGATTCGTAAACTCCGCGTTCTGCAAGCGATGCATCAGCAAACTGGAGATGGAAATTGTGGCAATCACCAGCGCCCATGGAATGACCGGTGAAATCCAGAGAAACGGCGTTGCAAAGCTGACCAGCGCCATCCAGGCGAGACTCGCAAAGGTACCGAACAAAAATGCTACGCGTCGCGAACCGTATTGGAACGGCAAAGGATACAGGCATAAAGCTTGCACCATCAATGCGAACGGAAAAGCGACCACCAGGTCCACGAAATAGTGTTCGCCGGTTCCCAGGGTTGCCAGGACGGTGAAAATCACAAAAGCCAGCGCGATGCCGCGTATCCACCGGGCGAGTCCTTTGGAATTCCACCATACCAGCAGCACCCAAGCCATGTGCAAAGACGGGATGGCATTGCGCGCGCCCTTGACGGGTACCGTTTCCAACACCAGGTGCATGGCTTGCGACGTCGACAAGGGGTGCCAGGGAAAGAGTGCCCCAAAAACGTGGATCGGCCCAGTTGCCGGGACCATGTTGTAGAACAGCACTCCTATCGGTCCGGTCACCAGGAACGCCAGCATTACGGGCAAAGCGTTCTTGTTTCTTAGGCGGAGCTGGGCGGCATAGACCAGCGCCAGCGGCAGAGGCAAAGCAACGTAGAACACTAAGCTGGCGGCATGGAGCCAGTAGTGGCGCGCGAATATTTGCCCGAGCAGAAAACTGAATTGCACGCGCAGGCTGCAATCGAAGGAATTTAAGTAAAAATCGAAGGTTTTGGGATGCAGCGCTCCGGTGTAATCCAGCAAAGTTGGAGCCACGTAGTACGAAGCCACGAACAGGACCGCGGGAAAAAATGCGCAGAAAAGGAGCGTGCGGTCTTGCTTGCGTGCCCATATCGTTCGCGTGCCCAGCACGGCCAAGCTGCTCAACCCCAGAAATGAAAAGGCCGCCACGGTTCTGGGCTGGAACCCCAGGACACGATAGTCGAGTCCCGCTAAAATGAGGCTGCCCACAGACACGCTGGCGAAGTTGATCCATGAGGGTTGCACCACCAGCAATATGACAAGAGCGCCGGCAAACTCCAGGGCCATGTACGCATCGATCACGGTGGAGGTGTAAAAACCGGCGCTCAACGAAAGCGCCAGCACGATGGCGAGGAGCGCCACCGTAAGGGCCGTTCTTATCGGGTCGGCGCGATGCAATTTGCCCGTCCAAGCTCCACCTGCACTGGCTGTATGATTTTCGAGCTGGTTCATAGTCGTGCGGCCTCGTGAGCGAGACCTGCTTCACTGCAGGGTATCAGCCTCTGAAGGCAAGCACGAAGACTGGCGGACACCCAATGAGCACTATAGTAATTGCACACCCACGACAATGCTCCAGAACTCTTAACTGAAAACTGGCTTCTCCGCGCTCCGGGCGCCTCGGCGGTGAGGACTAAGCTCGCGCCGTCCCGAACGCCCCGCCTCCTGCGCTAGAATGGGGCTCGCCGGAGCGCCCATGCCGAACCTTCGATTAGATGCCGATCGCGATATCGCTCGCGCTTCCACTCTGCCCGCACCCCTCTATTTCAGTCCAGCAACCTTTGAAGATGAAAAGACCAGGCTCTTCGCCGCCACCTGGCAGGTCGTCGGACATGTTCACCAGGCCGCGAGCCCCGGTGACTACTTTACCTTCGATCTCATCGGCGAGCCGCTGCTCATCGTCCGGGGCGAGGACGGCGTTCTCCGGGGCTTTCATAACGTTTGCCGCCACCGCGCCGGCAACCCTGCCTCCGGCTGTGGAAACCGCAAACTCTTCCGTTGCGGCTACCACGGCTGGACCTACCGCCTCGACGGTGCTCTGCTCGTCACCCCCGAATTCGATGGCGTCGAAGATTTCGATCCCCAGGACTTCGGCCTCGCCCCCGTGCGCCTGGAGGAATGGTTCAACCTTATCTTCGTCAATCTCGATCCCGAGGCCCGCCCGCTGCGCGAGAGTCTGGGCGAATTGCCCGCCCAGGCCGAGAAGTTCGATTTCCGCAGCATGCAGTTCTCCGAGCGCCGCACCTACGACATGAACTGCAACTGGAAGACCTACATCGACAACTATCTCGAGGGCTACCACGTGCCGAGCGTCCATCCCGCGCTCAATCGCGAAATCAACTACAGCGCCTACACCGTCGAGCCTTATCCCCAGTACGTCCGCCAGTGGACTCCGATCCGAGGCGCCCAGCCCGGAGACGCCGCTCCGCGCCGGTACCCGCAATCCGGCGATGACCTCACCGCCGATTATTTCTGGGTCTTTCCCAACTGGACGCTCAACTGCTATCCCGATAACATCTCGCTCAACATCATCCTGCCGCTCGGGCCCGAGCGCACACGGGCAATTTTTGAATGGTATTTGCCGGAGAAAGATCTGGAGAGCGAAGCCGCCCGCAAAGCTCTAGCCTTCAGCGACGAGATTCAGGTCGAAGACGTCAACATCTGCGAGATCGTTCAGAAGAATCTCCACTCCCGCAGCTACCACAGCGGCCGCTACAGCGTGAAGCAGGAAAAAGGCGTCCACGCCTTCCACCAGATGTACCGCGAGCTCATGCCGGCATAGGTAGTGTCGGGAGAGCCAGTTACCGTCGATTTGTCCTGAGCATCACAGAATCGACTCAGTCAACACGGATCGCGCTAGAATCGGCTACGGCAGGGACGGGCGCGATATCGTCGAGGAGGAGCGAACCTTCGGCCAACGAAGCCGTCTCCACCTACCGACATGTCCGCGTCCCGTGAAATGCGCGTTGTCATCTTCTGTCTCCTGTTGGTGGCGGCCACTCTCGCTTTCTACAATCCCATCATCCATAACCAGTTCATCGACTTTGATGACTCGTCCTACATCCTGAAAAATTTTCAGGTTCAGGGCGGCCTGACTTGGAACACGGTGAAGTGGTCGTTCACGACTTTTCGCGAAGGAAACTGGCATCCGCTGACCTGGCTATCGCATGCCTTGGACTGTCAGATCTTTCACCTCAATCCCGCTGGCCATCACTACACCAATCTTTTGCTGCACGCGGCCAACGCCGTGCTCCTGTTTCTTCTGTTGCGGCAGGCGACCGGACTTGCCTGGCCTAGTCTGGTGGTGGGCGCGTTGTTTGCGCTTCACCCCTGCAATGTTGAATCCGTTGTCTGGGCCGCTGAACGCAAGAATGTACTTAGCATGTTGTTCTTCCTGCTCGCCCTGCATGCTTACGACCGATATGCGCGGACGGGCCGACGTTATCTCTATCTGTCGGTAACCATTTTTTTTGCTCTTGGCCTGATGGCGAAGCCGCAGATCGTTACTCTGCCTTTCGTGCTGTTGCTTTGGGATTACTGGCCACTCCAGCGAATAGGCGCGGGATCCCCGGCTGACGGCTTACCTGCCGCTTCCACTCCACGCTCGTTCACCTATCTGGTCATGGAAAAATTACCCCTCTTCGTTCTTGCCGCAGCGGATTCGGTCGTTACGTTGATTGCGCAGCGCGCAGGGAACACGGTACGGACGGTTACTGAAGTCTCGGTCTCGGCGCGGGTGGAGAACGTCTTTGTCTCCTACGTGCGCTATATCGGAAAGATATTATGGCCATCCCGGCTCGCTCCCATGTATCCGCGCCCAGGGAATTCGTTGCCCGGCTGGGAAGTGGTGGGAGCTGCGGTGCTGCTGCTTCTGCTCTCCGGGCTCGTGTTGCGCTGGCGCGAACGGCGCTACTTGCTCGTAGGGTGGTTGTGGTTTCTCGGGACTTTAGTCCCGATGATCGGGTTCATAACCGTCGGTGAGCAGTCGATGGCCGACCGCTACGCGTACCTCCCCTTTATCGGTTTGTTTGTCGCCGTCGTGTGGACCCTGGACGCGGTGGCTTCCGAGCATCGAATCCCCAGCATGTGGCGCGCCGGTGCCGCCGTTCTTGTGGTCTTCATTCTGGGATGTCTTACCTATCGCCAGATCGCCTACTGGCGCGACGATGAAACCCTCTGGCGCTATACGTTGAGTGTCACCGAAGGGAATTACATGGCGCACAACAATCTGGCGCTCGCTCTGGCGAAGGCAGGACGGTCGGATGAAGCGGTCGTCGAATTCCGCGCCGCTAAGGCCCTGCACAAGTATCCGCCCGGGCAAATTCTCGCGCTCGCCCTCTACGAATTGCGTGCCGGGCATTCCCAGGAAGCGATCGAGGAATGCGATTCGGTGCTGCGCGCTTCCGCCGATCCAAAGGTTCAGGCCGCCGCGTGGAGCGAGCTTGGTCAAGCTCACTTGCAGTTGCGCCACTACGATCAGGCCGCCGAGAGCTACCAGAACGCTCTGCGCCTGAATCCGGAGAATGCAATGGCGCTGGTTGGTGCGGGCCTCCTTGCGCTGCGTCAGGGGCAGCCCGACGTGGCGGTCACTCAGCTAACACACGCGGTGAAAGTCGATCCCAGCGATGTCAATGTCCTTCTCCTCGCGCAAGCTCTGCGCCGCGACGGTCGTCCGGCAGAGGCCGATTCCGCTTCCGCGCAAGTCCGGAAGATTTCCTCGGACTTAGGCCAGGCGCAAATCGCGGCCGGACAGTTACTCTCCTTTGCCGGCCTAAAGCCGCTGTGAAAGCGCAGCCGTGGGAAAGTTCCACCGCCGAGGCGCCGAGCGCGCCGAGAAAAAGCTGGGGGAAACGACAGGCTGCAAGGGACCAAATCTTGACTTGGGATCGGAACCTGAAATTCCCCCCTCTCTCGCGCTGGCGATAGCGCCCGGGGGTTCAAGGTTTCGATTTACCCTGTGTACCTCTGTGTCGCCGGTGGTGAAGGTTTTGACTTTCCTCGCCTCTTCTCGGCGCCCTCGGCATCTCGGCGGTAGGACTCAGGTTCGCTTTAGCAGCAGACATGTTATGTCGTCGTGCTGCGGAGTGTTCCCCACGTGCCCGTCCAAATCCGCCAGCAGGGCGCGTAGCAGTTCCGCGGGAGCGGACCCCGACTCGCGATCCACCAGCCTCATCAATTCCGGTTCGCCGTATTCCTCATCCTTCCGATTGACCGCTTCCACCACCCCATCCGTAAAAATCACCAGCCAGTCTCCGCTCTCGAGTCGAGTCGTGCCCACCTGGTAGGCCGACTCCGCAAAAATCCCAACCGGGAGGCCTCCCGTCTCCAGTCGCTCCACCGCGCCCGATTTCTTTCGCAGAATCGGAACGTTGTGCCCCGCGTTGATATAAGCCACGTCTCCGGTCGCCGGATCCAGTTCGGCGAAGAAGGCGGTCGTGAAGCGAACTCCGCCCATGCTGTTTGAGCAGGCATAGTGATTCACGCCGGCCACCAGGCCCGCCAGCGCGACGCCGCTCGTCGACAATGTCCGCAGACTAGCCTGGAAGGTCGCCATCAGCATCGCCGCCGGAATACTTTTTCCCGCCACATCGGCCACCACAAACAGAATGCGGTCGTCTTTCAAGGTGCGCCCCGGCCGCAGGATCACATCGTAGTAATCGCCCGCCACCGTGTTTGCCGGACGCGTCGCATAAGCGATCTGGTATCCCGGAATCTGCAGCGGCGCGCCCGGCAGCAACCACGCCTGAATGTCCTTGGCGATCTCCAGGTCGCGCTTCATCACCACCCGATCCGCCAACTCCAACAGCAGCACCAGCAACAACAGCAATCCGCCCCACACGTGCAAGTCGAACTCAAAGACCTCGACATGCCCGGCGCGGTTGGTGTATGAAAATCCGCCGGAAGGAAAGAACAGCAGAATCAGCGCTAGCAGCACGAGCACGCGGCGCGCCGGGGTTAGCTTTTCCAGGATCGCCCAGAACAGCGCCTTCGCGATTTGCCAGGCCCGCCGGGGCCGGGACGGCTCCGCCGGCAGTTTGTCCAGCCCCGCGGAGTAGAGCCGATAACTCGAGCGCGCGTCTTTTTCAAACTCCGACCAGAGCTGGTTCACCGCCAGCCCCTCGCTCACCCGATGCCAGAACTGCCGGACATCGTCCTTTACTCGGGATCTTGGCGGAACGGCTTGCTTAGGAGAGGCCATGGCGGAGCAAACATTATAGAGCGCAGCCTACGGATGCTCGCCCTGCTCCGGCACCAGCCCCGGCGGCGGCGCCGGAATTGTAATATCCAGTTTGTTCACTGTCCCGAGCGATGACAACGGCTTGTCGAATTCGCCGACGTTGCCAACCACCAGCACCGCCATCTGCTCGCGGTGGATGTACTTCTCCGCTACCCGGGCGACGTCTTCTTTCGTAACTCTTTCGACCCCTTCCTGAAACTTCTCCAGAAAATCCAGCGGATAGCCGTAAAATTCATACGCCATTTTTTCCTGCAAAACCTTCGCCGGTGAATCGAAACGGAACACAAAAGAATTCAGAATCGCGTCCTTGGCGCGTTTGATTTCCTCATCGTTAATAGGATGCTTGGCGAGGTCCGCGATTTCCTCATCGAGCGCCTGGATGGATTCGATCGTGGTCCTGCTCTTGGTGAGCACTATCAGCCGCAGCATGCCGGGATGGTCCCAGCCCGCGGCGACTCCGCCGCCCACCGCGTATGCCAGTCCTTTCGTGGTGCGAATGTCGCCGAACAGGCGCGACGAAAATCCTCCGCCGAAAGCCTCGTTGAACACCGACGTCGCAAAGTAATCGGGATTCTTGCGCGTAATGCCCAGCGCAACCATTTGAAGGTTGCTTTGATTCACGTCGGTTTTGTCGACTTGGTAATATCCCGGCTTCGCGGGCTCCGGCTTGATCTCCGGATCGTTCGCCGCGGCGCCCTTAGGCCACGACGCAAACGCTTCGCGCAGGCGAGCTTCCATCTTCGCCGAGTCGAAGTCGCCGACTACGCCGAGGATGATGTTGTTCGGGTGAACGTACTTGCCGTGCCACTCGACCAGATCCTGACGCGTGATCGCCGCTACCGTTCGATACTCGGGGACCCGCGCATACGGGCTGTTTGCCCCGTACACCAGCTTCGCCGCTTCCCGTCCCGCAATCTGCCCGGGCTCGTCATTGCGCCGCGAGATGCCGTCGTACAAACCCTTCTTCGCAATTTCAATTTTGTCGGCGCGGAACTCCGGATTCTTCAGCAGGTCCGCGAACACGCGAAAGACGTCGTCGAAATCTTCTTTCAGACACGACCAGCTCACAGTCGTCGAGTCGACGCCTCCGCCGGTCTCGACCTTGGCGGCGCGCTGCTCCAGATAGTCGTCCAATTGATCGCCGGTCTGGGTTCTGGTGCCGCCGGTGCGCCACACTTCGCCGTAAATATCGGTCAGCCCGATCTTGTTCGCGGGAACCGAGCGCTCGCCGCCGCGAATGCGCGCCGTGCCGTCAATGGTCGGCAACTCGTGGTCTTCCTGAAGAAAAACCACCATGCCATTCGGCAACTCAATGCGCTTCGGTTGCCGCGGATAAAACGCCGGCAACCTCGAAACCGGTATCTGCTGCCAGGGCTGCGTCTGCGCCCGAAGCTGCACCCTGCCGCTGAAGAACAGGACGAGAGCGAAGAAGGAAAAGATTGCACGCTTCACTGTCCACCTCCTTGCGGTGGCGTAACCATGCTCGGTTGTCCTACGGGTGGTCCAGGCGGTGGAGGCGCAAACTCAATAATCCCCACCGTCCGGTTATCGGGCACAAACGTCTGATTCGCGACCCGCCGTATGTCCGCCTTGGTAACTTTTTCGATCCGGTCGACCGAGCGGAACAGCTCCCGCCAATCGTCATAGCGCGCCTGATGCAGCCCGAGCTCGGACGCCAGACCCTCATTCGATCCCAGCGAGCGGATCAGGTTTGCTTTCGCCCGCGTCTTGATCATTTTCAATTCCTCATCCGAGATGTCTTCTTTCTTCAGCCGTTCAATCTCCGCGTGAATAGCATCGGCTATTTCCTGTGGCTTATGGCCCGGGATCGGGAGTGCGTAAAACGCGAACAGGTGCGGATATTTATTGCCCGGATACCCGGTAAATCCAGCCGAGTCTGATGCGATTTGTTTGTCGCGGACCAGCGCCCGATAGAGCCGCGACGTGCGTCCATTCGACATCAGGTCGGCGATGGCGTTATAGACCTGGTCGTCCGGGCTGCGGTAGTCGGGGCGGTGATAGCCTTCAAGATAGACCGGCTGCGTCTGCTCGTGCAGCACGACGCTGCGTTCGGAATTCTGCGGCGGCTCGGTGGTGGTCGCCGTGTCGGGCTTGGCGCGCGCTGGAATCCGCGAAAAATATTTCTCGACGATCGGCATCGCTTCCGAAGCTTTCAAGTCTCCTACCACAGCAACCACCATATTTGAAGGCACATAGTACTTATCGAAAAACTTCTGCGCGTCGGCCGCCGAAAAAGAATTCAAGTCCGAGATCCAGCCGATCGTCGGGCGGTGATAAGGATGGGCCGCGAATGCCTCTTCCGCAAATTGCTCAAGCAGTCGCCCGAAGGGGTTGCTGTCGACGCTCATGCGGCGCTCTTCGATCACCACGTTGCGCTCTTTATAAAATTGCCGCATCACGGGATGTTGGAAGCGCTCCGATTCGAGATAGGCCCACAATTCGAGGCGATTGATGGGGAACGAGTAGAAGTATTGGGTCTCGTCCCAACTGGTGGAGGCGTTCATGTCCTCGCCTCCTTCGCCTTCGACGATCTTGCCAAACTCGTTGCTGTAAGGCGCGGAGAACTTGTCGGCGGCCGCAATCGCGTCCTTCCAGGCTTGTTCGAGTTGTTTGAGCTTCTGCTCGTCGCGCCCCACGGGCTGGTCGCGCTCGGCAATGTAGGCGGCATACGCATCTTCAACTTTCACCAGCGCAACTTTTTCGCCAGCATAGTCGCGCGTCCCAATCGTGTCCGTTCCCTTGAAGGCCATGTGCTCAAACATGTGCGCCAGGCCAGTCTTGCCCATGGGATCCTGCACCGATCCCGCGTCCACGTGCGTGAAGAACGAAAACACCGGCGCCTCGGGACGCTCGCAGATGATGATGGTGAGACCATTGGCGAGCTTCTTGACCGTGGTGCGCTTCTCGAAGGAAGCCAGATCCTGCCCGAGAGCAATCGAGCAGAGCACGAAACCGACGACAATTGTTTGTATAGAAGTTATGCGGGATTTCATCCTGCCTCCACGACCCAACACCAAAAATTCGAAGTTACGTGGAGGCAGGGAAGATTGTCAAACTCGGCTTCTCTGATTCAGACATGCAACATCCCTACCAGACGCGGCAGGCGTTCTCGGCAACCATGGGCTGTCCCGCCTTGCATCCAAAGGCCTGCTGGAAGGCAGCTGAATTCTGCACCGCGCCATTCACACGCCAGCGTCCCGGAGAATGCGGATCGGTCAGCACCCGCTTTCGCGCTTCCTGATCCGTCACGTTCTGGCACCAGACCTGCCCATACGCAAGAAAGTATCGCTGTGCAGCCGTATACCCATCGATGGGCTTCACCGGCGTATCGTCGATGATGGACATCAGCGCCATGTACGCCAGCTTGAGCCCTCCGTTGTCGGCGGTATTTTCACCCAGCGTCAATTTGCCATTGAGCTTGACCTCACCCTTGTCGTCCTTCACGGAGACAAAGCTCGAATACTCTTTGGCGGTGCAATCGACGCGCTGCTCAAATTCCTTGGCGTCCTCCGCCGTCCACCAATCGCGGAGGTTGCCCTCCGCATCGTATTTGCGACCCTGGTCATCGAAGCCGTGCGTGAGCTCGTGTCCGATCACCACCCCGATGGCGCCATAGTTCACCGCGTCATCCATTAGCTTGCCGTAAAACGGCGGCTGCAAGATGCCCGCGGGAAAGTTGATGTCGTTCATCGGAGGCCGGTAGTAGGCGTTGACCGTCGGCGGAGTCATGCCCCAATCCTTGCGGTCTGTAGGCCGGTCGATCTTCTTATACTGGCGCTGCACCTCGAACGCGCCGGCGCGCACCGAATTGCCGGCATAATCGTCGGGCTTGATCGCCACAGTGCTGTAATCGCGCCACGTGTCGGGATAGCCTATGTTGTTGACGATGGTTTTGAGCTTCTCATAGGCCTTCTTCTTCGTCGTGTCCGACATCCAGGTCAACTGGCCAATGTCCTGTCGCATTGCATTCTCGATCGCCTGCACCATCTTCAAGGTGCGCTCTTTGCCTTCGGCGCCGAATGTGCGGTCGACATAGAGCTTGCCCAGGGCCATGCCCAGCTTCGCGTCGGTAGACTTCACGCAGCGCTTCCAGCGCGGCTCCATATCTCGCTGTCCCGACATGTACTTGCCATTGAACAGGAAATCCTCTTCGACGAAAGCATTGGTCAAAAGCGGCGCGTACTCGTTGATCGTTTTCCAGCGTAGGTATACCTTCCAGTCTTCGAGGGGCACGGTGTTGAGCTGCTCGTTGACCTGTTTGAAGAAATCGGGGTTGCCCACGTTAAGAGACGTGAACTTCGGCGAGCCATTATCGGCAAAGTACAGCGTGAGGTCGAAATTTGGAGCCGCGCCAGCGATTTCCGCGACCGTCATTTTATGGTCGCGAGTTTTCGGATCGCGCCGAACCGTGCGGTCCATCGACGCCTCCGCCAGCCCCGTCTCCACAGTTAACACGGTTTTGGCCTCAGCTGCGGCCACTTCCGGCTTGTCCCCGGTGAGTTCGAACATCTTCTGCACGTGCTCCACATACTTCTGCCGCGTCTCCACCGACCTCGGATCATCCTTCAAGTAGTAGTCGCGATCCGGCAGCGCGATCCCGCCCTGGTCGAGAAGCGCAATGGTTTCGGTCGAATCGTGCATGTCGGGCTGCTGGGAGAAAGCAAACAGTGCCGGCGTCGAGTTGCGGTGCATGTAAGCAACCTGCCGAATCAGATCCGCTTTCGTCTTGATGCCGTTAATCCGTTTCAGTTCCGGCGTCAGGGGAGCATTCCCTCTTTGCTCGATCGCGCTCTCGTCCATGCACGACGCATAGTAGGCACCCACCATGGTCTCCGTCGGCGTGTGTTTCCCCGGAGCCTGCGCCCCGGTCAGTATGTCCCGCAAGATATAAAGATTGCGGTCGGCGAGTTCGTCAAATCGCCCCCACCGCGCCTTGTCCGGAGGAATCGGATTGTTCTTCATCCAGCTTCCACAAGCATATTGATAGAAGTCCACACAGGGGTCGATGGACTTATCGATGGCGTTGACGTCGAAGGCGGGGATTTCCCGGGGAACGGCGGAGGACGGGCCGGTTTGGCCCGAACAGAGTACAGCGGTCAGCAGCAAAGAAAAAACCCAGAAAATGCGAGTCATACTTGCCTCGAGTTGTGAAGTGTCGCCCCGCGACTTGCGCTAGAGAGAGCATCGCCCTACGAAGTAAAACGGTGGCGTCGGTCTGCCTAAACAACGAAACACCCAAAAAATCGAACTTACGTGGACCCAGGGAAGGTTGTCAAACGAGCGGCGTCGGGAAAATAGCGCCGCTGGAAGTAAAGCGCTACGTTGACCAGCATAATCATCACCGGCACTTCGACCAGGGGGCCGATGACGGCAGCGAATGCAGCTCCGGAGTTGATGCCGAAAACGGAAACCGCGACGGCAATCGCGAGTTCAAAGTTGTTCGAGGCTGCGGTGAACGAGAGCGTGGCGGTCTTCGAGTAGTCGGCGCCGAGTTTCTTCCCCATGTAAAACGACACCAGGAACATCACCACGAAGTAGATCAGCAGCGGCACCGCGATCCGCAGCACATCGAGCGGAAGCCGGACGATGTAAGCGCCCTTGAGCGAGAACATCACCACAATCGTGAACAACAAAGCGATCAGCGTGAGCGGGCTTACGCGGGGAACGAAATTCCGCTCATACCACTCGCGCCCTCGAATCCGCAGCAGCACCGTGCGAGTTATGAACCCGGCAAGAAAAGGAATGCCAAGATAAATAAAAACACTCTTTGCGATTTCCCCGATGGAGACATGGACGATAGCGCCCTGGAGACCGAGTTGTGCGGGAAGAACCGTGATGAAGAGCCAGGCGTACGGTGAGTAGAACAACACCTGGAACAGCGAATTGAAGGCAACCAGGCCGGCGGCATATTCGGTATCGCCGCTCGCCAGTTCGTTCCAGACGATGACCATCGCAATGCAGCGAGCCAGTCCGATCATGATGAGTCCAGCCATGTATTCGGGGTAACCGCGCAAAAACACGACGGCCAGGACGAACATCAGGATTGGGCCGACCACCCAGTTCTGGATGAGGGATAGACCAAGCACACGGGTGTTGCGGAACACCTCGTGCAGTTGCTCGTACCGCACCTTGGTGAAGGGCGGATACATCATGACGATGAGTCCCACCGCAATCGGAATCGACGTTGTACCGATGCTGAAGCGATTCAGGAACGGCACGATTCCCGGCAGTCGCCACCCCAAGCCGACCCCGGTGACCATCGCGGCGAAGATCCACGCGGTGAGATAACGGTCAAAAAAGCTGAGTCGGCGGGATGTCTTCATAGGCCGCAGAAACACTCCGGTTTTGACTCTGTTTTGAAGGGGCGCGGCTTCAGGTGCGCCGTGAGTGTTGCTAAATCAACGGCGGCTTTAGCCGCCGCGGGCACATTTTCCTCGGGAACTAATTGTTGTCGCAGCCTCTTCATCCTTAGTCGCTATCACCGCCGCCCGATGCGATCCACTTCTTTTTTCAGCGCGAGGCGGTCGAGTGCCGCCAGAGGGAGCGCGAGAAAAAGACTGATGCGCCGGTCGAGAATAAAAAACGCTTCGCGGAAGCCGCGTTCGATTTCGGCGGCATCTCCGTGAACCGCGGCAGGATCGGGAACTCCCCAGTGCGCGGTCATCGGCTGCCCCGGCCACAGCGGGCAGGTTTCCTTGGCGGCGTGGTCGCAAACCGTGAAGACGAAGTGCATCTCGGGAGCGCCCGGTCGCGCGAATTCGTCCCAGTTCTTGCTGCGCAAGCCGGTTGTGGAGATGCGAGCCATCTCAAGCTGCTTCAGAGCTTCGGGACGAACCGTCCCCGAGGCATGACTTCCGGCGCTGTAGGCGGTGAAGGCGGGCTTTCCTTTGTGGTTGAGGATCGCTTCGGCCATGATCGAACGCGCCGAGTTTCCCGTGCACAGGAACAGAACGTTGTAGCGAGTTTCCACGGTTAGTCTCCAGTTCGTCTTCAGCGAGCTATCCGTAGAGACGCGGCTTGCCGCGTCTCAGTTGCAGCAAGTCGGCCCACAGCACACCTTCTGCGCCTGCTTCGGTTTCACCGCGCGCACAAAAGCACTCATGAATTTCTCATCGACCTGCGCCGCGATGGCGTCCACGTCGATGCCCGAGGAGGAGAGGAACTCGCGGGCGTCGTCAACGCGATAGATTCGCGTCGGCTCAACCTCGATTTGCTCAAAACCGGCGGCGGCGAGCTTGCCGCGATATTCGTTTTCTTCCAGAGCGCCGGCTATGCAACCCACCCACAACAGCACACTCTGACGGACCTCGGGGGCGATTTCGCCGCGCGTGACCACGTCGGACACAGCCAACCGTCCACCAGGTTTGAGCACGCGAAATGCCTCGCGCAGCACCCGGTCCTTGTCGGCGGAAAGATTGATCACGCAGTTGGAAATAATCACATCGACCGTGTCGTCGGGCAGGGGAATACTTTCAATCTCGCCTTTCAGGAATTCGACGTTCTCCGCACCCGCCTTGCGCTTGTTCTCGTTGGCCAGCGCTAGCATCTCGTCCGTCATGTCGAGGCCGTAAGCTTTGCCGGTAGGTCCAACGCGCCGCGCGGAGAGCAACACATCGATGCCGCCGCCCGAGCCCAGATCAAGCACAATCTCGCCGGGAATCAGTGTCGCGAGGGCGGTTGGGTTCCCGCATCCGAGCGAGGCCAGCATCGCCTCTTCGGGAATCTGCTGCGCCTGCGACTGATCATAGAGATTCGAGGTGATCGGATCGCAGGAAAGTCCGCTGGCCGGCGTCGCTCCGCAGCAACTGCTGCCGCCGCTCTTGTTCATAACGCGCAACGCAGCTTGTCCGTATTTTTCTTTTACGACTTCTTTAATATCGACATTGCTATCGGGCATCGTGGCTTCTCCTATTTACAGAATTGGACAAGGTCTTGCGGCTTGAGCGCCTTGTTCCGGGTGCAGCACTCGGCGTAAAGAAATTGCAGAATTTCGCGCAGCGCTTCGGTGTTGGCGGTGTAACGCAGAAACGTGCCCTTGCGCTCGACTTGGACCAGGTCTTCATTCTTGAGCTTGTCGAGATGGTGAGAAAGCGTGGAGCCGGGGATCTCAAGCTCGTCCTGAATCTCGCTGACAACGAGGCCCTCGGGATGCGCGGAGAGCAGCAATTGCATGATGCGCAGCCGCGGCTCGGTGCCCATGGCGGAAAACATGTCGGCGTAGCGGGCGACGCGTTCACTATTCGTGCGGAGCTTGCTGGCGGCGCTGACCATAGTTCGATAATACTAGAAATATGGAGTAAGAATCAAGAAATAGTTTCCCCATACCCCTGCGTGCCAACTCTTTTTGCCGCCAACTATACTGGAAGCCGTTTCGAAGCCGCAGCGCGTGGCTCGCGGCTCGTAGCGAACGGCCAACGACTGACAACCAACGACCAACGGCCAACGACGAACCAACCGCCATGTCCGCTCCCATCATCGTCGAAGTGCGGGGCCGCAAGCTCAAGCTCACGAATCTTGACAAGGTTTTCTATCCCGCCACCGGGTTCACCAAGGGGCAGGTGGTGGATTTCTACGTCCGCATTGCGCCCGTGCTGGTGCCGCATCTTGCGGGACGGGCGCTAACCATGAAGCGCTATCCGGAAGGCGTGGATCAGGAATTCTTCTTTGAAAAGAACGCGCCCATGCATCGGCCCGACTGGGTGAAGACCGCGCCAATTTGGAGCGAGAGCAACCACCGCACCATCCACTTCATTCTCGCCGACGATTTGCCCACGCTGGTGTGGATCGCGAACCTGGCGTCGATCGAACTGCACCCGTCCCTCTCGCTGGCCGCCGACATCCGGACGCCGACCATGATTGTTTTCGATCTTGACCCCGGACCTCCGGCGAACATCGTGCAGTGCGCGCAGGTTGGCCTCCGGGTGCGCGAGATTTTCGATCACTTCGGGCTAAAGAGTTTTCCTAAGACCTCCGGCTCGAAGGGCATGCAGATCTATGTCCCATTGAACTCGGCGATATTGCCTGTGAAAACCAGCTACGAGCAGACCAAGTCTTTTGCTCACGCGGTGGCGCGACTGCTGGAGCAGGAACATCCCGAACTGGTTGTCTCGGATATGAAAAAGGCCGTGCGCACCAATAAAGTTTTCGTCGACTGGAGCCAAAACGACGAGCATAAGACGACGATTTCGGTGTACTCCCTGCGCGCGCGTGAGCATCCGACGGTGTCGACGCCGGTTACCTGGGAAGAAGTCGAGCAGGCGCTGAAGAAAAAAGATGCCGGGCGTCTGGTGTTCGAGGCGAAAGACGTGCTCGCGCGCATGGAGAAGATGGGCGACCTGTTCGAACCCGTGCTGAAACTGAAGCAGAAGATGCCGCAGTTGGCGGGACTGGCTGCCGGATCGGAAATAGAATCGGAGGAGAAAGACGACGAAGGCATCAGCATCGCCGCCCAGGCCGAAGCGCCGCCGCGCCCGAAGAAGAAAACGGAGAAGTCAGCAGCAGGAAAGCGTCGCAAGTTATAATCGCAGCTTGCGCGTGTGGACTGCGGGGAGTTCGGTCTTGCGTTTTGATTTTGGGTGGCGCGGCGCTTCAGCGCTGCGGTGACTGCAAGCTTTAGACTGCGGCTTTAGCCGCTGAGGGCCGCAGCCGCGCAGCACCGAACCATTATGGCGCACCTTTACGTGGGCACTTCCGGATGGGCTTATCCGACATGGAAGCCCGTTTTCTATCCGGAGAAACTTGCGCAGAAAAACTTTCTGAACTTCTACGCTTCGAAACTGAATGCCGTCGAAGTCAACTACACCTTCCGCCAATGGGCAAAACAGACGACCGTCCAGACGTGGATTGCCGAAACGCCCGAGCATTTCCGCTTCAGCATCAAGGCGCACCAGTCGCTCACGCACATCAAGCGATTGCGGGGCGCGCAAAAATCCTTGACGCGCTTTCTCGCCACGCTGAAAGCATTAAAGCGCGCCGGGCGGCTGGGCCCGTTGCTCTTTCAGTTGCCGCCGAATTTCAAAGCGGACCAGGCACTGCTTTCCGAGTTTCTGAAAAGCTTGCCGCGAAGTGTGCGCGCGGCGTTTGAGTTCCGCCACGAATCCTGGTTTACCGATGCTACTTGGCGCACGCTGCGCAAGCGCAACATCGCACTCTGTGTGGCCGAAACGGAAGACCGCAGCACTCCCGACGTAGTTACCGCCGATTTTTCCTACTACCGCTACCGCAAACCCAGCTACTCCGCCGGAGAACGCAAGAGGATGGGCGGTCGCATTCGGGAGCGTCTCGCCAGCGGCCGCGATGTGTTCGCGTACTTCAAGCACGAAGAGACGCCCGAGGGCGCGCTGTATGCGGTGGATCTTCTGCGCGCGGTTGGCAGGGACTAGTCGGTGGAGCGACGGGCGTCCTCGCCCGTCACGGCGTGAGGTCCAGCAATCTCTAGCCCGCACCCTGATCGTTACTTTCTCGGTTCTGCCTGACATCCCATACTCATCGCATGGTCGCCGATGCCAATTCGCGAACGCTCTCTGCCTTCCTCGACTATCTTCGAGTCGAGCGCGGATCGGCGAAGTTGACGATTGCCGCTTACACCAGCGACCTGGCGCAGTTCGCGGAGTTTTTGGAGAAGCGCCACGTGGTTCTGAGCGGAGCGCGGCGCGAAGACGTGCGCGAATACATCCAGGAATTATTTTCGAATTCACTCGACGGTCGCTCGGTGGGAAGAAAGCTTTCGGCCATCCGGCATCTTTATCGGCATTTGCTGCTCGATGGAAAGATCGACAAGGATCCGACCCTGAACATCGACCTGCCGAAGCAGTGGAAGGTGCTGCCCAAGGCGCTGAGCCGCGACGAAGTCGGAGCCATGCTGGCCGAAACTATGCTGGCGGAAACGCAGCCGCGAAATCAAACGGCGCGAGGGCAGGCGCTCGCGCTCCGCGATCACGCCATGCTGGAACTTCTCTATGCCGGAGGCGTGCGCGTTTCCGAAGTTGCCGACGCGCGCCTCGAAGACCTAAAGCTTGAAATGGGATACATCCTGGTGCGCGGCAAGGGCGACAAAGAGCGCATGGTGCCGCTGGGAGTGCCGGCCCAGCGAGCATTACAGCAATACTTGAAAAGCGGCAGGGAAGTAATTGCAAAGAAAAGAAGTTCGCCGCTCCTATTCTTAGGCACGGGAGGCCGCCGCCTTACCCGTCAGCGCGTCTGGCAGTTGGTCGGGAAAGCGAGCCTTGCCTCCGGACGCCACGCCAGTCCGCACATGCTGCGGCATTCTTGTGCTACCCACATGGTGGAAAATGGGGCCGATCTTCGGACCGTGCAGACCATCCTCGGCCACTCCGACATCTCGACGACGCAGATTTATACGCACGTTGCGCTCGACCGGCTGAAGAGCGTGTATGCGAGGCATCATCCGCGGGCGAAGGCGAGGGGCAATTTGTAATTTTGTAATCGGGTAATTTGGTAATTTGAAAATCGTCAAGACGCCGAGTTTCGGCACGGGCCCAGTTTCAAATTACCAAATTCCCAAATTACTCAATTACCAAATCATGAAACAGCCTCGCACCATCGTCGAGCGCGCTACCGATGACTTCCTGCGCCACTTGCGGGAGCGCAATGCCTCGGCGCACACGATCAAGGCTTACACCGGAGATCTCGACGGCTTTGCCGCTTACATCGGTTCGCGCGGTTGGAAGACGATCGACCACATCGCGATCCGCGGGTTCCTCTCGCATCTGTATGACAAAGGCTTGAGCAAGACTTCCGTCGCTCGGGCGCTGGCCGCGGTGCGGTCGCTCTATCGCTGGCTGGCCCAGGAAGGCGTGGTCGAGCAGAATCCGGCGAAGCTGGTTTCCACGCCACGGTTGCCGAAGAAATTGCCGCGCGTTCCGACGATTGAGGAAATGAATTTTGTGCTCGACGGCAAAATGCCGGAGGTCGCATCGTTTCCCGAGCGCGATCGTCTGATGTTGGAATTGCTCTACGGCTGCGGCATTCGCAACTCGGAACTGGTCGGCATTAATCTCGATGACATCAGCCTGAGCAACGAAGCCATTCTGATTCGCGGCAAAGGGAAGAAGGAACGTTACGTCCCGTTTGGAGGGTCGGCGCTGGCGGCGCTTGCCGTCTATTTGCCGTGGCGGCAACAACTGCTCATCGCGTTGAATAACACACCGAATAACACGCCGAAGAAGACGATGCCGGGGAAAGGTATGCCCGCGCTGCTCGTCAACCAGCGCGGTGGACGGCTTACCACGCGCAGCGTAGGCCGCATCGTCAAGCGCATCGCGGTTGCCAAGGGACTATCGCCCGAGGTTCATCCGCATACTCTGCGTCACGCCTTCGGGACCCACATGCTGGAGGAGGGAGCGGACCTGCGTGCCATCCAGGAACTGCTTGGGCACGAGCGGCTGGCGACCACGCAACGCTACACGCAGCTCTCGGTCAAGCACGTGATGAACGTTTACGATCAGACTCATCCCCGAGCCAAGTGATGACGAATTTTGCAGTGCGCCAGTTCCCGATTTTCCGGCGACTCAAGCCGTAACGGCTCACCCTCGAGTCCGATATAATCCACAGCTTCAGATGGCACTCACTTCCGGCACGAAACTCGGCCCTTACGACATCCAGTCGTTGATCGGTTCTGGAGGTATGGGCGAGGTGTATCGGGCTCGCGACTCGCGGCTTGATCGCATTGTGGCCATCAAGGTTCTGCCCACGTCTTACTCGGCGGATACGGAGCGGCTGCAGCGATTCGTGCAGGAAGCTCGCGCGGCGGCGGCATTGAATCATCCGAACATTCTTTCGATTTTCGATATTGGGGAGGAGCGCGGCGCTCCCTATATCGTTTCCGAATTGCTGGAAGGGCAAACGCTGCGGGAGCGGATCAGGAACGGACCGCTTTCCAGCCGCAAGGCGATTGACTACGCGTTGCAGGTGGCGCGGGGATTGGCGGCGGCACACGAAAAGGGAATCGTGCATCGCGACCTGAAGCCGGAAAATTTATTTTTGACCGGCGACGACCGCGTGAAGATTCTCGACTTTGGTCTGGCGAAACTGACGCGTCCGGAAACGGACTCGGGTGCAGACGCGCCGACCGTGCAGGTAAACACCGAGCCGGGCCAAATTATGGGGACGGTGGGGTATATGTCGCCGGAGCAGGTGCGGGGAAAGGCGGCCGACCATCGCTCGGACATCTTTGCTTTTGGGTCGATTCTGTACGAGATGCTTTCGGGGCAGCGCGCGTTTCGGGGAGAAACTCCGGCCGACACGATGAGCGCGATTCTGAAGGAAGAGCCCGCTGAACTTTCGGAAACGGCGCGCAATGTTCCGCCGGCATTGGAACGAATGGTGCGGCATTGTCTGGAGAAAAATCCGGCACAGCGTTTCCAATCGGCGGGAGATCTGGCTTTCAATTTGGAAGCGCTGACGGATAGTTCGGTGGTGGGAACGACGAGCGCGCAGACGGCGATTGCAGAGGCGGCGATTGCAGAAAAGACGACCGCGCAGAAAAAAGAAGTTGCCTCGCGCAGCCAACTGTTTGGACTGACCGGGGCGCTGGTGCTGGCGGCGTTGCTGATGGGGGTCGGCTGGTGGTTGGGCCGAGGCAGCGGGCGCGCTCCTTTGGCGGAGTATCAACCGATCACGTTTCGCACCGGTTCCATCGGGAATGCGCGCTTTACGCCGGACGGCAGCATTGTGTACAGCGCTTCGTGGGACGGAGGCGAAAACCAGTTGTATATCGGGCGCACGGATGACCATGGCGCGCGCGAACTCGGAGTGAAGGACGCGGAACTGCTGTCGATTTCGAAGAGCGGAGAGTTGGCGGTTCGGCTCAACTCGGCGAGCTTGGGCGGTTATGCGGTGGTGGGAACGCTGGCGCGGATTCCCATGAGCGGAGGAGCCCCCCGAGAAGTGCTGGACAATGTGCAGGACGCGGACTGGGCGGCGGACGGCGAGAATATGGCGGTGGTTCGTTACATGCCGGAGAACGGTCACTGGCGTTTGGAGTATCCGATCGGGAAGGTGCGGTTCGACGGCATCAACTGGATCAGCCATCCGAAGATATCGCCGGACGGGAAGTGGGTGGCGTTTGCCGATCATCAAAACGCGGTCGGCGACGACGAGGGTTCGATCGCGGTGATTGGCTCGGATGGCACGGACAAGGAGAAGATACTTTCTGCGGGCTGGGCCACTCTGCAGGGAGTCGTCTGGTCGCCGGCGGGGGATGAGATCTGGTTTACGGCCTCCAACAGCGGGAGCGCCGGTAACCCGCGGGCCGTAACCCTATCGGGCAAAGTGCGAACGATTACCAATGTGCCGGGAGGAATGTGGCTGCAGGATGCGCGGAACGGATTGGCGTTGATGGTGACTCATCAGCGACGCATCGGGATTCGTGGAATGCCGCCGGGTGGAAAAGAGGAGCGTGAACTGGGGTGGTTCGGTTGGTCGATTCTGAGCGATCTTACGCCGGATGGCCGGAAGGTTTTATTCGATGAGGAGGGCGATGGTGGCGGATCGAATTACACCGTGTTTGTGCGCGATACCGACGGGTCGCCGCCGGTGCGGATTGGCGAGGGAGCCGGCTTAGCGATCTCTCCCGATGCCAGGTGGGTGATCACGCAACCGGCGAAGGGCGGGCCGCTCAGCCTGGTGCCGACGGGAGCAGGCGAGGCACGGCAGTTGACGCACGACCACGTGAGCTACCAGATCGTGCGGTGGTTGGCTGGCGGCAAAGAGTTGCTGGCGAGCGGGATTGAGGCCGGACACGGTGTGCGCGACTATGTGATTGAAGTCAACAATGGTACTTCGAGGCCAATCACTCCAGAAGGTGTGGGTGGTGTGCATCCGTCTCCGGACGGCCGGAACACGGCGGTGCAGGGACCGGATGGGAAATGGGGCATTTGGCCGCTGGATGGAAGCGGTATGCGCCCGATCCCGGGGCTGGACTCCAACTACCGCGTGAGTGGTTGGTCGCCGGATGGAGAGTCGCTGTACGTGGTCTCCACCCGGCAACGCGAGAAGACGCGGAACGTTTCTCGGGTCAATACAGTTACCGGCAAAATGGAGCCGTGGAAAACCTTCGGGGAAGGCTTGGCGGCGGGGGCCGTGAGCGTTGGCGGGTCTTATCGGTCGGGTGACGGGGGCGCGTATGCCTATCTCTACGTGCAGACGCTGTCGCAGGTGTATGTGGTTAGGGGGATGAAGTAATAAGGTGGACGCGGCCAGGAGCGCCCCCGCCACACTAGAATGGGTGATATGAAGAAGAGTTTCTTGATCGTGACTGCGGTGGCGATCGTGCTTGGGTTGGGCTGGGTTGGGCTGGCGGGGGCTCAGGATGCTGAGGGGCCGATGTCGGATTTGCGATTTGTGGTGGTGCGCGACTACAACGGCACGCCGGTGAGGAATGCGGCAGTGGTGCTGCATCCGCTGGATCGGAAGGGAAAGCAGTCGAAGGGTGGATTGGAGTTGAAGACGGACAACGATGGGCGGACGAACATTGACGGGATTCCGTATGGTCCGCTGCGAGTGCAGGTGCTGGCGCCGGGTTTCCAGACTTTTGGGGAAGACTACGAGATCAACAAGCCGGAACTGGAGATTACGGTGAAGCTGAAGCGTCCGGGCGGGCAGTACTCGGTTTACGGGAACAGTGGAGACGCGAAGAAAACGGACGACAAGAAGCCGCCGCAGCAAAAGCCGCCGCAGTGATGGCGCGAAGGCGGAGACCGGAGAATGCATATGAAAACAAATGTTTTGATGGTGATGGTGGTGGCGATCGTGCTTGGGGCGGGCATGATCGGGTTGGCTTGGGCTCAGGATGACGCGGGGCCAACGTCGAGTTTGCGGTTTGTGGTGGTGCGCGACTCCGACGGTAAGCCGGTGAGGAATGCGGAGGTGGTACTGCATCCAGTGAAACGCAAGGGACGGCAGGATAAAGGAGAAATGGAGTTGAAGACGGATGCAGAAGGGAAGACGACCATTGACGGGATTCCGTATGGTCCGCTGCGAGTGCAAGTGCTGGCGCCGCATTTCCAGTCTTTTGGGGAAGACTACGAGATCAACAAGCCGGAGATGGAGCTTACGGTGAAGCTGAAACATCCGGGCGGGCAGTACTCGGTGTACGAGAATCATGGGGACGAGAAGAAACCGCAATAAGGCGCTGGACGCGGGGAGTGGAGGGAAAATTATATTTGCGGGAGGTGACAGGGAGAGCCGGGTGGCCTACAATCGGCTGCCATGGGATCGCGGGAACTCACCGTCGAGCGCTATGAAGGAGTGGGGGACGATCAGCGGATTCTGTTGCTGCGCGGGCCGATCACGATGGAAACCGCCCCGCAATTCGAGCGCGCGGTGCGCCACGAGAGCGCGGAGACGATGATTCTGGACTTGTCGAATGTCCCTTACATTGATTCGGTGGGATTGGGGTCGCTGGTAGCGGCGTACGTATCGCATCAGAAAACGGGGCGATATCTGGTGTTGACGGGGATGAAGCCGCGGGTGCGCAAGATTATGGAAATCACCAAGGTGAAGGATTTCTTCGTGACCTTTGGCACGACGTGGGAAGCGGTGGAAGCGCTGGCTAACACCGGGATGGCCTGAGTGTAATAGTTTGAACTCGACCTTGCGGACAGCCTTGGCAAGGCTCCATGTATCGCACAGAGGCAATATTCTGTCCCTCCCCCAGTACCCCCGTTTTGCGCAGGTGACCGACCCGATTGGGGGTTTTGAGTGTAATGGATTTAACAACAGTTTAGGTCTGCCTAGGTCTTGCGCCGTGACTCCCGACCGGTTGCCAAATCCTATAAACTCGGCCCACCCATGCCCAGATGGTCTTCGGGCGCTCACTATTGACTGGAACGCATGGTTCGGGCAAAATGCTGTGCCAAAGTCTGTGGGCAGCCCAGCGGCTTGAGGCAGAAATTTCGCCTTTCAAGTTCACACATCCTGCAGGGCCATTTTGCCCAGAGGAGGAACCTATGTTCCGCAGCATTGCGTACCCGACTGTCTTTGTCGTGCTGATGTGTTGCGCACTGCCGACTCGCGCTCAGCAGGTGCCACTCGCAACCACCGCCTGCTCTTACACTTTCACCTCCGGCAGCAAGAATACCTATTTGAGCTACTGCGTCACGGCGAATGGGAATATCACCCAACTTCAGACGCCTTTGAATGAGAGCTTCTTGATCAACAGTGAAGGGTACGGCCTCTGCAACGAAAGTCCCGCAGTCGAATATCACGACTATGCTTCGGAGGATACCGGAAACTGGAACCCTGCAACCCTTGTGGGTCAAACCGCGACTTCCGTCCAGATCGCACGCAGCACAAGTGATGGCAACTGGACGCTTACCCAGACGATTACACAGGTCGCGGCGACGTCGTCCATCAAGGTTGCCATGAAACTAAGAAACAACACCTCCACGGGCAGAGTCGCATACCTGATTCGTTATTTTGACGGCGGCCCGTACGGCTTCGGCGGGTCATACTCCTCTTCGGCAACCCAAAACAGCGCGTTTACATGGTTTGCCTCACCCGCAACCAATCTGGTTGGACTGACGCTACAAACTGTGGGCACACCGCCGTCAGGTTTCAGCGGTGGATACGCACAAGACGTCGAAACGAGCCCGAACGCTTGCGCCTTCGCGTTCAATTCTCCCGGGGGAGTGGTAAATATCTTCCCTGGATCGGTTCTGATGGCATACGTCGCGTCGGTCCCATCACATGGATCAAAGACCTTCACCGTGAGCTACAAGGGCATGTAGAGAATCTCCCTCGACGGCCCTCCAGAACAAGTGGAGCCGCCGGGCTGGGCGGATAGTTGATGCAACCAGGCGTTAACGCTCAAAACCCCCTACCAAGGGTCTTGTCTGACGGCGGCCACATCCGACAGCATGTTGTGCAAGGTGAAGTCTTGGCTATCACAGCTTAAGGGTAGCAAGCGATTTGCGGGCTCACGTGATCACGGGAATGTCGCTCATTCCTGCGGTGCCGAATATGCGGCGGTAGCGTTCGATCTCTTTCGCTGTGCCGAGTGCCTTGGCGTAGTTGTCGGAGAGCTTCACTGCGGGCTTGCCTTCGACAGTGGATACCTTGCAGATCAGGCTGATGGGGTCAAAGTCGCTGCCGCCGGCGGGATCGCAGCCGCGGAAATCGTTGGTCAGCAAAGTTCCCCAGCCTGCACTGAAGCGGATGCGCCGGCCGGGGGTCCACTTTTGGCGATCGAAGAAATCGGCGGCGCTGCGGAAGTCATTCTTAACACTGCTGGCCGTGACGCCGCTCGCCAGCGCTCCTCCGAAATAGGCGTGCAGGCCGAGGATGTCATCGACGTCGAGGGCGTCGGAGGCGATGATGAGCTTGTCTTGCGGGTCTCGACCGCGCCCCTTGAGCCACTCGATATATTCGTCGCCGGCGACGTAGGGATTCTTGCTGTCGATGCGCTGACCGGTCCAGTCAGCGGTCCAGGCGGGGGCATTTTCGAGAAATTGCGTGGTTCCAAAAGTATCCGGCAGCATGATGCGGAGAGCGCCTTCGTATGTGGCCTGCCACAACTCGAGGACGCGGTACTGCGAAGCCTTCATGGCATCGTCGTTGGGCGCGAGCGCGGCCATGACCATGGGGATCTCATGCGCGTTGGTTCCGATGGCTTCGAGATCGTGCTTGTGGGCCAGGAAAGCGTTCGAGGTTCCAGTAAAGGCGCTGCCGAGATTCGCTGCCATGGCGTTGACTACGTATTCCTGCCAGAGGAAACTATGGCGGCGGCGCGTTCCGAAGTCGGCGACGGCAAGCCCGGGGACGCCGCGCAGCCGCTCGATCTTGCTCCACAGTTTTGTTTTCGCCCGCGCATAAAGGATGTCGAGACCGAACTCGCGCAGTTTTTTCAAACCGGCTCGGGTCTTGAGCTCGTCAAGGATGGAGAGCGCATAGAGTTCCCACATGGTGGTTTCAGTCCAAAGGCCGTCGAAAGAGAGATGGAACTGTCCGTCCTTGACCGATAGTTCATAGTCCGACAATCGGAAATCGCGTTCCAGCCATTCCAGAAAGGCGGGTTCAAAGATTCCGCGCCGGCCATAGAACCTGTTGCCGGCAAGCCAGACCAGTTCCGACCTTCGAAACTGGAGGCGGCGAGCGTGCTCCATCTGGTGGATAAGCTCTTCGCGCGGGAACATGTCGGCGAGGCGCACGGAGGTGGAGCGGTTCAACAGTGAAAACGACACGCGGGTTTTCGGGTAATGCTTCCAGATGAACTGGAGCATCAGCAGTTTGTAGAAATCGGTATCGAGCAGGGACCTGGTAACCGGGTCCAGTTCCCAGTTGTGGTTGTGCGCCCGCTCGGCGAAGTTGACGATCATCGCGTACTATCCTCTGCGACAGTCCGGAGAAAATCAACCGCGGTAACTTGTGGGGTGCCTTTTTGTGGCCGGGCTGACTTTGGGAAGGCAAACACGGTACTATCAAATTTCCGCATGAGACTGCCTCGACCCTCCACCGCGGCTCGGAGTTGTTCATCGTTATTTGTTGCCATGGGGCAGGCCCACGGCTGGGCGGAGTTCTCTGGCCGTGCGCTCCACGCGCTCGCGGCCGGGGTTCTGCCCGCGATGTTCCTTCTGCGCTCGACTCGCGAGGAAATTTACAACATTCTGTGGGCGCTGGTGTTCGGTTTTGCCACGCTGAATATTTTGAGCCTCGGGGCGCGCCGTTTCGAACAGGAAAAGGTTGGTCTGACCTTTGGTGAGATTCTGGCGATACTGGTCGTCGTGGTGGCCATCGTTCTGCTGGGTTGGGAGATGCTGTATCTGTTCCACATTCTGCCGATTCGCCTCACGCCGCGCTGACCCGGATTGCGGTATGATCGCGGTGTGGCGAAACGCGAATCCAATTTTGACGTGACTTGCCCCTGCTGCGGCGCGGTCATGAAGATCGACGCGGCGACGCGCAGCATCATCGCGCACACCGCCCCGGTCAAGCCGAAAACCTTCAACGACATGGAAGAAGCGGCTCGCGCCATGAAAGAACAGGACAGCCGGCGCGACTCGATCTTCCGCCAATCGATGGAAGCGCAAAAGCATGCCTCGGAACTGCTGGAGAAAAAATTCCAGGAGGCGGTGAAGAAGGCCAAAGAAACGCCGGACACGGGAAGGCCGATCCGGGATTTCGATCTCGACTGATTTTGCTTTTTCACCGCCGAGACACCGAGTACGGCGAGAAACGCAAAAGTTTAACAGCCCGTGGTACAAGTGCGGTTCGTATCAAAGCACGCCTTCAGGCGTACCGTAAGTGCCGCGTTATGAATGTGCCTTCAGGCGCCGAGGACGGCAATCGGAGTTTCACCGCAGGCTCTTAAATGACTGGACCTCTTCTTCTGGGACACCGTGGGGCGCGGGCTTGCCGACACATCCCTGAAAATACTTTGGCATCGTTCGAGCTCTGTTTGCAGCACGGATGCGACGGGTTCGAATTTGACGTGCGCCGTTCCGCCGACGGGCAGGCTGTGATCCGCCACGACGCGACGATTGCCGGAGTGAAGATTGAGAACGCGGCGGCGAAAAGCCTGGCGCTGCCCACACTGGAAGAGGTTCTGCGCCAATTTGCGGATCGGGCATTTCTCGATATCGAGTTGAAGGTGGCGGGGTTGGGGCCGCAGACGCTCGCGGAGTTGCGCAAGCATCCGCCGCAAAAAGGATACGTGGTTTCGTCGTTTCTTCCCGATGTCCTCACGGCAATCCACGATCTCAACCCGGCGATTCCGCTGGGATTTCTTTGCGATTCGCAGGATCACCTTCGAGGTTGGCGCCAAATGCCCGCGGAGTGGGTGATTCCGCAATTCGACCTGGCAGATCGCAAATTGGTCGAACTGGTTCATGCGGCAGGAAAGAGAATCATGGTCTGGACGGTGAATCGCGCCGAACGCATGCGTGAGTTCGCAGCGTGGGGCGTGGATGCCATCATCTCGGATGACACGGAATTGCTAGTTCGCTCGGTAGTCACGTAGGGACGGCCGCCCTCGGCCGTCCAAGCCGAGCGAAGCTCGGCAGCGCTCTTTGTTGGGGCCATTCGTCAGATTCACTCTCGCTGGTTGCATCGTCGCCATTGCTCCCGGAATTCGTCTCATTTACATTGAACAGGATGTCCACCACAGGCGAACGATTCGAGCGAGCGGTTCAGATCATGGCGCGGTTGCGGGCTCCGGGCGGATGCCCGTGGGATCGCGAACAGACCTTCGACACTATCAAGCCCTACACTCTGGAAGAGACTTACGAAGTCCTCGAAGCCATCGACAATCGCGATTGGCCGGAACTGACCGGCGAGTTGGGCGACCTGCTGTTGCAGGTGCTGTTCTATTCGCAGATGGCAAGCGAGGAAGGCCACTTCTCGGTGGATGATGTGCTGGACCGGCTTTCTAACAAATTGGTGGACCGGCATCCGCACGTGTTTGGTGAAGTGAAGGCAGACACTCCTGCCGAAGTTCTGCGCAACTGGGAGGCGCTCAAGGCGGAGGAGAAAAAGAAACGGTTGGCGGCGCGCGGAGGCAAGAAGGCGGAGTACACAGATGACTCGCAGTCGGTGCTCTCGGGCGTGTCCTCAAAAATGCCGGCGCTGATGGAGGCTTATAAACTAAGCTCGCGTGCGGCGCACGTGGGATTCGACTGGCCGGAGATTGAGGGGCTTTTTGCCAAGCTCGAAGAAGAGACGGTGGAGTTGCGGGAGGAGCTGAAGGCTGTGCCGGTGCGCCCTTTCAAGGGTCCATCGGTTGGGACGGGGATTGCCGGGTCGGGAAAGCCGCAGGTTCCGCCGGAACTGCGCGAGCGCCTGGAAGATGAAGTTGGAGATCTGCTCTTCGTGCTGGTGAACATTGCGCGCTATCTGTCGCTCGATCCGGAGTCGGCGTTGCGCAAGACGAATCGCAAATTCAAGCGCCGCTTTCAATGGATGGAGGAACGCCTGCGCGCCAGCGGGCGAGCGCCACAGCAGGCGTCGATGGATGAACTGGAAACACTATGGCAACAGGCGAAGCAGCGGGAAAAACACGCGTGACCGGAGTGACCACCGGAACATCAACCGGAACTACAACCGGAA
>Ga0209039_10000855_pt1 | contig 29287 bp, 24 predicted proteins | sample BogFormECP12_OM1_FD_188238 | JGI IMG/M metagenome (GOLD analysis project Ga0209039, IMG submission 188238) | Bog forest soil microbial communities from Calvert Island, British Columbia, Canada - ECP12_OM1 (SPAdes) (version 2) | ecosystem: Environmental > Aquatic > Freshwater > Wetlands > Bog ... | reverse complement strand
ACCTGCGCCTCGCCGAACTTGGCCGCCGTCTCGGCCTTGTTCAACCCTTGCAGCGCGCCGTAGTGCCGCTCGTTCAAACGCCACGAGCGGTCGACCGGAATCCACATCAGGTCCATCTCGTCCAGGAGGATCCACAACGTGCGGATGGCGCGCTTCAGCACCGAAGTGTAGGCCACATCGAAGGTGTAGCCCTCGGCCTTCAACACCAACCCGCCGTCGTGGGCCTCCTGGTTGCCTTTCTCCGAGAGGTCCACGTCGGTCCAGCCGGTAAAGCGGTTTTCCTTGTTCCACGTGCTTTCGCCGTGGCGCACCAGTACCAGCTTGGTCACTGCCGGAATGCCTTTCTACCAAGGAACCGGGCGGCCGGGCCAAGGCGTTCTTCGATGCGCAGCAACTGGTTGTACTTGCAGATGCGGTCGGTGCGGCTGGCGGAGCCGGTCTTGATCTGCCCGGCGCCCATGGCCACCACCAGGTCGGCGATGAACGGGTCTTCGGTTTCGCCGGAGCGGTGCGATACCACCGCCGTGTAGCCGGCCGCCGCCGCCATCTGCATGGCCTCCAGCGTCTCGCTCACCGTGCCGATCTGGTTCAGCTTGATGAGAATCGAATTGGCGATGCCCTGCTCGATGCCACGCTTGAAGATCGAGGGGTTGGTCACGAAAATATCGTCGCCCACGAGCTGGATCTTCCTCCCCAGCACTTCGGTCATCAGCATCCAGCCCGGCCAGTCCTCTTCCGACATGCCGTCCTCGATGGAAATCAGCGCCGGATACTGCCTCACCCAGTTGGCCCAGAACTCCACCATCTGCTCGGAAGTGCGCTGGCTCTTGTCGGACTTTTTGAAGACGTACTTGCCATCCTGGTAGAACTCGCTGGCGGCCGGATCGAGGCACACGCCGATCTGCTCGCCGGGCTTGTAGCCGGCCTGCGAAATAGCCTCCAGGACGGATTCGATGGCCTCCTCGTTGGATTTCAAGTTGGGCGCGAAGCCGCCTTCATCGCCCACCGCCGTGGAGTAGCCCTTCTTGCTCAGAACTTTTTTCAGGGTATGGAACACCTCGACGCCCATGCGCAGCGCTTCGGAGAATTTGGGTGCCCCGAAGGGCGCGATCATGAACTCCTGCACGTCCACGGAATTGTCCGCGTGCGCGCCGCCGTTGATGATGTTCATCATGGGCACCGGCAGAATGCTGGCGCCCACGCCGCCCAGGTAGCGGTAGAGGGGAGTGCGCTGGGCCGCCGCGGCCGCGCGCGCCGCCGCCATGGATACCGCCAGAATGGCGTTGGCGCCCAGGCGTCCCTTGTTGGGCGTGCCGTCGAGATCGATCATGATGCGGTCGATCTCGGCCTGCTGCGTGGCATCCTTGCCGTGCAGCGCTTGGGCGATTTCGCCGTTGACGTGGATCACCGCCTGCTGCGTGCCCTTGCCGGAGTAGCGGAACGGGTCGCCGTCTCTCAACTCCACCGCTTCATGTTCGCCGGTGGAGGCTCCGGAAGGCACGGCGGCCCTTCCCATATTGCCATCCGCGAGATGGACATCCGCTTCCACCGTCGGATTCCCGCGCGAGTCTAGAATCTCTCTTCCAATTACCTTTACGATTGTGGTCAATGTATGGCTCCTTTATTTCGGGGGCCGGGGATCGGGGGCCGGGGGCCGGGAAAAGGCTTCTCGCCCTGGCCCCCGGCCCCCGACCCCTGGCCCCTGCCCGGCTACGCCACCACGGCTATGCCGCCTTCGGTGACGTGATAACCCTTGGCGCGGTCGGCTTCCGGATCGAAACCGATGACGCTCGATTCCGGAACTTTCACGCCTGTATTGATGATGGCACGGCTGACGCGGCTATAGCGCCCGATCTCCGCGTTGGGCATCAAGATCGAATACTCTATTTCACAGTAACTGTTTACGCGCACGCCCGGCGAGAGCACGCTGTGCAGCACGCGGCCGCCGGAAACGATGCAGCCCGAACTCACGATCGAATCCACCGCCACACCCATGCGGCGCCCTTCCTGCGCGAAAACGAACTTGGCCGGCGGCTGCTGCGTGGCCCTGGTGCGTATCGGCCAGCGCTGGTCGTACAGGTTGAATTGCGGCACCACGTCCACCAGGTCCATGTTGGCTTCGTAGTAGGCGTCGAGCGTCCCCACGTCCCGCCAGTAGGGCTTCGGCTTGTCGTTTATGTCGCGGAAATCGTAAGCCACTACGCGCGCCTTTCCCAGGTTGCGCGGAATCACGTCCCGTGCGAAATCGTGGCTCGAAGCCGCGTCCTCGGAGTCTTCGTGCAGCGCGCGCAGCAGCACATCGGTGTTGAAGACGTAGATGCCCATCGACGCGCTGACCATGGTAGGGTCGAACGGCGAGCGCACCGGGTTGCCGTGCCGGGGCTTTTCTTCGAATCCCTTGATGCGGTAATCCGAATCGATCTCCGCCACCCCGTAATGCACGGCCTCTTCCGGCGGCGTCCGTATGGTGGCGATGGTGATCTCCGCCCGGTGCCTGCGGTGCCAGTCCAGCATCTCGTGGTAGTTCATCTTGTAGATGTGGTCGCCGGCGAGGATCAGAGTCAGGTCGGGCGCTTCGGCTTCGATGCTCTGGAAATTCTGGAAAACCGCGTCCGCCGTCCCCTGGTACCAGTCTTGGGATACGCGCTGCATGGGCGGCAGCACTTCGATGTACTCGCCCAGCTCGGCGGAGAGAATGTTCCAGCCGTCGCGGATGTGGCGGATCAGTTCCAGCGATTTGTACTGTGTTAGGATTAGAATTCGACGGACGTTGGAATTAATACAGTTGGATAGCGTGAAATCGACGATGCGATAGGCGCCTCCGAAAGGCACCCCCGGCTTCGCGGTGTCCCTCGTCAGGGGATACAGGCGCTCGCCGGCGCCCCCTGCCAGCAGAATCGCTAGAACATTTTCCATTTCAGCGTAAGTTCCTGAAAAGAAAGGGTATCCAGATATTTCGACCAATTTGACCGGACGGCATCCTAAAATTTGGCTTGACTTTATCTGTCAACCACCTATGATATCAGTACCTTCTGTGCGAAGTGCAGGGGGGGTCGGGGCTCGGCCCCGGTCCTCGGCCGCGCACGGGAATCTTGGTTCAGTTGGGAGGTGTATTTCGTTTGGCTGAAGTAAAGCTTCAGGAGGGCGAGACGTTGGAGAACGCCCTTCGCCGCTTCAAGAGAAAGGTGCAGCAGGAGGACATCATCAAGGAGGTCAAGCGGCACTCCTACTACTTGAAGCCTGGTGAGAAGCTCCGGGCCAAGCAGGCGCTGGCCCGCAAACGGAACCGGAAGAAATCACGCCGGGAGATAGAGTAAACCGGTGGCGGGGCGCAAGCCCCGCCGCCATATCCGACCACAGTTCAGGTTGATTGTTCGCAGGCAGGGTGGCCTATGCCGGAGTTTCAGGATCGCGTCCTTAAGTGCGTGGACTGCGAAGCAGAATTCGTTTTCACAGCGGGAGAACAGCACTTCTTCCACGACAAGAATTTCAAGAACGAGCCCAAGCGCTGCAAGGCGTGCAAGACCAAACGGCAGGGATCCGGGGGATCGGGTTCTGCCAAGGCGGAGACCATGACCACTTGCTCCCAATGTGGCCGGGAAACCACGGTGCCGTTCAAGCCGACTCAAGGCCGGCCGGTCTACTGCAGAGAATGCTTCTTGAGCAGAAAGGCCGTCCCGGCGGGGGCGGGAGGGTAAGCGGTAGCTGGGTCAACCGCTCTCTAACGTTCGCCAATGTGGCGCGGGCACTCCTGCGCGCCGCGTCCCGACTCATCGGGACGCTTGCCATAAGACTCTGCCCCACGTCCGCGCCCGCGCTACTCACTTCTTGTGGAGGGCTCGGTGCTTCTTGGCCCAGTCTTCCTTCACCACCTGTCGCGCGCGGCCTAGCACCAGCGCGTCGGGCGGGACCGGCTCCGTCACTACCGAGCCCGCGGCCACGTAGGCCCCGGCGCCGATCTCGATGGGGGCGACCAAAGTCGAGTTGCTCCCAACGAACGCGCCGGCTCCGATTTTGGTGACGTGCTTGCGCAGGCCGTCGTAGTTGCAGGTGATGGTGCCCGCGCCGATATTCACTTCCTCCCCGATCTGCGAATCGCCCAGATACGCCAGGTGATTGGCTTTGGCGCGCGCGCCCATGCGCGTTTTCTTCAACTCCACGAAGTTGCCAATGTGCGCGCCTTCCTCCACCACGTTCTCCATCCGCAGCCGCGCGAACGGGCCGGCCTGCACGCCGCGCCCCAGCCGCGAGGTGCCCACGATGGTGAACGGGCCGATTTCGACGCCCTCCGCCAGCTCCGAATCGCGCACGATGGAGCACGCGCCGATGCGGCAATCGGCGCCGATCACGGTACTGCCCAGCACCTGCGCGAATGGCTCGATTACGGTGTCCATTCCGATGCGCACGTCCGCGTCGATCACCACCGTCTCGGGTTGCTCTATGGTGACCCCGCCCATCATGAGTTCCCGCCGCTTGCGCTGGCGCAGGATGGCGTCCACTTGCGCCAGCTCCACGCGATCGTTGATTCCCAGCGCTTCACGCGGATCGTCGATGCGCAGCGCTTGCACGTAATGGCCCGCCTGGTTGAGGATTTCGACCATGTCGGTGAGGTAGTACTCGCCCGCCGGGTTGTCCGGCCGGATCTTATCCACGTGCTTCCAGAACAGGTCCGCGCGGTAACAGTAGATCCCCATGTTGGCTTCGCGGAGGGCCAGCTCGGCGGGTGTGGCGGCCTTCTGCTCGACGATTCGCATCACCCGATCATCGACGCCGCAAATCACGCGGCCGTAGCCCGTGGCGTCGTCCATGCTGGCGCTCAGCAGAACGCCCGCCGCCTGGGGGTGCCCTTTGGGCCCGGCCGCCGTTTCCACCAACCGCTCGAGGGTTTCGGCGCGCAGCAGGGGGCCATCGCCGTAGACGATCGCCAGGTAGCCATCGAGCCCGGCGAGCGCGTCGCGCGCCACCATCAGGGCGTGGCCGGTGCCCTTCTGCTCCTTCTGCTCGATGAATCCGATCCCAGACGCGCCGGGCGCCGCCGCCACCGCCTTTCGCACTTCTTCGGCCTGGTATCCCACCACCACGAAGATGCGCTCCGCCGGCGCCAGCTTCAGGGCGGTCTCCACCACGTGCTCGATCAACGCTTTGCCGCCCGCGCGGTGCAGCACCTTGGCCCGGCGCGACTTCATTCGCGTGCCAAGCCCGGCGGCGAGAATCACAACTGTCACAGGAATCCGCATTAGCTCTATTATGGCTGGCCGTTCTTCCGCCGTCGGCCCTCTTGCGCCAATTTCACCACCAGCGCGGCGGTCGCGCCGGGGTCGTGCCGCACCTTGCCGGCATGTTGGGCCAGCTTCCCGGCCATGACCTTGAGCCCCATCTGGTAGATGGCGCCGATGTCGTTTTCCACCGGCAGCGCCGCTTTTCTGGCGTAGCGCTTCTTCACCGCCGAGAGGATCGGCCGGATGTTGACCACCACGTAATCCAAGAGTTCCCGGCCCGCGTGCTGGTGAATGGCGCGAACGTGGTCGGATGCCCGAAAATTCATGGTTTCGCCCGGCTGCCACATCAGGTTCACGAAGTACGCCTTGATGGCCGCCGATCCGCGGATGGCCGAAGGAATCCCTTCCACCAGCAGGTTGGGAATCACGCTGGTGAACAGCGACCCCGGCCCCAGCGTGATGGCGTCCGCCTCGGCGATGGCGCTCAAAGCCGCCCCCAGGGGCCGCACCTTGCGCGGAATCAGGTGAATGCGCTTGATGGCGTGACGGCTGCGGCTGATGCGCGTTTCTCCCACCACCCGCGCACCGTTGGCCAGCGTGGCTTCGATGGCCACGTTCGAAGTGGTCGAGGGATAGATGCGGCCCCCGATTTTGAGCACTTCCGAAGAAGCCTTGACGGCGTCCGGAAAGTCGCCCATGATCTGCGTCAGGGCCGTCAGAAATAGGTTGCCGAAGCTGTGTCCCTTGAGCCCTCGGCCGGACTGGAAGCGGTATTGGAACAGCCGCGAGAGCAGGCTGGAATCCTCGCTCAGGGCCACCATGCAATTGCGGATATCGCCCGGGGGCAGCACGTCGAATTCGCGGCGCAAGCGCCCGGAGCTGCCGCCATCGTCGGTCACGGTGACGATGGCGGTGATGTCTAGGGGCGGCGCGGCCGTGCCGGCGGGCCTGGCATAGTGCTTCAGCCCTTCCAGAACCGCCGACAACCCGGTGCCTCCGCCGATGACGACCACGCGTAGTGGCGAGGTGTCTTCCATGGGATGGAAGCCGGTCTTCCTTACCAGCCCTTCCTCTCCGGATAGAGTAGCGCGTCGAACGGCGGCTGATTGGCCAGCGGCGCGAAATCGGCGTCCTGCCGGGCCATAATGCGGTTGCGCGGCTCCAACTCGATGGCGCGCTTCATATTCTCATACGCGCTGGCCAGGTCGCCCCCCAGCGCCTGCGCCAGGGCCAGGGCGTAATAGACGTGGTCCGCCCCAGGCGCCAGCCGGAGGGCCTGTTCCAGGTGCGCGCGCGCTTCCGCCACATTACGCGCGTTGATCTGCGCCACACCGTAGGTGTAGTAATCCTCCGCCGAGCGCAGGTTCGGGGCGGCCTGTTGCAGGCGCCGGTCGCACATGGCCGCATGCAGGATCGCGCGATTGGCCACGTCGCGCTCCGGCCCTTCCGCCGCCTGCATGAAAATTTCCCGGGCCTGCTTGAACTCGCGCGCATGAAACAACTTCATGGCAGCCTCGAAGCTGCCCAGTTGTTTCTCGGAACTCATTGCCTCCGCGATCGCGGCGGCCGCCGCACCCTCGGACTGCGAGGCCCTTGGCATCTTGGAGGTCTCCGATTTCGTCACTCGCCTGGTGGTTTTAGAAGCGGAACTCTTCTTCGTCTCGGGCATGATCGCCAGCCCAGTTCTGGCACATCCAACGATTTAGCGTTTATACCAGACCGCGGCGTACCTGCGCAACCGGGCGCTACCCCAACCCGGCTTCGCGCAGAAAGCGCGCGGATTCCTCCGGCGGCGTCGGATTGATATAAAACCCGGTGCCCCATTCGAATCCGGCCACCTTGGTCAGCTTGGGCATGATCTCGATGTGCCAGTGGTAATGCGGCAGCGGCGCATCCTGCACGGGCGCGCTGTGCACAATGAAATTGTACGCCGGCCGCTCCAGGGCCTTTTCGATCTTGCGCAACGTGGAGCGCAGAACCCAGGCCAGGTTCTGAAAGCTGGGCGCGTCCGAATCTTCGAAGTGCGACTCGTGGCGCTTGGGCAGAATCCAGGTCTCGAAGGGAAACCGCGGCGCGTAGGGTTCGAGCACCGTGAAGCGGTCGGTTTCCATCACCAGGCGCGCCCCCGCGGTGGTCTCCTCCCGGATGATGTCGCAGAAGATGCAGCGCTCCTTCAAGTCGTAGAACTGCCTGGCGGCGTCCACCTCTTCCATCACTCGCTTGGGTACCACCGGCAGCGCGATGAGTTGGGAATGCGGATGCTCCAACGACGCCCCTGCCGCCTCGCCATGGTTCTTGAACAGCAGGATGTAACGGAAGCGGCGGTCTTTCTTCAGATCGTTGACCCGGTCGCGGAAGGCCCACAGCACCTCTTCGATCTGCCGCTCCGGCATGTCGGCCATCGTCGCGGCGTGTTCGGGAGTCTCGATGATCACTTCGTGCGCGCCGATGCCGTTCATCTTGTCGTACATGCCTTCGCCCTGGCGGTTGAGCTCGCCTTCGATCCCCAGCACCGGGAACTTGTTGGGCACCACGCGGACGCGCCAGCCAGGCTCATTGCGCCCGCCGCCGTTGCGGTAGGCCAGAATCTCGGGCGGCGTCTTGTGCTCGTTGCCATAGTCGAATGGGCAGACGCCCGGGGAGGCAGGCGGAACCGGCTGCCGGATGAAATCGGTGGGGCGCTTGACGCGCTCGGTGGCAATGATGACCCATCGGCCCGTGATGGGGTCCTTACGCAATTCAGGCAATTGGGGAGATCCCTCCGTTTAGCAAAGAGACGATTATAGCTAAAACGCGTCGCGGATCCATTCGATGCGCGCGGGTTTCTCTAGCACCACGCTCACGATGTCGAAGCGCACGCGCTCCCACTCCACGCCGGCGCGGCGGGCGTAATCGCGGGCGGCGCGGCGCACGTGCTGCCGCTTCTCGGCATCCACGGCCCGTTCCGGCTCGCCGAACGCGGCGCTGGCGCGCGTCTTCACCTCCACGAACACCAGGTCGCCGCCGTGCCAGGCCACGAGGTCGATCTCTCCCCCGCCCGAACGCGGTTGGTAATTCCGCGCCACAACGGTGCAGCCGCGGCGGCGCAGGTGCCGGTGCGCCAGGTCTTCGCCCACTCGTCCATGATTGTCTTTGAGCCAGCGGCGCCGTAGGGCGTCCGCCATGCGATAGACGATCCCGATCACTTCAAAACTTCGAACTCGAACTCCATGGCCTTGCCGCGCACCACGTAGCAAAGGTAGTATTCCCAAAAACGCCGGTAGCGCGGAAAGCGGTTGACCAGCAGTTCGAACCCGAGCCACCTCCAGAAAGCAAGTAGCTTTACGCGCACGGAAATCTCACGGAATTTCACGGTCGAGTAATAACCGAAGCCGCCGTGGTCCTCGCCGAAGTAGCGAAAACTGAAGCTGTTCAGGTGGCTCTTGTGGGTGGGGTCGCAGAACGAGCTGAAATCGGTGTAGTGCGGGGTTTCGATGCGCACCGTGCCGCCGGCGCGCACCAGGCGGTGAAACTCCTCCATGGTGCGCATCACGTCGCTGACGTGCTCGATGACATGGATGGCCGTCAGCCGGTCGAAGGAACCGTCGGCGAACGGGTACGGAAAACGGTCCAGGTCCGCCAGGACGTCGGCGCGGCTGGCGGGATTGCGGTCGATTCCAATGGCGCCAGGCTGCTTGTGAACGCCGCAGCCGACGTCGAGGATCTTCATCCGAGGCACTCCTCCAGCGTCTCCATGGCGAAATCGCACTGGTCACGCGTCACCACCAGCGGCGGGCACAACCGGATGGTGTTCTCGCCAGCGCCCAGCGCCAGCAGGCCGCGTTCGAACGCCTGGCGCAACACGCGGTCGCGAAGCTCGGGCGCCTTTTCCTTGGTCTGCCGGTCGCGCACCAGCTCGATTCCGATCATCAGTCCCAGCCCGCGCACGTCCCCCACCTGGGGAAACCGCGCCGGCCATTCGCGCATACGGTCCATGAGGTGCGCGCCCATGCGTGCGGCATTTTCCACGAGCCCTTCTTCCAAAAGCGCAATCGTCGCCAGCGCCGCCGCGCAACATACCGGGTTGCCTCCGAAGGTGGAGGCATGCGCGCCCGGCGGCCACGTCATCAGGTCGGCGCGCGCCACCGTGGCGCCCAACGGCATTCCGCTGGCGATTCCCTTGGCCACGGCCAAAATGTCGGGCACGGCGTCGAAATGCTCCGCCGCCCACATCTTGCCGGTCCGGCCCATCCCCGACTGTACCTCATCGAAAATCAGAAGAATACCATTTTGTTGGGCCACCCGCGCCAGCTCGTCGAAAAACTTCCGGGGAGGGACCACGTATCCGCCCTCGCCCTGCACCGGCTCGACCACCATGGCAGCGGTTTCTTCGGCCGGCGCGATGGTCTTCAAGAGCGTGTCTTCGATGTGCTTCACGCATTCCACGGCGCAGTGCTCCGGTTCCCGGCCGAACGGGCACCGGTAGCAGTAGGGGTACGGCGCGTGCACCACGCCCGGGACCAGCGGGCCGAAATGGCGCCGCTGCACGGCCTTGCTGGCGGTGAGCGAAAGCGCTCCCAGCGTGCGCCCGTGGAAACTGCCGAAGAAGGCGATGATCTTGTCGCGGCCGGTGGCGTAGCGGGCCAGCTTGATGGAACCTTCGATGGCCTCCGCGCCGGAGTTGCCAAACGAGACGCGCCGCGGGGGGCGCCCACTGGGCCCGCCCGGGGCGATCTCCGCCAGTTTCTCCGCCAGCGCGACCAGCTCTTCGTAGTAGAAATCCGTGCCCGACATGTGGATCAGCCGTGCGGCCTGTTCCCGGATGGCCTCCACCACGCGTGGATGGCAATGCCCCGCCGCCACCACCGCGATGCCGGCGCTGAAATCGAGGAAGCGGTTGCCGTCCACGTCCTCGACAATGGCGCCCTCGCCGCGCGCCGCTACCAGCGGATAGCTCCGCGTGTAAGATGGCGAGACTACGCGCGCGTCGCGTTCGATGATGGCCCGCGCGCGAGGCCCCGGAAGCGGACCGATGAGCTTCGGAAGACCGCCCATACCAATCTCCTGTTCGGTTGTGAGGGTTAGTGACTTGCGCGCTGGAGGGCGCGCGCCGCAAGGTGCGGTGGGGAGCTAATCGGAGCCGAACAGGGCCGGCCGGCAAGTGGAGGGGGTACACTCCATATCTCTATTGTACGCCGGTTATCGTCACTGATCCATGAGAAAATCATTCACATGGACTCACGGTTCCCGCTTGCAGTCGCCGCTGTGATCGTCACTTCCGCCGCGCTCTATTGGGGCACGGGACTGCACCCCCAGTGGTGGCTGACCTGGCTGGCGCCGCTGCCGGTCCTTCTCATCAGCCCGCGTGTGACTCGCTGGCGTAGCTTCTGGATCGCCGCAGCCGCCTGGTTTCTGGGCAGCCTGAACATGTGGTTTTACGCTCTGACGGCGATCTTGCTCCCAATCCCCATCGTGTTGCTGTTCTCGGCCGTTCCCAGTTGCTTTTTCGGACTCGGCGTCCTCCTATTCCGAAGGTTCCTTCTTCGCGGCGACCCGTGGAGGGCGGCGCTCTCATTCCCGGCGTTTTGGGTTACGTGTGAGTACCTGAGTTACGTGAGTTCGCCTAACGGCACGTTCCCCAACCTGGGATACACACAAATGGATTTCCTGCCGGTGTTACAAGTGACTTCCGTGACCGGCATCTGGGGAATCGCATTCTGTCTTTTCCTGGCGCCGGCAACCGTGGCAGCGGTGCTGAACCCGGCTGGGACCGTGTCGCAGAAGAAGCGGCTTGCCGCGGCGGCGGGCGCGTTCCTGGCGCTGGCGATCGGATGGGGTTCCTGGCGAGTGACTTCGACTCCCGCGCCCGATCGCTCAGTGAAAGTCGGCCTGATGGCCACCGGCGTGGATACCACTTTTCCTCACGACGATCCGACTGCTTTGAAACTGCTTCAGGATTATTCCGACAAGGCCGCCAGCCTCGCCGCCCAGGGGGCCCAGGCGATCGTGCTGCCGGAAAAGATTGCGCTCGTATCGGATCAAGGCGCCGGGCAGGTAGATGCGCTCTACGCGGCCACGGCCGCCCGGACAAAGGCACAGATTGTCGTCGGTCTGGACCGCGGCACGCTGACCAAGAGGTTCAACGAAGCGCGTTTGTACTCTCCCCAGGGAACTCTCGCAGCTATCTACGACAAGCATCACATGGTTCCGGGATTTGAAGACGCGGATCAGCCGGGCACAACCATCACGGTGTTCGACCAGCCCTCCGGCGTATGGGGAATCGAGATCTGCAAGGACATGGACTTTCCGGCCCTGAGCCGCCAGTATGGCGCCAAAGGAGTGGGCCTGCTGCTGGTGCCGGCCTGGGACTTTACCCTCGACGCCTGGCTGCACGGCCGGATGGCGGTGCTGCGGGGCGTGGAAAGCGGCTTCACCATCGTACGCGCCGCCAAGCAGGGTCTGCTGACCGTCAGCGACGGCCGCGGCCGCATCCTGGCCCAACAGGATGCCGCGACGGTGCCCTTTGCGTCTCTGCTCGCAACGGCCCCCATCCGGCACGACAATACGCTCTACGTGCGATGGGGCGATTGGTTCGCATGGCTGAACATTGCCGGGTTGATCGTGCTTCTGTTCGGCCGCGTTCCTCGTTCAGGCTAGTTCTCCGATGGCCGTTTTGCGTCCAGGATTTCGAAGACTTCCGCAGGGCTGCGCGTGGGTTTCAAACGCAATCCGAGTTCCGATTGGATGGCCGTGAAGATCGACGCTAACTTGGGATCAAGATCGGTCGAACCGGCTGACTCGCCCAAGGGGGCGTCGGGCGACCACTCCAGGTGCACCTGATACTCACCGGTCAAGCCGGTCTGATTGACGACCGGACGCTCCAACACCATAGACAGAGTTCTGGCAAGCAGGTCCATGCCGACGCTCGTTCCACTCACAAACCCTTCGCCAAATCCCATAGTGCTTGACTGCCCGGCAGGTGGTTTTAGCTTGGGGCCGGACTTTGACTGTACGAGTGCATACACCGGCATGACTTTCATTCGCAGATGCGTACGCAGTTGGAAACGGTCCGCAAGAAGAGCTTTCATGGGCGGGAGGAGTTGTGCTCGATTGAATCGCCCCTTGAAACCTTCGGTTTTGGCTTCGATGCTCCATCGGTCCCGAGTCATCCATTTTGGGCCGCCGGAGATCTGGTACTCCTGCACGCCATAGGCCAACGCGATAAGCTGCTTCAGCGTCGCGCCCTTGGCCGAAAACCGCCCGCCGGGTTCTGGTCCCCATTTTGTCTCCTGGTCGGATGCCGGGGTCGGTTTGATGGAGGCAACCTCAAAAGTGAGTGACCGATCGGCTTGAGCCCAGGCGACAGCCAACATGCTGAATACGGTCGCGAACTTGGGGCCTGGGAATCGAAACATTGCGAACCTGAGAATCAGAATAGCATCTGAACTCTGCGCGGTCATTCCGGCGTAATGACGGGGGAGCGCGAGTCGAGCGTGAAACGGGGACCGCGCGGCCATAATGCCGCGGCTGTCGCTCGAAAGGCGCGCGGCTCGCACCGCAACGTGACCCAGAAACGGTTGTGTTCGCCCTGATTGCGGTCGATGCCGCCGAAGTTGTAGTCGGTACGCCATTCAATTCCAGTCACGGACGGGAGATCCGGGCCGTTACAGGTATAAGCGTGGTCGGGGCGGGCGGCGGCGTAGGTCTGCTCAGCGGCGCGGATCTGTTGTAGAAAAGCCATGATTTCGGATGTCGCCTGGTTCGCCTTCTGGGCCTGGTACTGCTGGCCGAAGATGACGAGCAGACATGCGGCGGAAATCGGGGCGGCGGAAATCCAACTGGGGAAACTCCAGCGCCTGGCGAGCCAACCACAGAGGCCGGCGGATCCTCCGATGATCGCGCCGGAAAGAAAAAGGACAATGAAACCAAGGCCAAAGAGATTTTCCGATCGGGCCGAGCCGGACAAAATGAAGAACCAAACGGCGAAACTGGGGGCCAGCGCCACGCCGTACAACAGGGGATGAATCGGCCGCCAGAGTGCGACGCCCAAGGCAAAAAGAAAAGCGGATGCAAGCTGGGTTTTCCAGCCGAGTGGCGGGGACGCGGAACTCATCACAAAGACCTGAAGCAGGTGGAGAACGGTAAGCAGGGGAAACGGCGTGAGGAGGCCCGCCAGGATACTAAGAAAGTAGCTTCGCGGGCTGCCTGAATTTCGCAAACCAGACCTCCTACCCCCCGAACACCCGCGCGAAGATCTTGTCCACGTTCCTTAGTTGCCGTTCCAGAGAAAATGCCTTGTCGATCTGCTGCGGCCTAAGCACGGCGCGGATTTCCGGGTCGGCCTCGATGGCCGCGCGGAAATCGGACTCTTCCTCCCAGGCGCGCATGGCGTGGGCCTGCACAATGGCGTAGGCCCGCTCGCGTAACATGCCGGCGGCCGCCAAGTCGAGCAGCAACTGGCCGGAAAAAACCAGGCCGCGCGTCAGCTCCAGGTTGCGGCGCATGCGTTCGGGATACACCAGCAATTTGTCCACAAGCTGCGTGGTTTTGTCCAGCAAGTAGTCCGACAGAATCGTGGAATCCGGCAGAATCACCCGCTCCACGGAGGAGTGCGAGATGTCGCGCTCGTGCCACAGCGCGATATCCTCGAAGGCCGCCTGAACGTTGGCCCGCACCACGCGCGCCAGGCCGCAGATTTGCTCGCACGTGATGGGGTTGCGCTTATGCGGCATGGCGGAGCTGCCCTTCTGCCCGCGCGCGAAGTACTCCTGGGCCTCGCGCACTTCGGTCCGTTGCAGGTGACGCACTTCGAGCGCGATCTTCTCGCACAGCGCGGTTACCAGCGCCAGCGTGGCCACGAAATTGGCGTGACGGTCGCGCTGGATCACCTGCGAGGCCGCCGCCGCCGGGCGCAGATTCAGCCGCGCGCAGATGCGCTCCTCCACGTCCGGGCCGATGTGCGCGAACGTCCCCACGGCGCCGGAAGTTTTCCCCACGCGCAGGTCTTCGGCCGCAGCCTGAAGACGCCGGAGGTTGCGGCCGGCCTCCTCGTACCAGATGGCCAACTTCAGTCCGAAGGTGACCGGTTCCGCGTGTACGCCGTGGGTCCGCCCGACTTGCGCCGTGTGCTGGAATTCCAGCGCACGGCGCTTCAGCACGGCGCGCAGGCTCTCGATGCCGTCCAGCAGAATGGCCGACGCCTGCTGGAGCACCAGCGCCTGCGCGGTATCCACCACGTCGTTCGACGTCAGCCCGTAATGCAGCCAGCGCGAGGCATCGCCATGCCCGGCTTGGGCCATGGTTTCGGCCACGGCGGTGGTGAAGGCGATCACGTCGTGCTTCACTTCCTTCTCGATTTCGAGAACGCGCGCGGCGTCGAAGCCGGCGTGCGCGCGCAGCAACCGCGCGGCGTCCGGCGGCACGACGCCCAGCTCGGCCAACGCCTCCGAGGCCGCCAGCTCCACTTCCAGCCATTGTTGAAACTTGTTCTGGTCGCTCCAGATCCGGCCCATTTCAGGCCGCGTATATCGAGGAATCATGGTGAACTCAATATTGAAACACTTCGGTCGGGCTGCGCTGCTGGGCGATGGAGAGGCGCGTCGTCAGCCCGCGCCGCTCCAGCGCCTGTTCGGCGATCATGCGCACGATCGCCGGGTGGTTGTTCTGCTCGCTAAGATGCCCCAGCACCAGGTTGGAGGTCGAGGAGTCGAGGTCCTCCATGAGATAATCCGACATCGCCAGGTTGGAGAGGTGCCCTTCCCGGCTCATGACGCGTTGCTTCACACTCCAGGGGTAGGGGCCGACTTTCAGCATGTCGAGATCGTGATTCGATTCCAGCAGCAGCAGGTCCGTACGCCGCAAGTGATACTTGACGTTTTCCGGTATGTAGCCGAGGTCCGTGACCACCCCGATATGCACGCCCTGGGCGACGAAACAGAAGGCTACCGTGTCCTTGGCGTCGTGCGGGATGCTGAAGCTCTGGATCTTGACATCGCCGATCTGGAAATTCGCGCCCGCCTGAAAACGCTCGAGGCGCGGCGGCTGGGTCTCGCCCCAGTCGACGGCGGGCGCGGCCAGGTGCGTCAGGTACATGGCCGCGCGGACGTCCCGGCTGCGCGCCAGTACGGGCAAACCGGCGACGTGATCGGAATGTTCGTGGGTGATGACGATGGCGTCGATGCGGCTGAGATCCTCGCCGATGGCCGCCAGCCGCCTGCCAAGCTCCTTCATGCTCAGCCCGGCGTCCACCAGGATACGCGTGTTTTCGGTGGCCAGCAGGGCGGCGTTTCCGGAACTGCCGCTCGCCAGCACGCAAAACTTTACCGTGTCCGCCTCCCCTTGACACTTCAGAATACACCCAAACAGCTTGAAACAGGATGCCCGTGAAATGTTTCGGGGCGGAAACGCCGCTTGGGCATTCAGCGCGCCCCCAGGCTGAGAGATACTCCAGCCGCGACAGCATCTCCGCCGTCGTTACTGGCGTGACGCAGATGCTCTTCATCACTCCTGCCGGCCATCGCGCGGTCCGAAGCGGTGACGACGTCAACGCGCCGCGCGCGAAGGGCGACGACGAGTGCGTGTTGCATTGCATCCTCGTCAGCCTAGGGCAACCCGGCACCCCCCAGCAGGGCAGACAGCTCTCCAGCCGGCCGCCGCCGTCGCTTGGATGCAATCTCACAACCCGGCTCCGTCTTTCGGAAATAGGCTTAATTAACTATTGATCTGAAGGGCAATCGGGTGTATAGCTGATAGCAGGGAGTGGAGGTTAGTCGATGTGTACCAATAACCGTAAGAATTCCAGCGGCGTAGTGTGTCTATGCCTGTTCGCGATTGCGCTATCGATGCCATTCCACGTGGCGGCCCAGATTGGCGGCAACGGCACCGTCGAAGGCGTGGTGTCCGACCCATCCGGCGCCAGTGTGCCCGGAGCTACCGTGGAGGCGACTCAAGTCACTACCGGCGTCAAGACCGTGCGGCAGACCACCGCGGCCGGCTATTACGTGCTGGCTTCCATGCCGCCCGGCGAGTACACACTGAGGGTGACCGCCGCCGGCTTCGAGGCGCTGGTGCAGGAACGCGTGATTGTGGACGCCCTCGCCACCACGGCGGTCAACGTTACCCTGAAAGTCGGGGCGTCCACCGAGCAGGTCACGGTCACGGATACGCCCCCGAATCTGGACTTGGCGGACGCCAGCATGAGCCAGACCGTCCGCAACGAAGTTTACATGGCCCTTCCGCTGACCATGGGGCTGGGCGGGGCCACGGCCAATGCGCCCCGCGATCCTACGTCTTTCGTCCAATACATGCCCGGCGTGACCGGCTATGGCAGCAACACGGCCGGGTCGGTGAATGGCGGAACGGGTAATGCCGAGGAGGTCTATATCGACGGCCTCGCCGCCACCTCCGCGGTGCTGCAGGGCGAGGTCCGCTACCTGGCGCTGGGCGTCTCCATCGAGGCCGTGGACCAGTTCCAGTTGCAGTCGGCCGGCACTTCGGTGCAGTTTGGCGGGCAGGGTTCGACGAACTATGTAATCAAGTCCGGCACCAACCAGTTCCACGGCCTGGCCTACGAGAACCTCCGCAACAGCGACCTCGACGCACGCGGGTTTTTCCCCAGCATCAAGCCCGTAAATAAACAGAACGAGTTTGGAGGCACCATCGGCGGGCCGATCAAGAAGAATAAGTTGTTCTTTTTTGGCGCCTACACGGGTTATCGGACGATTCAGGCCACCACCCCGTCGCTGATCTCGATACCCACCATGCTGGAGCGCACCGGGAACTTCAGCGAGTTGCCGGTGGCCATCTACGATCCGGCGACGACGGTGGCCAGCGGCGCTGGGTATACCAGAACTCCGTTCCCCGGCAACGTGATTCCCGCCAGCCAGATCACCAAGCCTTCCGCGCTTTTCGAATCCTTCTTGCCGGCGCCCACGAGCACGGGCTACACGAATAACTACCTCTCCTCGCAGCCCGTCGGATTCGGCGTCAACAACACCACCGAGAAAGTCGATTATGTCTTGAACGACAAGCATCGGCTGTCCGCGGATTTCACGAGGGGCAAGAGAGCGCCTACCACGCTTTACCGCAACGGCCAGATGCCCTTGCCGTATACCCCCACCCGGCAGGTGCTGGAGATCATGACCACGGGCCAGGTGAAGGAAGCGTGGGTGGTGAGTCCCAGTTTGTTCAACGAAATCAGTTTCGGCTTCGCGCGTTTCAATGTGCCGATCGAGGATACCACCATGCTGCCCAATTGCGGCGATGGCGGCGGCGGCGAGGCGACCGGAGTGTCGCAGTACTGCGACAAATGGATGTCGGCCGCCGGAATCGGCGGTTTGCCGCCGGGGGAGGCCTCGGAGTCGTTTCCGTACATGTCGTTCGGCGGCAACAATGCGCCCTATAGCTGGCGCAACGGCAATTCGCAGGCGTTCAACGAGGTCCAGAACAACGAAACGCTGCAGGATAATATTCAGTACACGCGCGGCCACCACTCCATCGTCGTGGGCGCGCAGATGCAGTGGCTGGAGGCCAACGAGAAGCCGCAGACTTACGGCACCGCCTCCACCTGGAACTTCGCCAGCGCCGAGACGGCGGGTTTCAACGCCGGCAGCTCGACGCCGCAATCGACCTCCGGCAATTCCTATGCCAGTTACCTGTTGGGCGCCATGGATTCGGCCAGCGTCACCGCCAATGCCAACGTGGATTATGGCGCGCGGTTCCGGAGTTTCCAATGGTGGATACAGGACAACATCAAGGTGACCCCGCACCTGACTCTCAACCTCGGCGTGCGGCACGATCTTTCGACACCCTGGGTGGAAGTGGAGAACCGGATGTCATGGCTCAATCCCACGCTGCCCAATGCGGCCATTGGCGGGTACCTGGGCGCGCTGCAATTTGCCGGCTGGGGCCCGGATAGTTGTCAGTGCCGTAATAACATGTCGATATACAAGAGGAATTTCCAGCCGCGCTTGGGAGTAGCTTACAGCATTAACAGTAAGACCGTGGTTCGCGCCGGCTGGACCCTGAATTCCAGTCGTTACGGGGCCGTCGGCGGCAACGAGGGCAAGGAAGGAACGGGCGTGCTGGGCTTTGCCGCTAACCCGTCGGTGGCCACGTTGAATGCCGGCGTCACGCCGGCTTTCTATTGGCAGAACGGCTTCCCCGCGTATCAGCCCGCGCCTTTTTTCAGCCCCACGTTGAACACCGGTTTCTACACCGGCCCCACGGGCGCCACGGTTCAGGCCGGTTCCATGACTTACGGCGATTCGATTCTCGGCCCCCGTCCGCCGCGCTTCATCAACTGGAACATCAGCCTGCAGCGCGAAATCGTCTCCGGCCTGACCCTCGATCTGGCCTACGCCGCCAGCGAAGGCCACCATCTGAGTGGCGGGACTCTGAGTTACTGGTCGGATCAGATGAACCCGCGGTACCTGGTCCTCGGGAACCTGCTCAACTCCTCGGCTACGCCGGCCAACGTGGCCGCCGCCGCGGCCCTCGTACCGGGCATCGCGCTGCCTTATTCCAACTACTCCGGGACCATCACTCAGATGCTGCGGTCGTTCCCGCAGTTCTCCGGCGTCAGCGACGTGTGGGGAGACTTGGGCAACACCAATTACCAGTCGCTGCAAGTCATCGCGCGCAAGACCTTTTCCCACGGCTTCAACGCCATGTTCAACTTAACGTGGGCCAAAGAAATGGATGACCTGAGCACCTACTCTGGCTATGTGGACGATAAGTCTCAGGGCGGCAATCCGGCCGTCACGCTGAACGCGCTGGTGGTCTATCAGTTGCCGTTCGGGAAAGGCCGGGACTTTCTGTCGCATAGTAACCGAGTGGTTTCCGCCATTGTGAGCGGCTGGCAGTTGTCCGGCATCACCACCTGGCACGACGGCTCGGGACTGGGCTCGATCGGCGGTTCCTGCACCCTGCCCAACGCCGGTAGTTGCTACGCTTCGTACGCTCCGGGGTTCAGCGGTCCGGTCGAGACCGCGGCATACGGCAGCGGAAACCTCATCGGCGGGACCACGGCTACTTACCTCAACGTGGCTGCTTTTGTGAACCCGGCGGTTTATGTATACGGAAACACGCCGCGCACTTTCGCCTACGGGCTTCGCGGCCCCGCGTACTTCAACCAGAACCTGTCGCTGCGCCGCCAGTTCACCATCTGGGAACGAGTCAAAATGACTTTCCAGGCCGACTCGATCAACCCCTTTAACAACGTGGAGTTCGGCAACCCGGCGACGAGCATATCCTCGTCGACGTTCGGAAAGATCACCTCGCAGGCGAATACGCCGCGCGACCTGCAGTTCAGCGCGCGGGTCACGTTCTGATTGAAGCTTGCGGCAGCCCCCTCATCGCGGATACTATTTAAGATACAGATCCGCCGATGGTCGCGCTCCTCTTTCTGCTCGCCTTAGTCCCCGGCCTTCGGGCCCAGACCGGCGACAACGTGCTCCTGGTGGTGAACCGCAACGACGCCGTTTCCCGCGACGTCGCAGAGTACTACCGCCCCCGCCGTTCCATCCCCTTTGCGAACGTCTGCTACATTGCCACTACTACCGACGAGATAATCTCCTGGCAGACTTACGTGGAACAGATCGAGACCCCGGTCGGCGCCTGCCTGCGCAAGGCCGGGCTTCAGGAACAGGTGCTCTACATCGTGACCACCATGGGCGTGCCGCTCAAGGTGGATGGCTCGGGCGGGTCGCTTTTCACCTCCGAACACTGCTCCGTGGATTCTGAGCTGGCGCTGCTGTATGCCAAACTGAGAGGGGTCCAGTTCCCGCGCGGCGGCGGCATTCCCAACCCCTTCTTCATGAAACGCGATGAAGAGTTCCGCCATCCCCGCTTTCCCATCTACCTGGTGACCCGTCTGGCGGCCTGGGACTTCGACGACGTCAAGGCCATGATCAACCGCGCCCTGGCCGCCCGCAACCGCGGCAAGTTTGTCATCGATCTCAGCTCGGCCGACGACAAAGAGGGCAACAACTGGCTCCGCACGGCCGCCATTCTGCTGCCCGCCGATCGCGTCGTCATGGATGAGACCCCGCGCGTCCTCTACGATCAGAAGGACGTGATCGGCTACGCCTCCTGGGGGTCCAACGATCCCAACCGCACCAAGCGCTTCCTGAATTTCCAGTGGCTGCCGGGAGCCATTGCGACCGAGTTCGTTTCCACCAATGCGCGCACCTTGAAGCGCCCGCCCGACGACTGGATGTTCGGCGGTCCCAGGTCGACCTATTTCGGCGGTTACAATCAGAACCTGTCCACCGACTATCTCCACGAAGGCGCCACCGGCGTCTCCGGCAACGTATACGAGCCTTATCTCCAAGGATGCGCGCGGCCGGAGTACCTTCTGCCCGCCTACTTCCAGGGCCGCAACCTGGCCGACAGTTATTACCTTGCACTCCCCTACCTGAGCTGGCAAGGCGTCGTGCTGGGCGACCCGCTGTGTTCGCTAGGGAAACCGTAGCTCCCCTTCCCCCAATTCGGGTTCCCGCACCATCGCCGCAGCCGCCAAAGAACAGGCTCCCACAACGAAGTCGATTCCCGTGCATGCCCAAAGCGCAATCGCAGCCAGACGCATGGCCGCACCAGCCTGCGCGAAGCCCGACGCGGGAGCCAGCAAGAACAAGCCCAAGATCAGCCCGAAAACCCCTGCCACAACCGGCAGTTTGCCGCCGCGAGTTCTCCAGAGCATGAAAGCGGCCACAAACACATGAATAGCCACGGAGACCATGAACGCCTTGACCGCCGGACCTGGTGTAGCATGCGGTGAGGTATCTCTCGCGACGGCTGGTATCACGACCACCACCAGGATTGCGGCCACAACCAAGTACAGGCCGGCGCCGGCGCGCAGAATGACCTGCCAGGTAACTTGACGATTCGGCGCGGTGCGTGTTCCCAGGTGTCCGGCCACTGATCCGGCGAGGCACCCGATCGAGCCGGCAAGCAACATGGGAAAGCCGTCGGAACTCACCATGATGAGGCAGATGGCCAGCAGCGGCGCGATCATGGCGGCCAGAATGGGCCAGTCATCGCGGAGCCCGCTGCTGCTGTTTCGCGTGGCCATAAACTGGCAGACCGCGAGGTACAGAGCCACGGCAACACCCCCGGCCAGGACTTCCTGGACAGAGTTCTTCCCAGGCACCTCAAAAGGCTCCGCTCCGATGATAAACACGAGAGGTGAAAGCAAACCCAGTACAACGCAAAGCACGATTTTTCCCATACGTCCCGAGATTACCAGCCGGCCCCTTCGAAAGTCCTTCCGGAATCCTTACAAATTCCCCCGTGGGGCAGGATTGTATCTTGCGCGCCGGTTTTCAACCGGCGCTGGCCGGGTTGGCAACCTGCCCGGCTTACGGTTCCACCCGGAACGACGGGTCGGCGCGTACCGCGTCGAGGGCGGGATCGAGTCGGTAGTAGATGAGGTACTCAGACCGTTCTTCCCGCGCTTTGGATAGCCAGGAGGAAAAACCAGGGGCGTCCCTGAGTCCCAGACAGACCTGGGCCATGTAGATTGCCGGGACATAACGCTGGTGAGAGAGTTCCACCAGTCGTGCCAGTTGCGCCCTGGCATCCACCTTCGATCCAGCCAGCCCGTAGGCATATCCGAGGGAAGCCATGGCGCTCGCGCCTCCGTTGAGCGTCAGCGCGGTCTGAAACTCCGCAATAGCCTTCGGATAATCGTGTTTCCGCGCCAGCGCCATGCCCATGGTCTGGTGCGCCAGGGCAAAGTTCGGTTCCAATTCCAGCGTCTTCCGGTACTGGTTGATGGCCTCGTCGTAGCGCCGGGCGAAGTAGGAGCACCACCCCACTCCGACGTTGACGGGCAGCGAGAGAGGGTCCAGATTCTGCGCCTGCCGCATCTCCGCGGCGGCTTCCTCCAATCGCCCGGCGGCCAGCAGGCAGTGGGCATGCCAGTGCCGGGCCGTGGCATACCCGGGATTCGATCGGTTCGCCAGTTGGAACTCCCGCTCGGCTCCCGCCAGGTCCCAGTTATAAGCCATTGTCACGTACGCCAGCGACGTGTGCGCCTCAGCCAGCCCGCCGTCCAGTTCCAACGCCCGCAGAGCGGCGGCTTTCGCCAGTGGCATGCCCTCGCGAGGGGGGACGGCATCGTACGAATTGGAAGCCAGCAGCGACCAGGAGTCGGCCAGCCCCGCATAGGCCGGGGCGTACTTCCCGTCTTTCGCAATCGCGTCGTTGAAGTACTCGACGGCCTTTCGCAACGCCGGCTCGGTGCGCTTGTTCCAGAAGAACCGTCCCCGCAAGTACGCCTCATACGCGTCGGGGACCACGGTCTGCCGCCGCGAGGTCCCCGGCCGCTGGCCCGCGGCGGTTTGGAAACTGGTCTTGCGCGCGATGGCGTCCGCCACTTCGGCCTGCAATCGAAGCACATCGCGCAGATCGCGCTGGTAGCTGTCGGCCCAGAGCAACCGGCCCGTGCCGATGTCGATCAGTTGCGCGTTGACCCGCACCCAGTCGCCCGACTGCAGGACGCTCCCCTGAATGACAGCCTCTACCTTTAGCTGCCGCCCTATCTCCGCCAGCGGCGCGCCTGGCCGCAAGGACCGAACCGACGCCGGCGCAATCACCGGCAAACCGGTCTTGGACAACTCGGTTGCGATCACGTCCGTCATGCCCTCCGCAAAGTAGTCCTGAACGGCTTCGCCGGAAATGTTCCTAAGCGGGAGCACGGCAATCGACTTCACCTGGATCGCCGAACGGTCGCGCCGGGTCATAAATGATAGAAGATAGCCGGCCGCAACCAGCACCAGCGCCGCAGCCAGAATCGCTGCGATGGCGAAGCGGACGCCGGAACGGTGTGGCGCCGCGACCGCATCGGGCCGGGTCGGGGTCTTTCCGAGCGGGGCCACAAACCGGTATCCGCGTTTGGGAATGGTCTCGATGTGGCCTGAACCGTCCGCGTCGTCACCCAGGGCCTTGCGCAGCGCCGATATGTTTCGCGCGAGCCCCCCTTCCTCCACGAACGTATCGGGCCAGACGAGTTGCATGAGCTCGTTCTTTTCGACCACGCGGCCGTGATGCGTGAGCAAAACGAGAAGCGTATCGGCTACTTTCGGGGAGAGCGGGACGCGTTCCGCGCCGCGATAGAGCACCCGTTCCGCCGGGTCGAATCGGAAAGCCCCGAACTCGAAGACAGTGCCACCTTGTGGTTCCATGGCAAACGCGCTGCTCCCGATGGTACCAGACAGACGTCTGTGCGGTCGCGCGGTCGCGTCCCGATGGTTGCTTTCCTCAACCTCCGCGTGCTATACATCGCGCTTCCATGCCCTTACAACCGTCATCCATCCTCCGGCTTGGGTTGGCCGTGCTGCCCGCCCTGGCGCTCGCGCAACCCGTTGCTTTGAACTGGCTCGATAAGTCGCCCCCGCCTTCCAAACAGGGAGTCACTTGGGGCGTTCCGTGGGCCAAAGGGAAAGTCCAAAAGGGCGCCACCTTCTCCCTCACCGCCGGCGGCCGGCCGGTGCCTGTCCAGTCCTGGCCCCTGGCCTACTGGCCGGACGGCTCGCTCATGTGGACCGGCCACGCCATCAGCGCCGCCCCGGACATCGCCGGACCGCTGCAACTGGCGGCCGGAACCGCGGCGGCTCCCGCCAGCGCGATCAAGACCACGTCCGATGCCTCCGCCATCGAGATCGACACCGGCGCCCTGCACTGCCGCATCCTCAAGCAAGGGCCGAACCTCTTCGAATCGCTGACCGCCGGCGGCCGCCAGATCGCTCAGAACGGCAAGCTCATCGCCATGCTCGAAGACCGTTCGGAGTATGCCGCCCGGAGGGTGCTTCGTGAAGAAGATTTCGTCAGCCAGGTCAAGACCGTGACGCTCGAGCAAAGCGGCCCGGTCCGCGCCGTGGTCAAGATCGAAGGCGTCCACAAGTCCACCACTTCGTCTAGAGCGTGGCTGCCGTTCACCGTCCGCTTCTACTTCTACGCGGGCCAGGAAGCCATCCGCGTGGTGCACACGATTGTCTGGGATGGCGATGCCCAAAAGGACTTCATCAAGGGTCTGGGCATGTCGTTCTCCGTGCCGCTGCGGGAAGAGGTGCAGAACCGCCACGTCCGCTTTGGCGGCGATGTGGGCATGTGGGCCGAGCCCGTCAAGCCGCTCACCGGCCGGCGCGTGGTGGCCTTCGGACAGCGCGGCGATGTGTTCCCCGATCAGATGGCCGGCAAGCGCGTGCCCAACTTCGCCGAGTTCGCCGCCCGGGAGCAAGCCTACGTCCACGACGCCGCCGACTGGAACGCTTACCGCCTGACGCAGTTGACCGCCAACGGATTCACTATCGAGAAGCGCACCAACGAGCAGAGTTCCTGGCTGCATGCCACCGAGGGCAAGCGCTCGCTCGGCTTGGCCTTCCTCGGCGACGTCACCGGCGGCGTCGCCGTGTCCGTCAAGAAGTTTTGGCAGAAATACCCCGCGTCGCTGGAGATTCAGGGCGCCAAAACCGCGACCGGCGAGATCAAAGTCTGGTTCTGGTCGCCCCAAGCCCCCGCCATGGATATACGGCACTACGACACCATCGGCCACGGCCTGGAGATGGCCTACGAAGACTGGAAGCAAGGTTGGGACGACCCGCTGGGCGCCGCCAACACCAACGAACTGACGCTCTGGGCGCTGGCGGGCGTCCCCACCAACGCCGAGTTGGTCGGCATGGAAAAGACCGCCGCCGAGCCTGCCCTGCTGGTGGCCACCCCCGAGTACTACCACGCCAATCGCGCCTTCGGTTTCTGGAGCCTGCCCGACCGTTCCACCCCCGCCCGCCGCGCGCTCGAAGACCAGTTGGATAACGCCTTCGACTTCTATAACCACGAGGTGGACCAGCGCGGCTGGTATGGATTCTGGGACTACGGCGACATGATGCGCCAGTACGACGAGCCCCGCCACCAGTACAAATACGACATCGGCGGCTGGGCCTGGAACAACACCGAGTTGTTGCCCGATTACTGGCTCTGGTACAACTTCCTGCGCACCGGCCGCGCCGACGCCTTCCGCCTCGCCGAAGCCATGACCCGCCACACCAGCGAGGTGGACGTCCATCACATCGGCAGATTCGCGCCGCTAGGCTCCCGCCACAACGTGAATCATCTGGGCGATGGCGCCAAGCAGCCTCGCATCAGCCAGGCCGGCCTGAAGCGCTTCTACTACTTCCTCACCGCCGACGACCGCACCGGCGACCTGATGCATGAGCAGCTCACCGCCGACGCCACCTATGCCGCGGTCAAGAAGATGGACCCGCGCATGCCCGAGCGCGGCCCTTACGCCAGCGCCAGTTTCGGCACCGACTGGGCGGCTTACTGCATCAACTGGGCCACCGAGTACCAGCGCACCGGCGACACCAAATGGCTGGACAAGATCAAGGCCGGCATGCAGACGCAACTCGACCTGGGGGCCAAGCCCGGCCAGTTGCTGGGCGCCGGCCCGTACGATCCCACCACCGGCAAGTTCCTCGCCGGAGGCCGCGGCGGAGGCCCCACCGGCTTCGATCTGCTTTTCGGCACAGTCGAGATCATGTCGGAACTCGAGCTGTCGATCGACTATCCCAAGTATTGGGAGGCATGGCACGCTTACGCGGCGGCGGGCGACGGCCGCCCGCTGGCCTACGCCGCCTGGGTGCTGAAGAATCCGGATCTCGGCAAACGCGTCTGGCAAACCCGCCTGCAAGGCGGCCGCGGCGGCGGCCCGGCGTTTATGACCGAATTCCACCAGGTGAACCCGCCCGACGTACCCTCCCCCTTGCGGGAAGCGTCCGGGCAGCCTTCGGCCGGCCCGGACGGCAACCGCCTGGGCGCGCTCATTCAAATGCTGGAGTGGGCCGGGCAATACCTGCAGTGAGGGTGGGGCGGGCTTCAGCTTGCCCTGGTAGCCGCCCACACCGATGGCCATCACCGGCCGACTGACGCCAACCCGCGAGTGGCCTGCACAACCATAGGCCGCTCGCGTAAACTGAAAGAAAGGAAACGCCACGATGACCACCGACGAACGATTCGAACTCATCGCCCGCAACTTCCAAACCATCCACGACTCCCTTAAGAGCCTCGAGAACATAGCCGCCGCCCACGAGGAACGCCTGGACCGCGTCCAGGCCGACCACGCCCGAACCGAAGCCGCAATCCGCGCCCTGGCCGACGAAGTCATCAACACGCAGCGCGAATGGCAAGGCTACCTCCGCCGCATTCCCCGCCAGTAAAATGGGGAAGCCCCAGGCCAGACGCCCAACTCTGCCTGGCTATCGGCGTACCAGTGATAATGAAAGCGGCCATGCTCATGCTCTCCTTCACCGCCATAAACCGGCGGCTCGACGACCTGCGCGACCTGTGGCGCGCCGAGCTCCGGCGAGTCCAAAAAGCCCTATACGCGCGCCTCACCCACATCGAGGACAAACTCAGCATCCGGTGAACAGACAACCGCGCCACGCGACGGGCCCGCTACCTGGCGCGCCCCCCCCAGGTCCCGACAGGGCCATTTTGCGGAATCGGCGAATAGCCCAAACCGAATCAACGGCACACCCCGCCGCCGTTCAACGTGCGGCTTCAATGGGGCCGGGGGCCAGGGGCCGGAGAAGGCCGCTTCAATGGGGCCGCGGCCACGTGGCCGCGGAATTAGTGGTCTCCTCATCCATGACGGCGCCGAGAATCTGGGCTTCAATGGGGCCGCGGCCACGTGGCCGCGGAATTGTTCGAGCACCGCATCAGCCCAAACCAACGATCTGGCTTCAATGGGGCCGCGGCCACGTGGCCGCGGAATTGGGCAGGCTGGCCCCGAACGCGTTCACGCTGTCCGGGCTTCAATGGGGCCGCGGCCACGTGGCCGCGGAATTCGGCTGAAGGGGGTCGAGGCCGATATCGCGGGAATCCGGCTTCAATGGGGCCGCGGCCACGTGGCCGCGGAATTGCCCATCTTCTGGGCTTTCCCGCTGGCCTGCTTCTGGCTTCAATGGGGCCGCGGCCACGTGGCCGCGGAATTACTTTGATGAAGGGCTGGACGGATCGTAGTGTTCAGGCTTCAATGGGGCCGCGGCCACGTGGCCGCGGAATTTCACCAGACGGGGAAGGCTGGAGATCCGCAAGTCGCGCTTCAATGGGGCCGCGGCCACGTGGCCGCGGAATTGGCATGGTGTTTTCAACAACTTAACCGCCTGTTCGGCTTCAATGGGGCCGCGGCCACGTGGCCGCGGAATTAGCCTAGCACCTATCCTATTCAGTTTTCAATGACCTGTGAGACCTCGCGCGAGCGCCGCGCAAATCCCGGCCCTTGACCCGACCTTTGTAACCTTCCTCCACTACTTAACTCCTCATTCGTCGCCAGCTTACCACCGCGCGAGCGGCCACTGCGTTCTCGGCGCCGCCCCGCCGCTCGCAACCCGCTCACCGCGTCGTAAACACCGGATATTCGCCAATTTCTCCCTCAATCACTCGCGCCAACAACCGCGATTGTATCTCCAGCAGCCGCCGGTAGCTCACCCGGTAATCGAAAAGCGGATGCGTCACCAGCGTGTCCATCCGCAACTCGTACGCCCGGAAAAAGCCCTTCCGCCCCGCCGCCGTCAGCGCCACCGACCCGCCCACCCTCACGAAGTCGCGCGCCGTCACCATCCCCGTGTTGATCGCCGTCAGCACCGCCGAATCCACAATCAGCGGACGGAACGGTTCCATCAGGTCCAGCGCCAGCGCCGGGCGCCCAAAACGCGGCTGGTGATAGAACCCCACGTACGGGTCGAACCCCACCGCGTAGCACGCCACCGTCAGGTCCTTCGACAGCAGGCTGTACCCCAGCGACAGCAGCGCATTCACCGGGTCTCGCGGCGGCCTCCGGTTGCGGCCCTCCCAATCGAACGGCAACTCCGTCGCGCCGCCGGCTTCATCCGGTTTGATCATGCCTCCGAAATCGCCGAAGTACAGCCGCGCCCCGTTGCCTTCGATCCCCAACAGTTCTTCCACCGACGACGCCCCCGCCGCGCGCTCCTCCATTTCCTTCAGCCCCGCCAGCGTCGACCGCTTCGGCTCCACATGGTTCCGTTGCAGCATGGTCCGCTGGTTCCGGATCTTGCCCTCCACCAGCCGCCGCGCCAGCGCGCGCACAAAATACTCCTGCTCCGCCAGCCGGAACTGGCCGCGCCGCAGAAACACGTTCTTCTGGTTCAGGCCCGTGGTGATGCCGTAGAACCATCCGCCCATCGAGAAATAGCAGATCGGAATCCCGGCTTCGCACAGCGTCTGCACCGCCTGCGTCGAAATCTGCACGTTCCCCATCAGGTTCACCTGGCAGATCTCGCCGATGCGCGCCTCCTGCAACAGCGTCTGGTTGTCCTTGACCTGCAACACCGCGCCCGATTTTCCCACGCGCACCCCCTGGCTGTTGAGGTACAGCGGACGCAGTTCGCTGCGCGGCGTCACCAGCGGCCGCACTTCCCGCTTCGCCGGTTTGCGCCGCCCGGTTTCGAACAACCCAAGCTGCTCCGGTTCCGCTTCCCGCTCCGCCGCCTCAGTCACCAAGGTTTCATCCGGCAGGCAGATCCCCACCAGCGAGCACCCCGGGCACTTCGGCGAATCGACCAGCGGCGGCGGAATCTCGGGCGACGCGGCGGTGCTCCACGCCCGTTGAATCATGGCTTCCGTCGACGCCATAAGCTCTTCGTCGAACGCCACCCGGACCCGCTGCCCGGTCTTGCGGTAGTAGACGATTCCCTCCTCGCACCGGTACCCGTTTTCCCGCAGGATAGTCCCTTGCACCGCAAGCTGCGCCCGGTCCGACGGCCATAGTTCCAAACCGCCGGCCCCCTCGCGCGGACGCCCGTGTTTGTAGTCCACCGGCGTGACCGTTCCGCCCTCCGCCTCCACCAGATCCATCTTTGCGATCACCCGTAGCCGCTCGCTGGCAAGCGTGACAGACCGCGAGTGGATCGGGGTGCCCTCTGAACCCGGCAAATCGGCCGACTCCGGCAGCGCCGTCGCCTTCGCATCGACGCGCTGGTGCTGGATGGCGCCCTCGACGGTGTCCGAGCTTTCCTCGAACAGCCCCTCCACCCACTCATAGAAGAACAGTCGTGGGCAGTACGCGAATT
>Ga0209039_10000854_pt1 | contig 29299 bp, 22 predicted proteins | sample BogFormECP12_OM1_FD_188238 | JGI IMG/M metagenome (GOLD analysis project Ga0209039, IMG submission 188238) | Bog forest soil microbial communities from Calvert Island, British Columbia, Canada - ECP12_OM1 (SPAdes) (version 2) | ecosystem: Environmental > Aquatic > Freshwater > Wetlands > Bog ... | reverse complement strand
CGACCGACGGCTGGATGATGGGAGCCCGGTGAGCCGAGAGGCTCACGCCGGGTTCTGAGAGAGCGCAGGGGGGAAGTTCCCCTGCGCCACTCACCCCGGAGATCTTACTCACCGGCGTCAGGCAGATTGAATATATCGATGCACAGATGCGTGACGTGCCTGCCTTGAGGGCCAAACGACCGGACGCGGAGGCAGAGATACATCCTGCTACAGCGGGTAAGTATGGTGTTGTCCACGGTGAGCTCATCGGTCTTGAAACCCCCCGGGGCTCGATCAAGATAAAGGCGAATGTCACGCAGGATATTAAGCCGGGCGTGGTCGCTGTTCCGCACGGGTGGGCGGACGCGAACTGTAATATACTCCTGGACGCCTCATTAAAGGATCCTGTTTCGGGTTATATCACGATGAACGGCGTTGCGTGCCGCGTGGTAAAGCTGGCTTAGCGTACGCGCAACAAGAGATCGCCAAAGGGGGCGCATGGCGCCCCCTTTTCATATCAATCAGCGAAAGTGTTTCTTGTAGGCTTTCTCCAATCCTTCCCGCACATCTTCGCGGAATAGTTCGTAGCGTTTCACGAAGTTCTTACCCTTCACCGTAAGGTGCGAACCTCCGCCCGAGGCTCCTCCTGTTTGCCGGTCAATGAGGGCGAAGCCGAGCCTTTCCTCACACGCATTAACCGTGAGCCATGCCTTCCGGTAAGACATCTTCATCTCCATCGCTGCTTGGTGAAGGGAGCCCAGTCTTTCCACGCCCTTCAAAAGTCGGTACGGGCCTTCGCCGAAAGCTTTACCCTTGTTGTCGAGCCATACCCTATATAGGACTCTCATTCCTTCACCTCGGGGTCCAGTCCAGCAATAAGCCATTGTAATCAAAAAATTATCCCGATGTCAATCAGTAGATCGATCTTGAATTGGATATTGATAGATTGACTTCACATGCCCGGGGCGATGCTGGTATAATGGCTGAAGTCATCATCTCCTACCGCCCCTGCACATCGGAGCCAACGAAGGAAAGGGCAGGACCCTTTCAAGCCCTGCCCACACACCGTTATGCTTAATTATATATAACGAGCGTGTTCTTGTTTGACTTCGTAAAACGCAGATCAGCAGCCCTGCACATCCGGCAAAGCGGTCCGGAGTTGCCCCTCCTTTTCCGCTTTGACTTTTCGCCGTGTCAGTGAGCAGCCGGAAGGTTTGGTGGCTCTTCTTCCGGCTCGCCCTGGCCGGGCAACATAAGCTCGATGATCGCTTAGTAAGGAAAGGAGCGCATTCAAGTACAATGAATCGATCGGCCGGTCAATGGGGACCGTCGGGGAAGGCATGCTTGACTCCCCGTTATGCATTATGGTATACAACCAGAGCGTTGGTACCATAAATACCTAACGAGAAACGCGACACACCTCGGCAAAGCGGCTCGGGATGTCTCTCCTTCCCCCGTGGCGGTTAACCCATCAGCGCGCGGCGGGAAGGTTCGCTGTTCGTTGCCTTCAGACTAGCGCGTGGCCGGGTAGGGGGAAGATCCCAAAAAGGCGTCACAGACCATGCGGGTTCTCGTGTCACAAGCGGCAGGGGCCGGTCTGAAAGACGTGCTGAACGATCTCGCTGCTGGCTTCATAAGCAGATGGTTTCATACAAGGATATGAAAGAACGATAAAGGAGGATCTATTTATGAAGACCATTGTTCGCAGTCTGATTTTACTACTGGCTGTTCTCACGCTGTTTGCTGTATCTGCCCGCGCTGCTGACATCAATCTATCCGTCGCTGCAAGCCTTCGGGAAGTGGTCACTGAGCTCGGTGACACGTTTGCGAGAAAGAACCCCGATGTCAAGTTCCTTAGCAATTTCGGCGCGTCGGGCGCTCTAGCCAAGCAGATCGAGAACGGGGCTCCGGCCGATCTCTTCTTCTCAGCCAACCAGGAGTGGATGGATTATCTGAAGGAAAAGAAACTTGTGGACGATAAGAATATTGCCATCTTCGCATACAACGTGCTGGTCTTTGCCGGCAAGCCGGACCTGAAGATTAGCAATTTGCAAGATATAGTCAAACTGAATAAGATCGCCATCGGCAGCCCGGCCAGCGTCCCGTGTGGCCAATATACGGTCGAAGCTTTCAAAAAAGCAGGCATCGAGAAACAGCTCGAAGGCAAACTGGTGATGGCCAGGGATGTGCGTGAAACCCTGTTGTATGCTGAAAGAGGTGAAGTGGATGGCGCCTTCGTTTACAAGACTGACGTCCAAGAGATAGCGAGGAACGTGAAGATACTCTTTGCGGTGCCCCAGGAGTATTACTCCAGAGTGAGCTATCCCATGGGGTTGACTATCACCGGCGCCAAGAAAGGTGAAACAGTGGCATTTTTCAAGTTCCTCCAGTCTGCAGAGGCAAAAGCTGTCCTTGCGAAGCACGGTTTTCCGGTAAAGTAAATATTCATGAGTAGGTAACCATGTTCGGTTTTACCGCTGCCGATTACTCGGCAATGTTTCTATCGCTCAAGGTGGCGGTCACAGCGACCCTGCTCTCGCTACCCTTTGGCTTCGCGGTCGCCTATCTCATGACGTACCGGCGCTTCCGGGGAAAAATTCTTCTCGATGTGGCCGTCAACCTTCCCTTGACCCTGCCGCCCGTGGTGATCGGCTTTCTTTTACTCATCCTGCTCGGGCGAGAGGGGCCGATTGGAAAAATGGTGCTTCAGCCGCTCGGCATCAAGCTGATCTTCACCTGGAAGGCAGCGGTTATCGCGACAGCGGTGGTAGGCTTTCCTCTCATGGTGAGGTCGATACGCACAGCCATGGAAGGGATTGACGAACGACTTGTCCAAGTCTCCCGCCTCCTCGGTGCGCGAAGGCTTGATAGGATCATAACCGTCATAGTTCCGCTTTCGGTGCGCGGTATCATAGCGGGCTCAGTGCTCATGTTCGCCCGGGGGCTCGGTGAATTCGGGGCCACCGTGATAGTTGCCGGCAACATTCCCGGCGTGACCCAGACTATACCCCTGGCCATCTATGAATACGCCAGTTCGCCGAAAGGCGATGTCATGGCGCTCAGCCTCTGCGCGGTATCCATCTCCATTTCCATCGTCGTGCTCGTTTTTCACGAGTGGCTCGGCAGGCGGATCGTACGGAGCGATTGAGATGGAGCTCCGTGTCGCGATACAAAAACGGTTCGGCAACTTTTTCTTGGATACGGACTTTATTATCAACGGAGAGCGAGTCGGTGTCTTCGGCCCTTCGGGCAGCGGCAAATCGACCCTGGTGGGTCTCATCGCCGGACTGACCAAACCGGACAAGGGCACTATCATCCTTGACGGCGAACCCCTTTTCGACAGCAGCACCGGGGTAAACGTGCGTACCGAAAGCCGGCGCATGGGCATGGTCTTCCAGCGTCCCAGCCTTTTTCCCCATTTGAGTGTGAAGGGCAATCTCCTGTACGGCTATAAGCGCTGCGCGACCGAGAACCGCAAGATCGCTTTCGACGACGTGGTGCAGGTCCTGAACATCGGCAGGCTGCTCGACCGCGGTGTGAAGCATCTCTCGGGTGGCGAGAAACAGCGCGTGGCGATCGGCAGGGCGGTCCTCGGCAACCCCCGCCTGCTCTTGCTCGATGAGCCGTTGTCGGCCCTTGACGACAGCCTGAAGTTCCACATCGTCCCTTTCCTGAAGAACGTATGCGAAGCCTTCAGTATCCCTTACCTCTTCATCTCGCATTCGCTGCTCGAAATGCGGATCATGACCGACCGGATCCTACATCTGGCCAATGGGCGCATTGTTGAGGAGACAACGGCTGAAGACCTCGTGCGGAAGCGCATGGGGGAGAGCATGGCAGGCTATATGAATCTTCTCCAATTGTCGGAGCCGCGCCAGGTAGATGCGCTCTATGCTTACACGTGGGGCGAAGGACAACTGCTCACTGCTTCCGGCGACGAACGGCCTGAAGGCCTCTTCGAACTGTCGTCCACCGATATTATGCTTTTCAAAAGTCATCCGGAAGCGATCAGCGCCCGCAACCTGCTGAGGTGTGTGGTGGTTGACACCTTCGAAGCGGGCAACAGAATCGGCATCAATCTGGACTGCGGCGGCGGCCGCCTGGTAGCCGAAGTAGTGAGACAGGCAGCCGACGAGTTGGGCATAACCGCTGGAGTCGAAGTCTACGCCGCAATCAAGGCCACCGCGTTCAGAAAGCTGGGTTAGCCTTTTTTACGCTATCGCCATTTGTGTTTTTTTTGACAATATAGACTTTGCCACAGAAGAAACGTCGGGAAGGCGAAAGTCTTGTAAAGATTCCCTACTCACCAAAGCGTCCGAAGAGGTCATATGGCGACTAACATCTGGAATCCGTTCCTGGAAACGCTGCCACTGGACATGTTGCAGGACATTCAGTTCAAGCGTTTTAAAAAGATCTTCAAACATGCGTATCACAACTCGCCATTTCATAAAAAGAAATATGACGAGGCTTCGATCAACATAGATTCCATCAAGGCTCCGGCCGATACTCGCCTGATCCCCCTCACCGCAAAGGACGATTTCAGGGATGCTCAGGGTGGAAGAGAGTCTTTCCCGTATGGAGAGGTGCTTGCCGTGCCTATCGAGGAGGTGACCAGCTATCATCAAACGACGGGCACCACGGGGGAACCGGTCAGATTTGCGGACACGTGGGCGGATTGGGAAATGTATGCGGAAAACTGGGCGATGATGATGTACTCACGGGGTCTGCGCAAGTCGGACCGTCCTCCAGATGGCGCTAAAGCCTTAATTCACGTAATAGTCGGATAAAGACTGATTGTCAACACACCCCGGCTACCGATATGATCGCTCCCTGAAAATGGTCGACCCTCATTCTGCATAATGGTACATAACGCTATCGTTGTTGCCGTAGGGAAAAGGGTCTTGCTGTCCGGCCATCGACATAAGGGAAGGTGAAGGTATGAATAGTCCTGGACCAAACTCTATATGTATTCACGCCGTAGCAGGTAGTGCAGAAGCCACAATCCGTCTTGATGATTCCCACCGCTTGACCTCCAGAGTTTTGGTAATTCATCTAACTACGTAGATATATTTGCCGCCCGCTGAGATGTTGACTTCTGCTGATTTTATACTTAAGATAACACATATTATGTCAAGTATGACATAATTGCAGCCTGCCGCTGGATCTGATCCATCGAAATCCAGGTGAAGGGAAGTGACGTGAGAGAGCTATGGCTCCAAATCTCGGAAGCCGTCCGATCGCTTCGGTTGCAAAGGAGGTGATGCTGTTTCAATTTAAAGTGCATTGTCTAGAACGTTATTACTACATGTTTAAACTAAAAAAGGAGGATCCACCATGTTGAGAACAATACAGTTTACAATGGCTTCGTTAGTCCTGGCAGTTTTTTTGATGTGCGGGGCTCTGCCCGCTCAAGCCGCCTGCACTGGGCAATTGATCATTTTTCACGCAGGAAGCCTTAATAACGCATTCAAAGACTTAGAAACCCAGTTTACGGCAGACACGGGCATCTGCGTGACCGACAAGGCTTTCGGCAGCCTCGACATGCTCAGGCAAGCGACAGCGGGCGGCCAGGCAGCCGACATTGTTGCACCTGCCGATTATCTGGATATCGACCTTTTTCTGAGGCCGGCCGGCTATGCGGATTACAATATTCTTTTCGCCGAAGGTAAGATGGTATTGGCTTACTTGTCAACCGACCCTGTTGTCGCCAAGTATACAATAACCGACGGTACTCCCTTTAACCCTCCTACATCAGTTCCCAATGCGGTTGCGACCTGGTATAACGTCTTGCTGAATTCCGATGTCACTATTGGGGGTTCTCACCTGTATCTCGATCCGAGCGGCTACAGGGCGCCAATGATATTCCGGTTGGCCCAGAGCAATTACAACGTGCCCAATCTCTATAACAATCTGCTGGAGCACTATGTAGCCACTCCGGCTGCCGGGGCCCCCTCAGGCACGTTTGCACTGGGCAAGAACTATAATTTCCAGCTTACTTATGTGCGTAATGCTCAGGCTGCAGCGCTTGGCGATCCAGGTTATACGACCGCCACCCCAGGGTATCAGTACGTGAATCTCCCTGACGCTGTCAATCTGGGAAACTCTTCAAAGAATTGCTACTACCGGCAGGCGGTCATCGCAGAGCCTGATCTTTTCGGGACCGGTTTGGTACCGCTTCCGGCAAGCAGAGTTGTCTGGGGAGTCAGTGTGATGAAGAAAGCTCCCAACAAGGATAATGCAATATTGTTCTTGCAGAAGTACCTTCTGAGCTCGATTGGGAAAACGGCCCTGACGAATCATGGACCCGACCCCATAAGTCCCGCAGTGGTCAGCAGTGAAGATTACAGGAAAATTCCACAGTCATTGCGACCGCTTGTTCAGGTGGATCATCTCCTTGGATGTCCGGAAGAGTGGCGGTGCCGGTAAGAGGCTGACCGGGGCCGTGTGGGACTGACCTCCTCGGATTGGTGGGAGTGAGGAGGACGTTTCAAGAGCAAGTATTGATGAGCTTCTAAGATCAAAAGGCAGGGTTTAGCAGGCCCTGCCTTTTCTAACCTAAGCCAGTCATTGATTTCGGTAATGCACTATGATGACCACAGGATTTCATAGATTGGTGTGAAATATCTTTTACCTGGACCTTTCGTTTCACTCTGTTGGTTCCACAACGTGCGCTCTTAATGGCTGTGCCGACCAGAGTTCTCCCGGCATGTTACCATGAAAGCAGGTCTGCTTCACCGGTGCGCCATGACGTTCGTACTGTTCCGAGATCACTAGCACAGTCTCTTATCCCTCGTCGCCGAGACCATCCCCCTGAAGTTCTGCCTTTAATTCCTCCGGCTGGGGAAGGAGGTGTGCGGGCAGGAAGAAGAGCCCGGCAATGACCGTCGGGATGACTGCGCTGGCAATGACGGTCGCCACCAGAAAAGAATACTGTCCCTGAGTGACGATGCCATGGGAGAAGCCGTAGAGTGCCGAGATCGTCCCGAAGGTAAGCCCCGTCGACATCATGAGCGAGTAATACCAGCGTTCTTTGCGTTCCTGCCTGAAGAGCGTGATCAAAGGATAGAGCCCGAAAATCTTCGAGAGCACCTTGCCGCCAAAGAGCGCCAAAAAGACGATCGGGGCGGACACAAGAGCGGCCGGGGAGACCAGAGTTCCGGCCCGGAGAAAGTAAAAGGGTGTGAGAAACCCGACGGTCAACGTCCGGAGCCTGCGGATCCATGCGCTGTCTTCTGCCGCTGCCCCGGCCAGCACCATCCCGGCAATATATGCGGGAAGGACAGCCTCGCTCCCCGACCAGTAGGCGAGAGCGCCCAGACCGAAAAGGACGAGCATCACCCACTTGGTCCTGATGGCTGCGGTACGGTAAGCGTACACCCGGGTGATGAGGCCCGTGACCCAGGGCAGGAGCGCCAGCGTGGCCGCGCTGGCCGCCGCAAAGACTACGGACCGGTACGTGAATGGCGCGAACAGGAGGCCCAGCGCAAGGACCGTCCCGAGGTCATTGATGAAGCACGCTCCCAGAATGCCTTTGCCGAACTCCGTCTTGTTGAACCCCGTCTCGAGCATGACGACGTATACCACGGCCATGGACGTCGTGGAAAGCGCCACGCCGCAAAGGAGGCTCGCCCGGATATCCCATCCCAGCGCATAGCGGGCGAGGAGAGTGCAGCCCAGAAATGGTGCGGCAAAACCGACGAGACCGACGACGCTCACCTCTTTCAACTTTGTCCGGATAACGTCTGGCTCAAGTTCCGCGCCTGCGAGAAACGTCAAAAGAATTGCGCCGGAAGAGGCAAGAAAGCGCAGCCATTCGACGTTGGAGCCCAGGCTGTCCGCCCTCCCGACGAGGGTCATGACAGCGCCTGCGGCCACACCCACACAGATCTCGACAAGGGCGATGGAAATACGGAGATGGTAGGCGATGATGGCGGAAAAAACGGCCAGTCCAAGCCACAGAGAAGCGATACCGAAAAGATGCTCCATGATGAAGCCTCCCTCTAAGTGAATTCAGCCACGGTGAAGGCAACAAAAAACCCGCTCTGCAGCGGGTAAAGATCGCACGGGACGGACCCTACCGATGCAGCGGCCTTCACGGTAGGAGTCATCAGCCCGGCTCAAGGCGGTTATCAGGGGACTCCATCCCCCGGTTAGATGCAATAGAGTACTAAAACAACGGAGAAAAAGCAAGACTTGCAGCGGCGACTGGTTACGGTGCCGGAGTGGAGTTATTCCAGGGCAATCGGTCGAGCCACTCCCTGATGATGCTCATACTCTTTCGGACCTCGCCGCTATACTATACCTGCTTGCAGTCATAGTATCAGGAAAAAGTGGCCTATCGACCGATGTACGAATTCACTGTCTAACGTTTTTGACTAAGCTATCGATTGTCAGGCGAAAGATTGAACAGGGGTGAAGGGACCGCGGTGCATCTCCTTCTCCTGACGTTGCCGTTTAATGGGCTATGGTTTCCTCTAAACACGCCCTCCCGTCGTGTGCTCGGGGACGATCAACGAATTACTTAATCTTTCCGATTTCCGCCCGACAATATATTCAGACAAATGCGTACCGAGGCCATAAGGGCGGAATTGCTGACGAAGGCCAAGACGCTCAGGGTACTTCCCACCCTGAGTACGGTCGTCGATCGGGTCTTCGAGGTGCTGAATGACAAGAATGCCTCATTCCGGGAGCTGGTAGATATTGTGAGGTACGATCAAGCAATTTCGTCGAAAATCATCAGTATTGCGAACTCCGCCTATTACAGCAGGGGAGTCAAGATCATGAGCCTGCAGCGCGCCATGATCATTATCGGGCTGGAGGAACTGAAGTACATTGTAACCTGTCTCGTTTTTCTGGAAGGCATTCTTCGCAAGCTCGCCCTCAGGGACGATGATCTTATGGTGTTGTGGAGACATTCCGTATACGTCGCGTACTCGGCGAAAGTGCTCTCCACGAACACCCTGATCGAGGAACCGGAAAAAGTATTCACGCTCGCGCTGGTGCATGATATAGGGAAGGTGATCCTTTACATGTATCTTGACGATTACCGCCATTTGATCAATGGATGCAACGGCAAGCGGAAGGACCTGTGCAGCGAGGAACGCGCCAGGTTCGGCATAGACCATCAGGAGATAGGCTATTATATGTCGATGAAGTGGAGGTTCCCGTCAGAGTTTGGCAAGATAATCCGGTATCACCATGAAGATAAACCCGTCGGCGAATGTGAGGCGCTCCTCAGTATCATCAGAACAGCTGATCTATTTGCCGATTTTCCGGATACTAATCTTGGGACGGACGGCTTAATCCTTCTACGCGAGAAAGAGAGGATAGATAAAGAAGCGGAGCGCATAAACGCGCTTCTTGGATCGGCCCATGAAAAGAAATAAGCTCAGTCCCGAATCAGTACTTTTTCAGTGGAATTTCTACGAGAGGACCATTGCGAATTACTCGATCATTATGAAGATTTTCCAATACGTCGAGGATAGGGAGAGCCTCATAGGCTACATGCCGAAGGTCTTTGTTGAAGAGACTGACTTTGATATGTGTCAGATCATAAGAAATGGAAGAGACGAGCCGCAGGAAGGCTTTTTTACAATAGACGATTCTTTAAAGAGTCTCTCTCTTCAGGAAATCGAGCGGCTTAACAGGGCACTTTTTTCTCCGTGTCTGCTCAACAATGTCTCAGGTTATGGTACCATCTACATTTACCCGCTTCTGCAGGATGTGGATACTTTCGGCTACCTGCTGCTGGGCAAGAAAGACGCCATACAGTTAGATGAGCATATCCTGAGAGAGTTCGAACTCCTTTGCCAGGTCTTGAACAAGTCGCTGCTACTGAATATTTCGATCGACCGCCTGAAGGCTTTGGATGATCTGAGACTGCGTGATCTTGACTCGAAACTCGTTTTGACCAAAACGGTCGTCAATTCCGTTATCGACCAGTTTCCTGAGGTGCTCTTGCTGGTCGACAGAAGTGGTCGTGTCTGCTTTGCCAACAAGAAGGCGAGGACGGAGTTTGACGAGCAGAAAGCCTTGCTCGTGGGTGAGAAGATCGAAAATCTTATTTCCGGAATCGACAGCGATTCCTTCGAGAAGGACCTCTTGCTGCACGGAACAATCCAGTATCGGATCGGTGATCAGTTCAGGCTCTTTGAGCTGGAAAGCTACCCCATAAAAGACGATACAGGAGCGGTAGTGTTCAAGAGTATCGTACTAAAAGATGTCATGGATGAAAAGCTCATAGAAGAAGAAAATATCCACAGGAGCAAGATGGAGAGCATAGGGAAGCTTGCCGGAGGGGTAGCCCACGACTATAATAACCTTCTCACGGGTATGCTCGGTTACGCGTCTTTGATGAAGAAATTTGTCAAGGAGGACAAACAGCTCTCCCGGTATGTTGATGTCATTGAAGGATCTGCCAGACGCGCCGCCAAGTTGACCGAACATCTGCTTAATTTTTCAAGGCGGCAAAAGCGGTCGACCGGGATCGTGGACGTAAACGTTATTGTGGATGATGTGCTCTTTCTCGTGAGCGAGAGCTTCAGGGATCTGGAGGTAGTAAAGACCCTGGATCCGCTACTTCCTCCCATCAAAGGTGATGAGGGGGAGCTTCAGCATGCCTTGCTGAACCTTTGCGTAAACGCAAGGGATGCTATGCCCAATGCAGGAAAATTAACGGTCAGGACAGAGCGCAAAAAACATGTGGGCAACAAGGATTTTATCCTTATTGAGATAGAAGACAGCGGAACCGGTATGGATCAGGATACCAGAAGGAAAATCTTCGAGCCTTTCTTTACCACCAAGGAGAATGGCACGAAGCTTGGTATGGGCCTCTATCTGGTCGACAGATTTGTGAAAAGTTGCGGAGGCTTCATTGAACTGGAGAGTGAGCCGGGGCAAGGAACTCGTTTTAGAATCTATCTACCAATGGAGACGGGCAAAGCAGAGGTTTCTCAGGTAGAGCCCGAAATATCACCTGCGGGACAGGATGGCACAGTGCTTGTGGTCGAAGACGAAGAGACAATCAGAGAGCTGGTGGGAGGGATCCTCAAGCGGGAGGGACTGAAGGTCCTGGAAGCGCCCGATGGTCACAAAGCCCTCGAACTGCTCCAACACCCTCCTCGGCCGATCGACCTCGTGATCCTCGACATGGTTATGCCGAAGCTCAAGGGTGAAGGGGTCTTGAAACGTCTCAAAGAACTGGGGATTGATGTCAAGGTTGTTGTCTCCAGCGGATTCATGAATGAAGGCCAGCGGGAGAAATTAAAGGCCTGGGGCATAAATGCCTTTCTGGATAAGCCGTATCGAGAAGAGGATGTACTCAGCCTGGTTCGCAAGATGCTCCCGCATGAGGCGAAATCAATGGCAGGCAAGAAAGCTCCGACTCTTCCGACAGCTTAAAGGCGCCTGGCGCCTTAAATTTCAAATTTCAAATTCCAAATTCCAAACAAATCTCAATTTTCAAATAATCAAACACAACAAACGCCTGGCTCAGGCGACGGTGGTTTCGGAACATTTGTTGTTTGATAATTTGAAATTGTTTGGAGCTTGGAGCTTGGAATTTGGGAGTTTACCTGTGGATGGGCAGGAGGCTTGCGAACGTGGTAGTATTGTTTCCGGGCAGTGACCCGCAGTTCTTTGTAAAGTGAGGAGGCTGAAAGGACTATGAAATATCAGGTAGGTCAGACAGGAAGATGCGTGGTGGCAAGGTTTGAAGACGGTGACCCAATCCTGGATAGTCTTATTACTATCGCAAAGAAGGAAGAGATAAGAGCGGCAATTGTCTATCTCGTGGGAGGAATAACCGAAGCTACGATTGTGGTGGGGCCGGACAAAGAGGAACTCCCGCCGAATCCTGTCTGGCGCACGCTCACGGAAAGTCACGAAGCAGTAGCCGTTGGCACGATATTCTGGGAGGGAAACGAACCGAAAATCCATATTCATGGGTCATACGGTAAGCGAGATATGGTGAAAGTGGGCTGCCTCAGGGAGCAGGCAAACGCCTTTCTTGTCATGGAAGCTATCATTCTCGAGATAACGGGAGTGAAGGCCGTGCGGGAGTTAGACCCTAAATCGAACATGGTGCTCCTCAAACTCTGATACCGATTCGCCTTCAAGCGCCTACCTTCGTTGCCCATCGGCCTGTTCCATTTTGACGTACTCCAGTACGCCTGCAATGGCCCAGGCCTCGGCTCGCCTCGGTATTCATCTTGAATGCAAATCGGTATAGGAGATTCCACGAAGCCGGCATTACCAATAGTCTCAAGCTGGATCAGCAATCACATTCTCCTTGACTACCAGTGCTCGATATTCTAGCATTTTACGTCTCTGGACGGACCTAGAAGTATGATTCGTAGTATTGACCCCAATGTATGTATCGGATGCGGCATCTGCGCGGAGTTCTGTCCCGGTGACGTCATCGAAATGAATGACGCAAGAAAAGCGTATATCGCCTTTCCTAGAGACTGCTGGACCTGTTTCAGTTGTGAAATTGCCTGCCCCGTCAAGGCGATTAACGTGCATCCTTTCAGGAAAGCCAAACCCATGGCATGGCCAATAGCCTCGCCGAATAAGAAGTTGGCATGAAAAAGGAACCATCGACGTGGAATCTACTCCAGTCAGACGTCCTCATAGTGGGCGGGGGTTTCGGTGGCTTATGGGCTGCGCTGAGAGCATCGGAATGCGGTTCGTCGGTCGTCCTCGTCGATAAGTCTTTTGCCGGTAAATCGGGGCACAGTTACTTTGCGTCAGGTGCGCGCATGGTACTGCTACCTGAAGACAGTCTGGATGACTACGTCCGTGAGATCACCCTCGGAAACGAATGGCTCATTGAGCAGGACATGGTCAGGGCGATCTTCGAAGGCTCTTACGCGAGGCTGAAAGACCTGGAATCCTTTGGCCTGCCCTTTCGTAAGGAAGCTGGCTCCTACACGTGGACAAGAGCCCGTGGAACGCAGAGCGTGAAAAACTTGTGGCTCGAGCAGGGGACAGCGGCTGATGAAGTAACGATTCTCCGAAAAAAGGCGATATCGAGGGGAGTAAAATTTGTAGATCACGTATATATATATGACCTGGTCAAGGACACCGGTAACGGTGTTGCAGGAGCCATAGGCATTGGCGTCAAGGAGCAGCGCAATTATCTCTTCAGGGCGAAGAGCGCAATCCTGGCAACCAATTCGGGAAGCTACAGGGGCCACCATCTTGCCTGCGAACTGCAAGGCACGGGTCCCTTCATGGCTTACGATGCCGGCGTGCCTATCAAGGATCCGGAGTTTCACTATATCAACATCCGCCCCGTCAGGCACGAGCTGGAAGGTTCAGGAATACTGCCCGCCATGGGCGCGCGCTGGATCAATGGCAATGGTGTGCACTTCATGGAGACTTATGATCCGGTTTTGAAAGACCGTGCACCCTCCTCGAAGATCGTCCTGGCTGCTGCGAAGGAGGCCATGAAAGGAAACGTGCCCATTACGATCGATGTCCGTGGTATGGCAGACGAAGAACGGGGAAAATTTCGCCTTCTGATGGTGAGCCACGGATGGCAGCCGATTCTGGATGAGAAATGCAAGCGCGAAGAAGGCTACGATATCCTCAGGGACAATGTCGAATGGCAACCGGCGTACGAAGCGAATAAGCTCGGTATCGACGCGGACCTTGGCTGCAGGACCTCATTGAAAGGGCTCTTTGCTGCCGGTATGGCCAGGACCCTTGGAATCAATCCTTTCACGGGCTGGTCAATTGCCGCATGCACGTGGTCCGGATTCACAGCCGGCGAGAGTGCTGCCCGCCATGCCAGGACTTCAGGCAAATCCAGGATCGATTTTGGTTTCGTGTCGGCCAGGTACGAGACCTTCCGCCAGCCGTTGAAAAAGAGGTCAGGCGTTGATCCGGATGACCTGGTGCACAAGCTGCAGAAAATACTATTCCCTGCTGATGTACTGATCATCATGAGCGAGTCCAGGCTGAAAACGGCGCTGGGTCAGGTCTTGACTTTGAAAGAAGAGCAGTTGCCGCAATTGAAGGCTAAAGAGACGAGAACCCTGATCAAAGTAAAGGAAACTCAGACCATGATTCTTTCCGCAGAAATGTCGCTGAGAGCCGCTCTGATGAGGAAGGAAACACGGGAGAACATATTCTACCGTGAGGATTTCCCTCATCCGGATAACGGGAATTGGTTGAAGTGGATACTCGTGCAGAAAGACAAAGATGGGGAGATGAGGTTTTCAACGCGGGCCATTCCTTTTGAGAGGTACAACTTGCGGCCATGATTGCATAGTAGTGGAAGAGAGAGTGAAATCCAAGTTACGAATTAATTACATTAAAATATGGAGGGACATGATGAAGCGACTCGTAGTTCTTGTGACGGTAGTGGTAATGCTCGGTTTTATCTCGGTGACCGTGCATGCTGCGGCTCCGTTCTACCAGGGCAAAACTCTTCGTGTTACGGTTGGTTTTTCAGCAGGAGGCGGCTTCGATCTCTGGGCAAGGGTGGTTGCCCGTCACTTAGGGAAACATATACCCGGCAATCCCACGGTCATTGTGGAAAACATCACCGGAGCAGGCGGCCTTATCCAGGTTAATCAGCTCTTCAAGGCGACTAAACCGGACGGGCTGACTCTCGGTCACATCAACGGCGGGCTTATCCTGGGACAGATGATGGATCAGCCGGGATATGATTTTGACCCGCAGAAGTTCATGTATATAGGCGCTGCCAACAAAGAGAATGCGGTCTTCGTTTTTGGTAAGAAGAGCGGTATCACTTCTGCCGAAAAGTGGCGGACATCGCCCACCCCGGTCAAGATCGGCGGCTGTGTGCCTGGGAATTTTGTCGACAACATGGATCGGTTAATGAAAGACGTGCTTGGCTTTCCTACGCAGATCATCACCGGCTACAAGGGTACGACCGATATTCTCATTGCCACGGATAGCGGTGAATTGGCCGGCGGACCTCCTTCCTGGGACAACGCGAAGACAAACAGAAAAAGGTCGCTGGAAGTCGGTGACATGATCGTTGTCATCCAGTGCACCGCAAGACCGCTCAAGGGACTTCCGAACGTTCCGAAGATTATCGACTTCGCAAAAACCGACGAGCAGAAAAGACTTGTCCAGGTTGCGGCCATTTACGCGAACGACTATTCGAGACCGTTTGCCGTCCCGCCGGGCACGCCGAAGGACCGTGTGGACATGCTGCGTAAGGCCTTCCAGGAGACGATGAAAGATCCTGAGTTCCTTGCCGAGGTCGACAAGATGCAGATGACGCTTGATGCGACGACGGGCGATGACATGGCAGCGGCGGTAGCCAACTCCGCCAAGATTGATCCGGCCACAAAAGCTAAGTTGAAGGATATCCTATTTAAGTAAGAGGAATCCTTTTAAGTACTGTCATTCTAGAGTTGCTTGTATCGGTTCGTATTCAAGATGTATACCGAGGCGAGCCGAGGCCTGGCCCATTGCAGGCGTACTACAGTACGTCAAAATGGGGCAGGCCGATGGGCAACGAAGGTAGACGCTTGAAGACGAACCGATACAGCGGAGGATAAGTAATGCTCGAAACCGCGCAGTGTTTCTTTGTTGGTTTAACACAGATCTTCACGATGACAACGTTCAGCCTGATGCTGCTGGGCATCGCCATCGGTTTTGCAGTAGGGATATTGCCGGGGCTGGGAGGACCAACAGCGATGGCATTGATGCTGCCGTTCGTCGTGAAGATGACCCCGGTGGAAGCCTTCGCCTTCCTGCTCGGCATGGCTTGTGTCGTAAACACGACGGGTGACATTACGTCCGTGTTGTTCGGCATTCCGGGCGAGCCGACGACCGCTGCTACCATAGTGGACGGCCATCCGATGGCGAAGAAAGGAGAGGCTGGCCGCGCACTCGGAGCAGTTCTTATGTCTGCATTGATCGGCACCATTTTCGGTGCCTTTATGCTTGCGATCGCAGTGCCCGTCGTGCGCCCCATCGTGCTCTCCTTCGGGAGCCCTGAGTTTTTCATGGTGGCTCTCCTCGGGATCACGTTTGTGGCATCGCTCTCCGGCTCTGATGTGATCAAGGGTCTCCTATCCGGGGGGCTCGGCCTCTTTGTTGCTACGGTTGGTCTGGATCCGGTGTCGGGCATTCAGCGCTTTACGTTCGGCCAGACGTTCCTCTGGGACGGCATAGGGTTGGTACCTATCACGATAGGATTCTTTGCGATCCCTGAGATCATCGATCTCGCCGTGACAGGCTCAAGCATCGCCGGTGGTCGGACGGGATCACTGGGCGGAGTTCTGGAGGGTGTACGCGATGTATTCCGCCATATCTTCCTGGTCCTCCGGTGCGCAGCCATCGGTACATTCTGCGCGATCATACCCGGCATGGGAGGAGCCACAACCCAGTGGCTTTCATACGCTCACGCTGTGCAGAGCTCACCCAACCAGGAGCGCTTTGGCAAGGGGGCTATCGAAGGAGTACTGGGCCCCGGCGCATCGAACAATTCGACACTGGGCGGCAGCCTGATTACGACTGTCTCCTTCGGAATCCCGGCGAGTGTCTTCATGGCCATCCTCATGGGTGCTTTCATTATGCATGGGGTCGTTCCCGGTCCTGACATGCTCAGACCCGAGGCGAAGGGAGGACATCTAGGGCTCACGTACTCCTTTGTCTGGATCACCGTCATTTCTAACCTGATCACCGTAGGAATGATCTTTCTCTTCCTGAAACAGCTCGTCAAGGTGACGCAAGTGCGGGGCAGCCTGCTCATCCCCTTTATCCTGATGCTCATATACCTGGGCGCGTTTGCCGAAAAGAATGCTTTTCCTGACCTTATTCTGGTCTTAATTTTTGGTACCTTTGGCTGGGTGCTGGAAAAGCTCAGATGGCCGCGGCCGCCGTTGATCCTAGGGCTTGTGCTCGGTGGGCTGGCCGAGAGCAGACTCTTCCTATCCATGGGCAACTATGGTCTGGCCTGGCTCTGGCGTCCCACAGTGATGCTTCTCATAGCCCTTACGCTGCTCGGCGCTTTTTATCCGTTTATAAAAAGCAGGTTGCAGAAAAGGAAACTGCGCATGGCCGAAGCGGCTCTCGGTGTTCCAAGGAGCGTGGAGGCGACGGCAAGATCGAAAGCAAAGATCAACAAGTGGTCTGCGATCTTCGCCCTCGGCCTCGTGATGATTCTTGCGCTCGCTCTCTGGCAGAGCAGGAACTTTAATATGCGCGCGGGGCTCTTTCCCTGGGCGATCGGTTTCCCGCTTCTTGCTCTTGCGCTTGCGCAGTTTATCCGGGAACTTTCGGGTAAAGCCGGTGGCCGGCCGCTGGGACGGCCTGGCGCGGATGAGGAGCCTGAGATACCGCCGCACGTGGTCAGGCGTAGGACAGCCGGCATGTTCGGCTGGATCGTGACGTACTTTGTGGCTATCTGGCTGCTCGGTTTTCCAACGGGCAGCGCAGTCTGCAGCTTTGTCCAGCTTAAATTTGCGTCAAAGGAAAAGTGGCTTATGACCATACTTCTCACCGCAGGTCTCTGGGCCTTTGTCTACCTTTTGTTCGAGCAGACGCTCCACGTGCCGTTCCCCGATGGATACCTCTTTGAGCTGCTCGGCTGGGTTGAGTGACGAGGGACCCGCGAACACGCGCAAGCGGGTACCTGGAATAAGCGGATAGGAGGATTCCGTGACAAAGGAATTCAAGGTGATCGGCAAAAAAGTGGAAAGGGTGGATGCCTTCGAGCGGCTCACAGGGGAGGCGAAGTATGCTTCGGACATTTATCTTCCCGGCATGCTCTATACAAAGATTCTCCGAAGCCCCCATCCGCACGCAAGGGTCAAGAAGATCGACGCGTCGAGGGTACAGGCTCTTTCAGGAGTGAAGGCCATCCTTACACCGGCAGATGTTCCTGATTTTTCCATCCACAAAAGGGAAACTGCTCCGTTCTACCAAATGCCGGTTCTCGCGAGCACTGCCCGGTACGCAGGCGACGAGATCCTTGCGGTTGCAGCCGTGGACGAAGAGACTGCAGCGAATGCGCTCGAGCTGGTCAAGGTTGATTATGAAATTCTTCCGTTTGTGCTCGACGCCGAAGAGGCTGTCAAATCCACAGCTCCAAAGCTCTACCCTGAAGGCAACATGATCCAGGAAGCCGCTGATACCATCATCCGTGGTGATGTCGAAGAGGGATTCAAGCAGGCTGATGTGATACTTGAAGAGAAGTATCAAACGCACCTTGTTCAACACACCACCATGGAGCCAAGGGTTGCTGTGGCTGCCTGGAGCGGCAGAAGGCTCACGCTCTGGGATTCTCACAAGAATCCATTCCGGGTGCGAACCGACGTCGCCCGGGCACTGGGAATCAAAGTAAATGAAGTAAAGGTCCTGACCCCTTACATCGGCGGAGACTTCGGTGATAAGGCATTTGTGGAAAGGTATCATATCGTGGCTGCCCTTCTCGCGAAGAAGACAGGGCGGCCGGTCCGGATCGAGTACACGAGAGAGGATAATTATCTTTCAGCTCATCATCGCTACCCCACTACCTGGTATCTCAAGTACGGTGTGAAGAAGGACGGAACCCTGACAGCCATACAGGTAAAGCTTTATGCGGATCTTGGTGCTTACTACCACCTGGACGGTGCCAACGCTTCCCTGGAAACGCCGAAGTTCGTCTATCGATGCCCCAACGTCAAACTCGAAGGTTACAATGTTTTCACCAACAAGCCTGAGGGCGGCCACATGCGCTGTGTCGGCCATCCGGCCGCCATGTTCCCTCAGGAAGTGCATATGGATCGTTTGGCAGAGAAACTGGGGATGGACCCGCTTGCCTTCCGCCTGAAGAACTGTGCGCGGAAAGAGGACGGTGATCAGGACAGGAAATTTCCTTTTGCCAGCATCGGACTCGAGGATTGTGCTGCGCTGGCTGCCGAGCGGATCGGCTGGCAGAGCAACTGGAAGAAGGCAGGGTCAAGTCCAGGACCCGTGAAGAGGGGATTTGGTATGGCCTTCCACGCCTGCCGTCACGGTGGGATCAGCTCACCCATGTCTGCCCAGATCAAGCTCGATCCTGACGGCACGGCGGAACTCTTGAGCGGCCTTAACGACAGCGGCGGGTGGCAGAAGACGACCATGGCCATGATTGCTGCTGAGGAGCTGGGAGTCCCTTTCGAGGCTGTCCGGGTGACGACGGGCGACACGGATGCGACCACTGACACGGGGCCTCCCGGCGGAAGCCGTGGTACGGCCAGCGCGGGCCTTGCGGTGATCGCTGCTGTCAGGGATGCCAAGAGTCAGCTGCTGGAGGTTGCAGGCGAGCTCTTAAAGAAAAAAAACGAAGATCTCGAAATCAGAGACGGGCAGATTTTTATCAAGGGAGAAAACAGATCGGTCCCGTACAGGGAGATTCTCTCAAAGGCGACGAACCCTATCATAGGCCGTGGTTCCGGCAAGCCTCCGCAAAACGTGGCCCTGCTCACCTTCGGTGCCCATTTCGCTGAAGTGGCGGTGGATACGCGAACGGGCAAGATCGAAGTCCTTCGACTGATTGCCGCTCATGATGTGGGGCGCGTGATCAATCGCCTCGGCTGCGAGAACCAGATACAGGGTGGTGCCGTTATGGGAATGGGTTTTGGCATGCTGGAAAGGCAGTATGTCGACGGTCAGACGGGCATCTGCGTCAACCCCAATCTTGTTGATTTCAAGATACCATCGATCCTTGATGTGCCGACAGTAGAACCGGTCATTGTGGAACCTGACGACCCGTACGGGCCGTTCGGTGCGAAAGGAGTTGGGGAGCCTCCCTACAGCATCCCCACGCCTGCTATTGCCAATGCCATTTACAATGCTATTGGCGTCAGGTGCAATGAGATCCCGATCAACATCCGCGCGGTGCTCGACGGGCTGAAGAAGGCTTGAGGCAGGGGCTAGTTCTTTTTCCTTTTTCTGCTTGACCCGTGCCCCTTGCCCCTATGCTATTGACATCGTTTTCACCCGTAATGGATAATAGGCCATGCCCCCAAAATCTATTCCCGCCCTCCTCGAACAGATAGGAAACTTGCTCGACATGAAGGGGGAGAATCCCTTCAAAGTAAGGGCGTACCACAACGCCGCAAGAGCGCTGTCGGAGGTTGAGGACCTGGACGCGGTTATACAAGCCGGACAACTGAGAGAGATAAAAGGTATAGGGGATGCCATAGCGACGAAGCTGGAAGAATACGTAAAGACGGGCAAGATGACCTACTATGAGGAGCTTACCAAAGAGATTCCTTTGAGCCTCCTTGAATTACTGCAGATCCCCAATCTGGGCCCGCGCAAGATCAAAGTCCTCTATGATACCCTCGGCATCGCAAACGTCGGAGAGCTCGAGTACGCGGCCAAGGAAAATCGGCTTGCATCTCTCTTCGGGTTCGGGGCCAGGACGCAGGAGAAAATTCTTGAGGGCATCGAGTTCATCAAGAAGCATAAGGGTGAATTCCTGTTGGGCGATATCTATCCTCTGGCAATGAAGATCAAGGAGGGGTTCGACAAGATCACGAGTCCTGAGATGGTGGAAGTCTGTGGCAGCATCCGGCGGCGAAAAGAGATCGTCAGGGACATCGATATTCTCGTAGCCGGTACTAACCCGAAGAAGCTGTCCGCCCATTTTCTTAAGCTTCCCGAGGTGGAAGATGTTATTGCAGAAGGCGAGACAAAAACATCAGTCCGTCTGAATCTTGGTATCGAGGCTGATTTGCGCGTGGTGAGCAAGGAAGCCTACCCTTATGCGCTCATGTATTTCACGGGCAGCAAAGAACATAATGTGAAGCTGCGCGGGATTGCCAAAAAGAAGAATCTCAAGCTGAATGAGTATGGCCTCTTCACCAACGGTGATTCAATTCTTCTTCGGACCGAGGCGGAGATCTATAAACATCTCGGCCTTTCATACATTCCTCCTGAACTCAGGGAAGAGACAGGGGAGATCGAGGCAGCCCAGGCAGGAAAGCTGCCCGACCTCGTGATGGCCGAGGATTTGAAAGGCACCTTCCACGTGCACACCCTCCTGAGTGATGGAGTCGACACTCTGGATAAGATCGCCGAAGCCGCAAGAAAAATGGGCCTCTCCTATGTGGGGATTACCGATCACAGTAAGACTGCGGCATACGCGGGCGGCCTCAAAGTTGACACGCTCCGCCAACAATGGGATGAAATAGATCGACTCAACGCAAAAAATAGCGATGTATACCTTTTCAAGGGCATAGAGAGTGACATACTGCCTGACGGCAGCCTCGATTACGATGAGAAGGTGCTCGAAGAGCTCGACTTTGTGGTGGGATCGATCCATTCGAGCTTCACCATGAAGAGAGCCGATATGGAAAAGAGAATTCTGAAGGCGATGAAGAACCCGTTTATGACCATGCTGGGTCACCCCACGGGCAGACTCCTTCTTGCGCGTGAAGGGTATGACGTGGACATGAAAAATATTATCGAGATGGCATCCAAGTATCAGGTGATCCTCGAATTGAACGCAAGCCCTTATCGTTTGGACATCGATTGGAGATACATGAAGATGGCCAAACAGCAGGGCGTCATGGTAGCGATTAACCCTGATGCTCACTCCACAGCCGGATTAGAAGATCTTTTCTACGGCATCGGCGCGGCGCGCAAGGGCTGGCAGGAAAAGGGCGACATCCTGAATACACGCACGGTGAAGGAAGTAAAAAAGATTTTTGAGAGGCTGCGCAATGAAAAAAGAGATTAAGAGTATCTTCGAAAAGCTAAAAAAAATGCATGGGAAACCCAGGATAGAGCTCAAGTATTCGAGTCCGATGGAACTGATGGTTGCCGCCATCCTGGCGGCGCAGTGCACGGACGAAAGAGTTAATAAGGTGACCGAGTCTCTCTTCAAGAAATACAGGACGACAAAGGACTATGTGAAAGTCAAGGATGCAGAACTTGAGGAGGATGTGAGACCAACGGGTTTCTATCGAAACAAGGCACGCAGCATCAAGAACTTTGCGGCGGATATAGAAGAAAGATTCGGAGGGGTGATACCCGAAGACGTTGAGACACTTACCACGATCAAGGGCGTTGGCAGAAAGACGGCGAACATGGTCGTAGGGCTCGCGTTCGGCAAGCCTGCTATCATTGTGGATACCCACGTCATACGCGTATCACAGAGGATAGGTCTCACCAAGCAGGATGAACCTGACAGGATTGAAATAGACCTTAAGAAACTTGTGCCGGAACAGTCATGGACCGATTTTTCTTTGCTCGTAACCCTGCACGGCAGGTACATCTGCATCGCTCGCAAGCCGGATTGTCCGCGCTGTCTTCTGCAGAAGGAGTGCGATTTTTTTAAGGCCGCCCAGCGAGCGTAGGAACAGGGTCCGAGGGTTCAAGGGTCCGAGGGTCCGAGTGGCCGAGTGTTTAAGGCGTATGGCCTTAACTGCTCACCGTTTGACTGATGCTTGAATAAAAGGTAGCCAAAGATTCAGAGAGTCGCTTTTAACGGCTCACTGCTTACGGCTTACTGTTAACTGCACTTATACGGAGGGAACTATGGCGTTTGGGCGGGAAGCGTTGACGAATGAGGAGGTGCTGCACCTCAAAGAAGCGGCGCGATTGGCTAAGGGTGACATCATCAAGATGACGCGGTTGGCTGGATCAGGTCATCCCGGCGGCTCGATGTCTTCTCTTGATATGTACCTGGTCGTTTTCTCATGTGCAAACCTGGATGGCGAGAAGAGGGACCGGATCATTGTCAGCCATGGCCACACGTCTCCCGGAGTCTACGCCGCTCTGGCGAGGCTCGGCCATTTGCCGGTTGACGAGGTCATTGCTTTTTTCCGAAAAGCAGGTAGTCCATTCGAGGGACACGTGGTGAGGGGCCTGCCCTTCATCGACTGGTCAACGGGGAACCTGGGCCAGGGCTTGTCTGCGGGATGCGGCTTCGCCCTTGGTTCAAAGCTGAACAAGCGGGATTCGCATGTCTATGTGTTGATGAGTGACGGAGAGCAGGCGAAAGGGCAAGTCTCGGAAGCGAGAAGATTTGCGAAAAAGTACTGCCTCGATAATATTACCGTGCTTATCGATTACAACCGGATTCAGATCAGCGGGTGCGTGGATGATGTGATGCCCGTGAATATAGTCGAGAACTACCTCGCCGATGGTTGGGACGTTTTTGAGGTCGACGGTCATGACGCGGGCGAACTGTATGCGGCTTTGCGCAGAGCGCGACAGACGCAAACACCCTCCTGCATCCTCGCCCGTACTGTCATCGGCAACGGCGTTCCCTTTATGGAAGGCAAGGCCGATTACCATGGCAGGGCTTTAAACGAAAAAGAGTACCCACAAGCTCTTGCCGTTCTTGGAATAGAAGATGACTTTGAAAAATATAGAGAACAGCGCAAGGGTTCGCCGCGCTGGCGACCCGCTTCCGGCGAGGCAGCTAGCGACGGCGGACTAAACACGGGTACTCCCTTCACCTATTCCGATGCCGATAACCTTGATAACCGTTCGGCTTTCGGTAAGGCACTTAAAGATCTCGCAGATAAAAATATCCCTGAAGGAAAGCTGATCGCTGCCTTTGACTGCGATCTTGCAAGCTCGGTGAAAACGTCCGATTTTTGCAAATGCTCACCGGAGCAGTTCTTCCAGTGCGGTGTGCAGGAGCACAATGCAGCTACGATTGCCGGGGCGCTTTCCGCTGCAGGAGTTGTAACCTTCTTTGCCGACTTCGGTGTTTTTGCTCTCGATGAGACATACAACCAGCACAGGTTGAATGATATCAACAAGACGAATCTCAAGGTGGTGGGGACGCACCTGGGTCTCGATGTGGGACAGGACGGCAAGACTCACCAATGCATCGACTATATCGGTCTCACTCGCAATCTCTACAACTTCAAGACGATAATACCCGCTGATACAAATCAGGTGGACCGTGTTACAAGGTATATCGCGTCGACCAACGGCAACTTCTTTATCGGTACCGGAAGAGGTAAATGGCCTCTCATCAAGGATGAAAAAGGAGCGCCCTTGTTCGCGAACGGTTACGTCTTCAAGTATGGCAAAATGGATGTGATCAGGAATGGTAAGGATGCGGCCGTGATCACGTATGGAGGCATGCTCGGTCGGGCCATGGCCATCAGGGAAAGCCTGGCGAAAGAGGGCGTATCGCTGGCCGTGGTGAATATGGCCTGTGTGAATGAGGTCGACCCTGAGGTGATGCAGGGTTTACTGGGCCTCAAGGGAATCTTCACTTATGAGGACCACAACCCCGCGACCGGAATCATGCCCCCGATCGCATACTACCTCTTGCGAAAGGGGTATAAAGGAAAGGTGCAATCGTTCGGCGTCAAAGCATATGGAAAATCGGGCGACACGGAAGAGCTCCTGAAAGGTGAAAAGCTTGACATCGAGTCGATGACACAGGCGATTAGGGCGGTAATGAAGTGAGCGGTAAGCAGTAGGCAGTAAGCAGTAAGAGCTGAGCCATGATTAGTGAATAACAGCAGCGAACAGTGAACAGCAAGCGCGAGGGAGTAGTTTATTCGTTTTATACTGCCTCACTGCTTACTGCTTACTTTCGACTTTTAGCCGGAGGCGGATAATGGCGGATAACATCAAGGACATGTACAAGAAGGTTGTAAAGGACAAATTTCCCGAAACCATCAAGATCGACATGGGCGGGCAGGTGTTGGAGTACAGGAAGAGAGTCTGGAGCATCTACGACGCGGACGAGAAAGCCGATGTGGAGCGCGGCATCCGCTATGGTGAAAACCCTGACCAGCCCGCGGCCCTCTACGAACTGGTGCGCGGGAACATTACATTGGGAGACGTGCGGTTCTTTGACTTTGACAATGGGCTGGTGAGCAAGCTCACAGAGAAGGATCAGTTGCAGGTGGGAAAGCATCCGGGAAAGATCAACCTCACGGATGTGGACAACGCCCTCAACATCATCCGGTTCCTCGATAAGAAACCGGCGTGCTCCATCATGAAGCATAATAACCCGTGTGGTGCGGCGTATGGCTCTTCGTCGGCGGAGGCTTTTGAGAAGGCGTTCTGGTGTGACCGGATCGCTGCCTTTGGCGGTGCTGTGGTCTTCTCAAAGACGCTGGACGCCGAAACGGCCAAGGCAATGGCGCCCTTCTACTTCGAAGTGGTCTGCGCGCCCGACTATGAGGGGGCAGCCCTCGACATCTTGAAGAAATGGAAGAATTTGAGGATTCTCCAGATCAAGGAGATCGAACGGCTGCAGGCCTACAAGACGAAGAGGATCATCGACTTCAAATCCCTCATGGACGGTGGTCTCATAATCCAGGAATCGCAGCCGTCAAAGATAAAGGGCAAGGAGGACCTGAAGCCGGCACAGACGACCTACAAGGGCGAAGGTTACAAAATCAAACGGCCGCCCAGCGACAAGGAACTTGAGGATATGCTCTTCGGCTGGTATGTCGAATCGGGCGTGAGCTCCAATTCTGCCCTTTTCGTGAAGGATGAGGCTACCGTTGCCATCGGCACAGGCGAGCAGGACCGGGTGGGCGTTGTTGAGATCGCTACATTCAAGGCGTACACGAAGTTCATGGATGGTCAGGTCTTCAAGAAGTTTGGCGTGCCCTACGCTGTCTTCAAGCTTGAGGCGGAGCGGGGCACAAGGAAGATGGGCGATCTGAAAGAGATCGAGGAGTATACGAAGAGCCAGAAAGGCGGTCTCCTGGGATCCATCATAGTCTCAGACGGTTTTTTCCCCTTCAGGGACGGGGTCGATGCGGCAATCAAGGAAGGGGTGACCGGTGTGATACAGCCGGGTGGCTCCGAGCGCGACTTCGAGGTGATCGAGGCGTGTAACGAATCCGGTGTCACCATGGTGTTCACCGGACAAAGGCTGTTTAAACACTGATTGTTACGAGTTACGGGTTAGAATACGTTACAGGTTACATGCAAATGCTTGTTACGTGTTACAAACCAATGCTTGTTACATGTTACAGGTAAGAGCTGTTACGGGCAACGATTGTTACACGTTACCGGCAAGGTCGTTACACGCTAACTTGTAACAGGCGCTGAGCTTTATGGCGCCCAGTACCTGTAACTCGCAACTCGGAACAGGCGTTTACGCCATATTTTATCGCTCACTTGTATCTTTTGTATTGACAAAGATGGCATGCAAAAAATATAATTGTGAAAATAATAACAAAATAACCAATTAACCTTCGGAGGCTTGGGAAATGAGACCTTATTTCGAGAAAATGCAGGATTTGGGTAAGCCGATCAAAGTGAACGAGAAAAATGCCGAAGAGATCAAGAAAGTTGAAGCCGAAATTGCGGCGCTCGTGGAGAAGAACAAGAATGCAGGGTTAGCAAAAGAGACGCTGAACAAGAGGGGCGAATGGACGGTGCACCAGAGGCTGGAGTACATCCTTGACCCGGGCACTTGGGCTCCGCTTCACATACTCTATGACCCGATGGAAGAAGAGTCGGGAACGACCGGCGTTGTGGATGGTCTCGGCAGAATAAACGGTAGATGGTGTGTCATTATCGGATTCGACAACAAAGTTATGGCGGGAGCCTGGATCGCTGGGCAGTCGGACAATATCCTCAGGGTCACTGACATCTCCAAGAGATTGCACTGCCCCCTTGTTTGGCTGGTCAACTGCAGCGGTGTGAAGCTGACCGAGCAGGAAAAGGTCTACGCAAACAGAAGAGGGAATGGAACAACCTTCTTCAGGCATGCTGAGCTGAACAAACTGGGCATCCCTGTTCTTGCCGCAATTTACGGAACAAACCCGGCCGGCGGCGGCTACCAGGGCATCAGCCCGACACTGCTCCTCGCCCACAAGGACTGCAACATCGCTGTCGGCGGCGCAGGCATCGTGAGTGGCATGGCCCCGAAGGGCTATTTCGATGAGGGCATGGCTGAGCAGATCATAGAGGCAACCAGGAAATTCAAATCGGTCCCCCCGGGCAGGGTTGAAATCCATTATGACAATACCGGGTTCTTCAAACAGGTCTTCCAGACAGAGGAAGCGATCCTTGATGCGGTGAAGGAATGGGTGAACTACTTGCCTGCGTACAACAGCAAATTCTTCAGGGTCGCCCCGCCGGCGGAACCAAAATTCCCGGCTGAAGACCTGTACAGCATCGTCGCCTTCAACCAGAAGATGACGTACGATGTAAAGCAGTTCATAGCACGGCTCGTCGACGGAAGCGAGCACATGGAGTTCAGGCCTGATTACGGACCGGAACTTTACTGCGGCCTCGTGAAGATTGACGGGTTCCTCATCGGCGTTGTTGCGAATATACAGGGTATGATGCCGAAGGGTTACCCACAGTACGCCCCGTATCCGGGCATCGGCGGCAAGTTCTACCGCGAAGGGCTGATCAAGGTCAACGAGTTTGTCACGCTCTGCGGCAGGGACAGGGTGCCCATGCTCTGGATACAGGACACGTCCGGTATCGACGTTGGCGACATCGCAGAGAAGGCGGAACTCCTCGGTCTCGGTCAGTCACTGATTTACTCTATCGAGCAGGCAAACGACAGTCCGATGATGTGCATCGTGCTGAGGAAGGGCACTGCAGCCGCTCACTACATCATGGCCGGGCCACAGGCGAATAATAACAATGCGTTCACCATCGGCACCGCCACCACGGAAATATACGTCATGCACGGTGAGACAGCAGCGGTCGCGTCCTTTGCGAGAAGGCTTGTGAAGGAAAAGGATTCAGGCAAGCCTTTGGCGCCGGTGATTGAAGCCATGAACAAGACAGTTAAAGAGTATTATGATAAGTCGAGGCCGGCTTATTGCGCAAAGACGGGTATGGTGGACGAGGTCGTTAAAATGACAGATCTGAGAAAGTATCTCGTGGCCTTCGCCAACTGCTGCTACCAGAATCCGGTTTCAATTTGTCCCCAGCATCAGATGATGCTCCCGAGGATCATAAAGGGCTAGCGACACAGGGTTAAAGAGATCTCGCAAGGGCGGGCTTCGCAAGCCCGTCCTTGCTGCATCGGGGGCGCCGTTAACCTCGTCATGGATAAGGTTGACAAGTGGAGCGGCAACGGGATATAAAAAAACAGCCGATTTCTTTATGAAAGAGCGACTACTACAAGAACTCGAGCAGATAAAGGAAGCCGGCAACTACCGGGAAATACGGTACGTCAAGCCGGTCAATGCCAGCCGTCTGATTTACGAAGGGCGCGAGTACCTGAATCTTTGCTCCAATAGCTACCTCTCGCTCCATCTTCATCCTGATGTGATGCGTGCAGCCAAGGACGCGATAGACGAGTATGGGGCGGGAACGTGCTCCTCGCGGAGCGTGTCAGGCAGTATCGACCTGTATGCCAGGCTCGAGGACGAGGTGGCCTCGTTCAAGGGATACGAAAAGGCGCTCATCTTTTCCAACGGATACCTGGCGAACATCGGCATCATCGCAACTCTCGCCGGTGCGCATGACGTTATCTTCAGCGACGAGCTGAACCACTCGAGCATCATAGACAGCACGAGACTCTCCAGAGCGCGGAGAGTGATCTACCGTCATCTCGATATCGAAGACCTGGAAAAAAAGATAAGGCGGGAATCTGTCAGGACAAGAAAGTCAAAGAAGTTCATTATCACCGAAACAGTCTTCAGCATGGACGGCGACGTGGCGCCTCTCCGCGAGATCTTCAACCTGAAAGAGAAATACGGTCTCCATGTGATAGTGGATGAGGCTCACGCGACGGGTGTTTTTGGAGAGGGCGGCCGAGGTGTGGAAGAACTGCATGGTCTCTCGGGACTGATGGACGTTCAGATGGGCACCTTTGGAAAGGCACTTGGCTCGTTCGGTGCTTTTGCGCTCGCAGACAGCTTGACTATTGATTACCTTATCAACAGGGCGAGGACCTTTATGTATACCACGGCCCTCCCTGCCAGTGCTCTCGCGGCAGCCAGATCAGCCTTACAACTTATCAGGGATAACGGCTCGTTCAAGAAAGAACTCTGGGAGAACTTAGATTACATGAGACGGGGGTTACTCCACTTGGGTTTTGACCTGAAACAGAGTGAGGGGCCCATAGTGCCCATTGTTGTGGGAGAGGACAGCAAGGCAGTTCGCATGCAGAAGATGCTGCTTGAGAAAGGCATATTCCTTCAAGCGATCAGACCGCCGACAGTGCCTTCAGGAACATCCCGGCTTCGGCTGACCGTTGTGCGCGGTCTTACGAAGGAAGAGATGGATAAAGCGCTGGAAGCCATCGGGGCGGCGGGCAAGGAAGTGGGACTGATATAGGAAGAGCAGTGTTTAGTGAATAGTTGAGAAATGCCAATACATCGTGCACCCTGATGTGCCAATACATCGGTTACCCTTAATGCCGGTTTTTGTGCCAATACATCGTGCACCCGAGGCC
>Ga0209039_10000853_pt1 | contig 29331 bp, 28 predicted proteins | sample BogFormECP12_OM1_FD_188238 | JGI IMG/M metagenome (GOLD analysis project Ga0209039, IMG submission 188238) | Bog forest soil microbial communities from Calvert Island, British Columbia, Canada - ECP12_OM1 (SPAdes) (version 2) | ecosystem: Environmental > Aquatic > Freshwater > Wetlands > Bog ... | reverse complement strand
ATCCTCAGACGCGACGGTGGTGACGTTGAGGGCGAACTCATAGCAGGCTCCATTCTGGAAGGCATGGAAGTACTTCGAGTCGCTCTGGCGCGCGCCTTCGCCGGAGACGGTTTCAGTGGCGCTGAGTTCGAGGTCGCCGAGGATCAGCTTGGCATTGGAAGCAGGCTCGGCGGACGAGGCCGGAGCGGGCTCATTCGACGCGGGCTGAGCTTCCGGCGCTGTGGCTGAAGGAGCCGGAGCTGATGCGGCTTCGGCAGTCACGACCTTGGGCTGCGGCACGGCGAACTGGTTGCATTGATCGGCGGTGAGAGCCTTGTTGACGCTCACGTTGAAGAATGCGGACGAGAAGTCGGTGTTGGCAAAGCCAGTCTCAGGCAATTCGACGGCGGCGAGTGCGACTCCGCCGGGCTGGACGAAGTTCATCGGGATGGGGCTTGCGGTCAGGAGATCGGCCGCAGCGTTACCGGTCTCGATGGCGTAACGGCGCGAATATTCAAAGGTCACGCCGTACGTCTTGTCGGTGTAGTTCACGGTCGCGGGCTTCTTGTGCACTACTTTCTTCGGAGCCGGCTTGTTCTCAGCTGGCATGGCAGGCATGGGAGCGACTGGGCTCTGGGCTTGCGTGACGGGAATCTGGTTGTTGGAGCGAACGGGCTTCGGCTTCTCACTGGAGCAGCCGACGGTTAGGGAGCAGACGATCAGCACGGCAGCGAAAACGAGCGCGCTGAGGTTGCCCCAGGTCATTACTCGGTTACCCCAAAATGGGGAACTGCGAGTTTCTGCGATCTTGCTTAATGCGTTGATGCGGGTCATGGTTGGTCACCTCCTGCCGACTAGCGGCGCTGTGGAGAATGCACGGTGCAGGCCGGAAACGGTCGCGTTGATTCGACGGGGGTTAGAGAGCTGAAGACGGGCGCCGGACGTGGGGCGTGAGACACGATGTGGATGGGAGGACACGGGCGGAGAATCGGAAAGAAGTTGTTCCCCCAAGGTGCTATCGTAGTCGGCTCGGTGAAATGCGCTTCGGGGCGGCAGGCGAGACGCGGGAAAGGAGTCGGGATGAATCGCGTAAAAGAAACAGGAGCAGTTTGGAGATGCATTTTGTGTTTCGCTGTGTGCCTGAGCGCGGCGGCGGGCTGGGCGCAGAACGCGGCTGGATCAAGTATGGAAAAAGTCATTATTGATACCGATATCGGAGATGACGTGGACGATGCATTCGCGCTGGCGCTGGCGGTGAAAAGTCCGGAGCTGCAGATTCTAGGTGTGACCACAACTTTTGGCGACACCCAAACGCGGGCGAGGCTGGTGGACCGCTTCTTGGGAGAAGTGGGGAGGGCGGAGATTCCGGTGCTGGTCGGTAAGGCGACGGAAACGAAGAATCCGATGTCGCAGAGGCGGTACGCCGAGGGCGGGCACTTCGCCAAGAGCTCGCATGGGGATGCGGCCGACTTTCTGCTCGATCAGATTCGGAAGCATCCAGGGGAGATTACGCTGATTGGAATCGGTCCGCTGATAAATGTGGGAGCGGCGATCGATCGGGATGCGGCGACGTTCCGCAAGCTCAAGCGGGTGGTGATCATGGGAGGGGCGATCCGGCGCGGATATGGGGATTTGGGGTATACGCCGCCGGTTCCGCCGATGCCGGAGTGGAATATTTTGAATGACGTTGCTTCCGCGCAGAAGCTGTTTGCGGCCGGGGTTCCGCTGTATGTGATGCCGCTCGATTCGACGCAGTTGAAGCTGGATGAGGTGAAGCGGGCGTTTTTGTTCAGTCAGGGCACGGCGGTGACGGATCAGCTGGCGCTGCTGTATCACCTGTGGGGACAAGAGACGCCGACGTTGTTTGATCCGATGACGGTGGCGTTTGTGCTGAGGCCGGAGTTGTGTCCGGTGACAGGCATGCACATTCGTGTGGACGAGACGGGATTCACGCGCGAGGAGCAGAGGCCGCAGAATGCGCAGGTGTGCCTGGATTCGAATGCGGAGGAATTCTTCAAGTTCTATTTGAAGAGAGTGACGGGAAAATGAGAGTCAAAATCCCCACCCAGGGAGTTAGTGATGAATGAGGGACGGATAGTTCGGGCAGCGTTGTTGGGGGCAGTCCTGCTGAGTTCGGCGGCCTTCGCGCAGGCCAAGCAGGAAGTGGATCTGATTGTCAGCGGCGGGATCGTCGTGACCATGAATGGAACACGGGCGATTTATCAGGACGGGAGTGTCGCGGTCAAGGGCGATGCCATCGTCGCGGCCGGACCGCGAGCAGAGGTCGAGGCGCAATACAAAGGCGCGCAGACGATCGATGCGCGCGGGCGGCTGGTGCTGCCGGGATTCATCAACGGGCATACGCACGTGCCGATGACGCTGTTTCGTGGGCTGCACGATGATGTGACGCTGAATGACTGGCTGTACAAATATATTTTCCCGGCTGAAGCGAAGAATGTGAATGAAGAATTCGTGCGCTGGGGCACAAGGCTGGCAGCGGCGGAGCAAATCCGGTCAGGGGTGACGACGTTTGCCGACATGTATTACTTCGAGGACGCGGTCGCGGAGGAGACAAAAGCGGCCGGGATGCGCGGAGTGCTGGGAGAGACGTTCATCGATTTTCCAGCGCCGGACAACAAGAGCGAAGCGGAGATGCTGGCGTACACGGAGAAGTTTCTGAAGCGGTGGCAGGGGGATGCTCTTATTCATGCGGCTCCGGCTCCGCATTCCATCTACACGTGCTCGAAGAAGACGCTCGAAGATGCGGCGGCGCTGGCGAGGAAATATCATGCGCCGATTCTGATCCACGTGGCGGAGATGAAGAAGGAGCGGGACGACAGCGAGAAGGCGAACGGCATGTCGCCGGTGCAATACCTCGACAAGATTGGCGTGCTCGGACCGGACGTGGTGGCGGCGCACTGCATTTTTGTAAATGAGGCGGACCGGAAACTGTTGGCGGAGCGGCAGGTGGGGTGCGTGCACAATCCGTCGAGCAACATGATGCTGGCGAGTGGAGTTTCGCCGGTGCCGGAGCTGCGGGCGGCGGGAGTCGCGGTGGGGCTGGGGACGGATGGTCCGGCGGGCAGCAATAACGATCTCGATCTGATGGAGGAGATTGATCTGGCGGCGAAGCTCGCGAAGATTACGAAGATGGATCCGCTGGCGCTGAATGCGAAGGTTGTGGTAGAGATGGCGACCATCGATGGAGCACGTGCGCTGCACATGGAGAAGGAGATTGGGTCGCTCGAGGCCGGGAAAAAAGCAGACCTGGTTTTGATCACCTTGGACGAGCCGAATGCGGTGCCGATGTATGACGTCTATGCGCAGATCGCGTACTCGTTGAAGGCGAGCGATGTGGAGACGGTGGTGATCGGTGGACGGGCGGTGATGCGGGACCGGAAGCTGCTGACGGTGGACGAAGCTCGAGTGCTGGAGAAGGCTCGGGAGTATGGGAAGTTGGTAAGGGCATCGCTGGGGATGGAGTGAGGGTCAAGAAACCAGGGCCGACATCCTAAAGAGTCAAAATCCCCACCCTAGCCTCGCCAAAGAACGGCGAGTCTAGGATGGGGCACCCGGGGAGTATGAGAAGTCGATAAGCAAGTCGCTGGGGATGGAGTAGAAGCAAACATCCTTGGAGTCACCCCCCCCACTTCTCGCGCAAAGAACGCGCGAGAAATGGGGCACCCGAGGTTTTTGGTAGACGGAGCTTCGGATGATTTACATGATTTCTGTGGGCATGATTCTGCGGCATCTGCTGGTGTTCTTTCTGATTGTGGTGACGCCGCTGTGGGACTGGCATGAGATTCCCCGGCTGAAGGCGAGCACGGAGCCGCGGAAGAAGGTTCGATTCTACGGGAAGATCGTCACGGCTTCGTGGATCTGCGCGGTCGTGGCCGCGCTGACGATTGGACTTGCCGCGGTGTTCACCATTCAAAGGGAGCCGGGGGAGGCGGCGTGGTTTGAGACCGGGTCGCGCGGCGGACTGGTGATAAAGGGAATTACGGTTGGGATGCTGATTGCGATCTTGCTGCCGGCGGCGCTGGCGCTGCGCAGCAAAAAGATCCGGGAGAAGGCGGCGAAAGCGGCAAAGAAGCTGGCGTTCCTCTTGCCCTCAACGGGCGAGGAACGGCGGTGGTGGTGGCTGATCTGCGTTACGGCCGGGATTTGCGAGGAAGTTGTGTATCGGGGATTCCTGCTGCACTATCTTCACGTGCTGCCGTTTCACCTGAGCCTGACGTGGGCGCTGGCTGTGGCGTCGGTGATTTTTGGAATTGGGCATCTGTATCAAGGCGCGGGAGGCGCGGTACAGACGGCGCTGATCGGGCTCGTGCTCGGCGCGATGTTTCTGGTCACCGGGAACCTGCTGCTTCCGATGGTGGTGCATGTGTTGCTGGATTTGCGCGTACTCGCGCTGCTGCCGGAAGGATTTGAGAAAGCGGCGGAGTGAGTCTGTGAAAACCTGTATGGTCAAAGTCCCCATCCTACCCGCAAGAAACGCAACAAGGAGAGGGCATGGGGCACCCACTTCCAAGGCCTGACAGACAAAAGTAATCCTGCGAGTCCCTTATAATCAAAAGATTCTCTATGGCTGCGGTTCTTGACCGGATTGTCGCGGCTACGCGGGCGCGAGTGGCGGAGGCCAAGCGCGGCGCGGACGTGCGCGAACTGGAGCGGCGGGCAGAACAGCATGTGCCGCGCGGGTTTCGGCGGGCGCTGCTGGAGAAGGGCCGCGAGGGCATAGCGGTCATTGCGGAGCTGAAAAAGGCGTCGCCGTCGAAGGGGCTGATCCGGGCGGAGTTTCGTCCGGCGGAGCTGGCGAGGGAATTGGAGGCGGCGGGCGCGGCGGCGCTTTCGGTGCTGACGGATGAAGAGTTTTTTCAGGGATCGATCCAGAACTTGCCAGAGGCTTCGGCGGCAGTGAAAATTCCGTGCCTGCGCAAAGACTTCATCGTTGATGAGTTTCAGTTGGTGGAGGCGCGGGCGAACGCGGCCGATGCGGTGTTGCTGATTGTGGCGGCGCTGACTCCTGAGGAGTTGGGCCGGCTCGCGACCAGTGCACGGGCGCGCTGCCTGGATGTGCTGTGCGAGGTTCACGATGCCCTGGAGTTGCAGCGAGCGCTGGATGCGGGGTGCGATTTGATTGGCGTGAATACGCGCGATCTGCGGACGTTTAAAGTCGATCTGGGGACGGCGTTTGCTCTGGCCGAGAAGTTTCCAGATGGTGTGGTGCGAGTGGCGGAGAGTGGAATTCATTGTGGCGACGATATCGCGCGGCTAAGGGCGGCGGGATATGACGCGTTTCTGGTTGGTGAATCGCTGATGCGGGCGGATTCACCGGGGGATGCGTTGCGGGAACTGCTTTCGAGTAGGGAGTGCAGGGTGCCGACAGGGCGCTAGAAGATCCCCACGTCTCGCAAAGGACGCGAGACATGGGGCACCCGGATTTTACTGACAACTGACAGCTGGCAACTGGCAACTGGTTTTTATGACTTGGGTAAAGATTTGCGGGATGACGAATCTGGAGGACGCGCTCGTTGCGGTCGAGGCAGGGGCGGATGCGGTGGGTTTTGTGTTTTACGAGAAGAGTCCGCGCTGCGTAAGCGTGGAGACGGCGCGGGAGATTGTGGCGAAGCTGCCGGAGAGTGTGGAGAAGATAGGGGTGTTTGTGGAGCCGGATGCGGATCCGATCGATGTCTTAATGCAAACGCGATTGACAGGAACCCAGTCGTATGTTTCGGCGGAAGGCGTAGCAGGGAGTAAGGCTCGCGTCAAGGCGATTGGTGGGGAGTGCTTGCCTCCGCACTTTCGGAGCCTGATGGCGTTCCCTATGAGTCTTTTCGGCGACGACGTGAGCCAGTTTGAGCGCATGGCAGCTGCCTTTGCGGCATCACGGAACAAACTTCCTGTGGGCGTTTCGATCCCGGAGGGTTTCTTGGATACGTTTTTGTTGGACTCCGGGAATTTGCGCCAGCCGGGGGGAACTGGGCATACATTTGATTGGAAGAAAGCGCGGACTCTCGCAGAAGGAATGCGGAAGGACGGTTTGAAATTGGTCGTCGCAGGAGGCTTGACACCGGAAAATGTCGGAGAGGCCATTGAGATTCTTCAACCGTGGGGAGTGGATGTGGCTTCGGGTGTAGAGGCGAGACCGGGAAAGAAAGATCCGGAGAAAGTGCGGGCATTTGTGCGGGCGGTGCGGGAGATGGACAGGAAGGCGAGTTAGAGATGGCTACGGTTCCGAGAACTGCGAAAGTCAAAATCCCCACCCTAGCCGCAAAAAGCGCGGCTAGGATGGGGCACCCTCGGGCTTCTTCTTCCTTGCCGACTCCTGTTCGCGTGAGTGAACCCGGGAGGTTTGGGGTTTATGGCGGGCGGTATGTTCCGGAGACTTTGATGGCGGCGCTCGAGGAACTGGAGCGCGAGTATGAGAAGGCGAAGCGCGACCGGAAATTTCAGGTGCGTCTGGAGGAATTGCTGCGGACGTATGCGGGGCGTCCGACGCCGTTGTTTCTTGCGCGGCGGCTGACCGAGAAGCTGGGCGGGGCGAAGATTTATCTGAAGCGCGAAGACTTGCTGCACACCGGAGCGCACAAGATCAATAACTGCCTGGGGCAGGGGCTGCTGGTGGAGCGGATGGGGAAACATCGCGTGATCGCCGAGACCGGAGCTGGTCAACATGGTGTGGCGACTGCGACTGTTTGTGCTCTGCTCGGGTTCGAATGCGTGGTCTACATGGGCACCGAGGATATGCGACGGCAGGAGTTGAATGTGTTTCGCATGCGGCTGCTCGGCGCGGAGGTGCGCGGGGTATCGTCGGGATCGCGCACGCTGAAGGATGCGATCAACGAAGCGATGCGCGATTGGGTCACGAATGTGCGGACCACGCATTATCTGCTGGGAAGTGTGCTGGGCGCGCATCCGTATCCGACGATGGTGCGGGATTTTCATCGCGTCATCGGGCGGGAGGCGCGGGCGCAGATTCTGAAGGCTGAAGGAAAGTTGCCGGCGGCGATCATTGCTTGCGTGGGTGGAGGATCGAATTCGATTGGGATTTTTTACGAATTTCTTAAAGATAAGAAAGTTCAGCTGATTGGCGTGGAGGCGGGAGGGCGCGGCGAGGCGCTGGGGGATCATGCGGCGCGGTTTCGGGGAGGATCGCCGGGCGTGCTGCAGGGAACGTATTCGTACGTGCTGCAGGATTCGGCGGGGCAGATTGCGTTGACGCATTCGGTATCGGCGGGGCTGGATTATCCGTCAATCGGGCCGGAGCACGCGGCGTTACGGGATGCGGGGCGGGCGGAGTATGTCCCAGCGTCGGACGCGGAGGCGCTGGAGGCGACGACGTTGCTGGCGCGAACGGAAGGGATTATTCCGGCGCTGGAGTCCGCGCATGCGGTGGCGGAGGTGGTGAAGCGCGCGCCTCGCATGAAAAAGTCCGATATCGTGATTGTGAACGTGTCGGGGCGCGGGGATAAAGATATTGGGATTATGCGGGAGAACCTGAAGATCGATTGATGATTGTTGATTTTTGATTGTTGAATGAAACCCTTTCGAGATGCATCACGCTTGGCTTCATTCAGCAATCAACAATCACAAATTCAACAATTCTTTTTATGCCTCTGACCTTTTACAAGAAACCGGCGCTGGTGGCGTACGTCACGTGCGGGGATCCGGATCTCGCGACTACGCGAGAGATCGTGCTGGCGGCGATTGAGGCCGGGGCGGAGGTGATTGAGCTGGGAGTGCCGTTCAGCGATCCGGTGGCGGATGGTCCGGTGATTCAGCGGGCAAGCGAGCGGGCGCTGAGGCATGGGACTTCGCTCGGGCAGGTGCTGACGCTGGCGGCGGAGATCAGGCAGCATGCGCAGTCGACGGGGCTCATCATATTTTCGTATTTGAATCCGATACTGCGCATGGGGATGGAGAAATTCTGCAAAGTGGCGCGGGCCGCTGGACTGGACGGCGCGCTGGTTACAGATTTGCCGGTGGAAGAGGCGGGCGAGTATTTGCGGGCGATGCACGAGCATGAACTGGCGCCGGTGTTCCTGGCGGCGCCCACGAGTCCGGATGAGCGGTTGAGGATGATTACGGAGGCGTCGCGGGGATTTGTGTATGCGGTTTCGCGGACCGGAGTGACGGGCGCACGGCAGCAGCTGGCCGACGACGCGCGGAAACTGGTGCGGCGGTTGCGGCGCGTGACCAGGTTGCCGATTGCGCTGGGATTTGGGATTTCGACGGCCGAGCAGTTTGCTGAAGTCGGCGAGTTTGCCGACGCAGTGGTCGTGGGCAGCGCAATTGTGGAGACGATCGAGCGAAATCGCGGGCGCGAGGCGGCAGCGGTGGGAGAGTTTGTGAGGAAGCTGTCAGCCATCAGCCGTCAGTCGCTGCGCGGTGGGGATTAGGTTAGGCGGATGCGACGGCAAAGTCAAAATCCCCACCCTAGCCGCAAAGGACGCGGCTAGGATGGGGCACCCAGCATTCTGCGTGGACGTTGGGTGTTTACTGATGGCTGACAGCTGAAAGCTGAGAGCTGCTTTTCATGGATATCGAGGAATGGCGAAGGAAGATTGATGAGCTCGACCGCAAGCTGGTGGCGCTGCTGAACGAACGAGCGCGGGCTGCGGTGGCGATTGGAAAGCTCAAGCGCGACACCAATTTGCCTGTGTACGAGCCGGACCGCGAGCGAATCGTATTTTCGAACGTGCAGGAGGCGAACCGCGGTCCCTTGCCCAGTCGCGATCTGGTGCGGATTTACGAGCGCATCATTGATGTGATGCGGAACATTCAGAAAGAAGAGATTGTGCCGGCGACAGAACCGGCGGAAGCGGAGACGGAGCTCGATTCGGATGTGAATGATTGAAATAGCCCTTAGCCTTTAGCTCTTGGCTTTTGGCCAACCCTCGGTTGGCTGACGGACTTGCTGGTGCAAGCGAAAAGCAGGTTCCTCGCTGCGCTCGGAATGACAACCCTGCTGGGTGCCGGGAAGAGAAGGTGTTGAGCTAAGCTAGGAGCTAAGAGCTTAGGAGCTGGTTTTCTATGATTGTTGCCATGCAGGAAGGCGCGGACGAGGCGCAGATTCAGCAGGTGATTGAGCACCTGGTGAAGCTGGGGTTTGAGGTGCACCGCTCGACCGGGGCGCGAATGACGGTGCTGGGCGCAGTTGGGTCGGGGATTGATTTTGACATCCGCATCCTGGAGCTGCTGCCCGGAGTGCAGGACGTCCATCGAATAAGTTCGCCTTACAAGCTGGCGGGACGGAGCTTTCGCCCGGAGGGGACGATTGTCCAACTGGCGAACGGGATTGGTATTGGTGGAAACGAAGTCGTCGTGATGGCGGGACCGTGTTCGGTGGAATCGCGGGAGCAGTTGTTCACGACGGCCGAGGCTGTGGCGAACGCCGGCGCGAAAGTGCTGCGCGGCGGGGCGTTCAAGCCGAGAAGTTCTCCGTATTCGTTTCAGGGGCACGGGGAAGAGGCGCTGAAGTTGCTGCGCGAGGCTGGCGAGAAGTTCAAGCTGCTGGTGATCAGCGAAGTGATGGAGATTTCGCAGATCCCGATGATGCTGCCGCATGTGGACATCCTGCAGGTGGGCGCGCGCAACATGCAGAACTTCAATCTGCTGCGCGAGTTGGGCAAAGTGCGCAAGCCGGTGCTGCTGAAGCGCGGGATCGCGGCGACGCTGGAAGAACTGCTGCTGTCGGCCGAGTACATCATGGCGGGCGGGAATTACGATGTGATTCTGTGCGAGCGCGGGATCCGGACATTTGAGACGTATACCCGGAACACGATGGACATTTCGGCGATCCCGATCATTCACAAGCTGTCGCATCTGCCGATGGCGGCTGATCCGTCGCATGGGACAGGGCGGCGCGACAAAGTTGCGCCCATGGCGCGGGCGGCGGTGGCGGCGGGGGCAGATGCGTTGCTCATCGAAGTGCATTGCGATCCGGATAAGGCGCTGTCGGACGGGGCGCAGTCGCTGTTTCCGGGACAGTTCGCGCAACTGATGAACGAGTTGCGGATCATTGCGCCGGCGGTGGGAAGGAAGATCGGTTAACGAGACCAGGCGAAATTAACACCGCAGAGGACGCAGAGTACGCCGAGGGGTTGAAGCAGAGAATCAAACGAGTCGCCGGCCAGTGACTCCGGCGACAGAACTTGCGGTCTTAGATTCCTAAGTCCTCTGTGTCCTCTGCGGTTTTAGTTTTCTTCTCTTATGTCCATTCGGCAAATCACGATCATCGGTACCGGCTTGGTTGGCGGGTCGCTGGGGCTTGCGCTGCGGAAGAAGAAATTTGCCGGAAGGATTGTGGGCTGCGACCGTGAGGCGACGCTGGAGCGGGCCCGAAAGCGCGGCGCGATCGACGATGGAACTTCAAATCCGGGAGACGCGATACGAGGCAGCCAATTGGTGGTGCTGGCGACTCCGGTGCTGGCCATTGTGGACCTGATCGAGCGCGTGGGGCCGGTGCTCCCGGCGAGGGCTTTGCTGACGGATGTGGGCAGCACCAAGGTGGCCGTGGTGGAACGGGCGGTGAAGGTGTTTGGGAAGAACGCGGGGAAGCGGTTTCTGGCCGGGCATCCGATGGCAGGAAAAGAATTGAGCGGGGTGGATTATGCGGATGCAGATCTGTTTCAGAATGCGGTGTGGTTTCTGACGCCGCTGCCGGGGCAGAGCCTGAAGGAAGGATTGTTCGCCGAATACGCAGGATGGATTGATGAGATTGGGGCACGGATTGCGATGTTGCCCGCGGAGGAGCACGATCGGCTGTGCGCGTGGATCAGCCACGTGCCGCAGATGATTTCGACGGCGCTGGCGGCCGCGCTGGTGGAGGAATTTGGGTCGGAGGCTCCGCTGCTGCCGGCGGGGGGACGGGCGCTGCAGGAGATGACGCGAATTTCGGCGAGTCCGTATTCGATGTGGCGGGATATCGCGATCAGCAACCAGAAGAATCTGGAAGACGCGCTGTGGAAGGTGGAGCAGAGACTGGCGCACCTGCGGGAAAATCTGGCGACTCGTCAACTGGCGGCGGAGTTCGAGCAGGCCCATGCGTTGCGGAAGATTCCGGTCAGGAAAAAATAGTTACACCACAGAGACACAGAGGCACAGAAAAGAGCAATTGTTGATTATTGATTGTTGAATGAAAGGCAACATATGCACTTACGATCGGGTCTTGATTCAACAATCAACAATCATCATTCAACAATTTCCTGTTCCGTGCTGACATTGAATTCTTCATATAGAATTCTGGCGCTATGAATAAAGTTGTGGCCAACGCGGATGAGGCGATCCGCGATGTGTTCGATGGCGCGACCATCATGATCGGCGGGTTCGGGCTGTGTGGCATGCCGGAGAACCTGATCCGCGCTCTGGTGCGCAAAGGGACGAAGAATTTGCGGACCATCAGCAACAACGTGGGCGTGGACGGCGTGGGCAACGGGTTGCTGCTGGCGGCGGGGCAGATCGTGCACCACATCGGGACCTATGTCGGCGAGAACCGACTGCTGGAAGAAATGGTGCTCGAGGGCAAGATCAAGCTGGACCTGGTTCCGCAGGGGACGTTTTCGGAGCGGATTCGGGCGGGGGGCGCCGGGATTCCAGCCTTCTACACGCCGGCCGGCGTAGGAACCGTGGTCGCTGAAGGGAAGGAAACGCGCGAGTTCGATGGGCGCTTGTACGTGATGGAGCGCGGGCTGACAGCCGATTTCGCGTTTGTGAAGGCGTGGAAGGGTGACCGCGAGGGGAATCTGATTTATCGGAAGACGGCGCGAAATTTTAATCCCATGATGGCGACCGCGGCGAAGACCACGATTGCGGAGGTCGAGCATCTGGTGGACGTGGGCGAATTGGAGGGAGACCAGATTCACACGCCTTCGATCTACGTAAAGCGCATTTTTCAGGGAGAGCTGTACGAGCGGAGGATAGAGCGGAGGACGGTGAGGAAAGTGGTCAGTGGTCAGTGATCAGTGGTCGGTGATCAGGGGTTAGTGATCAGTGGGCAGGTCTGATGTTTGTTTTACTGGCCACTAATCACTGACCACTGACCACTTGTCATTGGAGCTGAAAATGTCGCTACCAGGCAAACCTGCCAAAGATACCGATAAGCGCGAGCGCATCGTAAAGCGGATCGCGCGCGAGTTGCGCGATGGGTTCTATGTGAACCTGGGCATTGGTATGCCGACGCTGATTGCGAATCATGTGCCTGCGGGGATGGAGGTCACGCTGCAGTCGGAGAACGGAATGCTGGGGATTGGGCCGTATCCGATCGAGGGGCAGGAGGATCCCGATCTCATCAACGCGGGCAAAGAGACGGTGAGCGAGATGCCGGGGACTTCATACTTTTCGAGCGCCGAGTCGTTTGCCATGATTCGCGGCGGGCACATTGATCTGAGTGTTCTGGGCGCGATGGAAGTGGATGAGACCGGAAGCCTGGCGAATTGGATGATCCCGGGAAAGATGGTGAAGGGCATGGGCGGAGCGATGGACCTGGTCGCGGGCGCGCGGCGCGTGGTGGTGGCGATGGAGCACACGACGCGCGAGGGAGCGCCGAAGATTCTGAAGAAGTGCACGCTGCCGCTCACTGGCGTCAACGTGGTGGATACGATCGCGACCGAGATGGCGTACATCCGGGTGACGAGGAATGGGCTGGTGCTGGAGGAAGTAGCTCCGGGACTGACGCCGGAGGATGTGCAGCGGGCGACCGAGGCGCGGCTGATCGTGAGTCCGGGGCTGAAGGTGATGGAAAGGTAGGGGCCTGTGTAGTCGTCAGCGAGCCGCGGTTCCAAGGCGCTGAGAATCATGGAGCCCCGGACGCCTTCGTCCGGGGGCAGCACCACGGTAGATTTGTTTAGGATCGTGCCGCTCCCTGGGCGGACGAGGGCGTCCGCCCCTCCATTTATCTCTTGCGCCACTACGCGGCGGCGATGCGGCGCATCAGGTCCTCTTGTTCCTGTTTACTTTCGGCGCCGATGGTGAAGGCGTCGAGAACTCCCAACGACAACGCGTATTTGATGGCTTCGTCCTGACGGTGGCGCAGCACCCCTTGGCCCAGGATTTTCATTCCCACGACGGCCTTCCCTGCCGCTTTCATTTCTTTCAAAACCCCAAGAACGGTCGCCGGATCGGCGTCCATGGAAGCGCCGACCGGGTTGATGCGGGCGAGATCAATTTCGACCCAGGGCGACTTGGCGGCGGAGCGCAGGGCTTCAATCGAGTGGCAGGAGCAGCCGTGAGTGCGGATGATTCCCTTCTGCTTCGCCTCCGAGAGAACGTCCATGGCGCCCTTGTAGCGGTCAGTCCAGTCGGCTTCGGTGACGCAGTGCATGAGGCAGACGTCGAGATAGTCGGTGCCGAGTTCGCGGCGAAAGCGGTCGAGATCGGCGCGGGCAGTGGCGGGATCGCGAGCCCAGGTTTTGGTGAGGACCGTGACTTTGTCACGGGGCACGTGCTTGAGCGCCTCGGCCACGTGAGGATGGCTTCCGTAAGAGTCGGCGGCATCGAAGAAACGCAGGCCGTGGTCGTATCCGTTAAGCAGAAGATCGGAGAGGCCTTTGACACCCAGCGCGGTCTGGTGCGAGTGATGTTCGGAGCCGACGGTGCCGGTGCCCATGGCGAGGCGGCTGGTGGTGATGCCGGTGCTACCAAGCGTGACCGTGTCGGAGGCGGAGAATTTCGCCGGCAGCGGCTGATCCGCGATGGCTTGGAGGATGGACTTGGACGAGAGCCAGGCCGCTCCCAGGCCTGACGCGGAACGAATGAGGAATTCGCGGCGACGCATGGAGTCCTCCTGAGGCGGTGGCGCACTCGGTTCCTATGAGGCTACACCAAAGGGCGGGAGCCGCGCATCAGAGATCCCACACCGTCAACGTCGCAGTTTGGTGGCTCGGGCGGACTGCGCTGTCGAGCTTTGCTCCGACCGGACAGCCGGGGGCGGCTGTCCCCACACAGTTGTTTCCGCCTAGGTGGTTATTCGAATTGCTTGCGGAAGGCGGCGAGTTGCTGCTGCACCTCGGAGAGTTCGTGGCGGAGTGTCGCAACTTCCTCTTCCACAGCCGCCAGACGATCGGCCGTTGGGTTTGTGCCGGCATGCGCGGGCCAGTCGCCCGCGCCCACACTCGTCCCCCTTGCCACATTGAGGTCCGGCGGCTCGCCGGAGAACAGGTGAGTGTAGCGGGATTCTTTCGTGCCGGGCTGGCGGGGAAGGACACGTGCCAGCGGGGGCTCGCGCTGGGCGAGACGGTCAAGGGTGGAGACGACGTCGTCGAGAGCCTCGAAGTGATACATGCGGTCGGTGCGGCTGCGCAGTTCGCCGGGAGTTTGCGGTCCCCGCAAGAGGAGCACGCAGAGGATGGCGATTTCGCGACGGTCGAAGTTGAAGACTTCCTGCAGGCGGTGTTCGAACTTGGGGACGCGACTGTCGGCGCCGCTGGCTGGTCCCGCGAGGCGCTTTTCCTGGAGCGTGGCGAGAGCGTCACGAACCGCTGCTTCGTCCAGGTTCATTACCGGATCGCGGTTGTTCTTCTGATTGCAGGCGTTGACCAAGGCATTCAGCGAGAGCGGATAGTAATCGGGCGTGGTGATGTCCTTTTCGATGAGAGAGCCGAGGACGCGAGCTTCGATGTCGGTGAGAAGAAGGGTCATGGATGTCTGGTTTGGCTGAGATCCATTCTAGTGCATGGTTTTGGAAATCCTGGCGAGCGGGAGAATCGGCCCTCAGGGGCTGAAACCCGTGTCTCCCTTGCGACCTTTGACGGCACTCTTCGGCTCCCTGCGCTCGCTCAGAGCAAGCTAGAAACTGAAGCCGTGCCCTTCCCAAATCCTTCCTAGACGGCCGCTCGGCTAAATCCTGAAGGGCGCGGCCAGCAGGCGGAAGGGCAGGGTGATGCCAAGATAGATGATCTCCAATACTCCGTGGACCGCCACGCCCAGAATGCGGAACGGGAGCAGGAGCAGCCAGATGAAAGGGTAGGCGATCAGGGCTAAGAGCGCGAGCGGCCAGCAGAAAACGAAGAGGATGCACCACAGTAGGAAAGTAAACATGGATGAGACCTCCATCTCTCTCTGTTTAATTCTACGTCGTACGAGGACGGGAGGTTCCGTCAAAGTCAGAAGTGAAGAGTCAAAATTCAAAATTCAAAATTCAAAATCCCCACCCTAGCCGCAAAGAACGCGGCTAGGATGGGGCACCCACAGCATCCCTTGTTGCTATCTTGGGAAGGGAACGCCTATAGTTTTCTCACGTTGAGGAGATTTGGATGCGCCTGCTTTTGAGTTGGATACTAAGCGCGCTTGCGGTATGGATTGTGGCGCGCCTTGTGCCGGGAATTTCGGTGAGCGGACCGGTGGCGGCGCTGATTGCGGCGCTGGCCATTGGGTTCATCAACGCGACGATCGGCATGCTACTTAAGATTCTGACTTTCCCACTGACTCTAATCACGCTCGGGCTGTTCTGGTTTGTGATCAACGCGCTCATGCTGGAGCTGGCTTCGGCAATTGTTCCGGGATTTCGGGTGCACGGATTTTTCGCCGCGTTTGTGGGCGCGATTGTGCTAAGCCTGGTGAACCTCTTGCTGAAAGCGATCGTGATGCCGCCGCGAGAGAAGCGGTAGAAACATTAACTTTTGCCGGGCCCTGACTTCCTGGGCTTGATCGCCTGCCAGTCTTCTTCCGTAAGGATCTTTCCCAAATTGCTGAATTCGCCTGCCCCTTGCAGAAATTCGCCGCCGTCCATGCGGATGACCTCGCCGTTGATGTAGCCCGAGCCGTCGCTGACGAGGAAGGCCGCGAGATTCGCTAACTCCTCCACGCTGCCGAAACGGTGGAGCGGATTACGCTCCAGAGCAAGGGTTTCGAGTTCGGGGCGAGGCAGCACGCGCGAGAACGCGCCTTCGGTGGGGATCGGTCCGGGCGCAATGGCGTTCATGCGAATGCCGCGGCTGCCCCACTCGACGGCGAGACTGCGGGTGAGCGCTTCTACGCCGGCTTTCGAGACAGCGGAGGGAACAACGTAGGCCGAGCCGACGGGGGCATACGTTGCCGAGATGCTGAGCACGGTGCCGCGGTGAGCGGACTTGAGCCAGCGGCGTCCACAAGCGAGCGTGCAGTGCAGAGTGCCCATGAGCACGATACCGATGATGGACTCGAAGGCGCGCGGGGAAAGTTCTTCGGTGCGGGCGATGAAGTTTCCGGCGGCGTTGTTGACGAGCACGTCGAGGGGACCGTCTTTCCAAATGGAGTCAATCATCGTTTCGACGGCGCCGAGGGTGCGGACGTCGCAGGGGAGCGCCTGGATGGTCCCTTTCGTCGCTTGCGAGAGTTCGAGGGCAGTTTGTTTCAAGACTTCTTCGCGACGGCCGCAGATGTAGACGACGGCCCCGAGTTCGAGGAAGCGTTGAGCCATGCCTTTGCCCAGGCCGGTGCCGCCGCCGGTGATGAGGATGCGTTTATTCTTCAGAAGGTCGGTGCGGAACATGGGAAATTGAGTAATTGGGTGATTTGGTAATTGAGTAATTGAAAACCGTAGTCGCCGCACGGTTGGTTTTCAATTACAAAATTACCAAATTACACAATTACCCAATTGGACCACTCAACCGCACGCCACGCGAAACCCATAATCAGCATACTGAAACTCCGGCGGGATGCTCGAGCGGGCGGAGCAGCGAGCGACTTTGATGTGGTGGCGCCAGGATCCTCCGCGGGAAGACTTGCGTTGTCCGGCTTCGGGCCCGCGCGGGTTGCGCTCGGGCGAAATCGCGTAATAGTTCGGGTCGTACCAGTCGCTGCACCATTCATGGACGTTGTCGCACATGTTGTAGAGGCCGAAGGCGTTGGGAGCGTAGCGGGCGACCGCTTCGGGGCCAGTTTGCCAGCGCGTCGCGTAGTCTGGCAGAGATTGCGGAGGGTCATCGCCCCAGGGGAATTGTTCTTGCTCGCGGCCGCCACGGGCCGCGAGTTCCCATTCCGCTTCTGTCGGCAAGCGATAGGCGCGGGAGGTCTGCGAGCTTAACCATTCGCAATAGCCTGCCGCTTCGTGCCAGGAGACTCCCGTGACCGCCTGCTGGGGAGGGTTGAAGTTGGGGTCCTGCCAGAATGGGGGCGGCGGAGCAGAGGTGGCGCGCAGGAAGCGATCGTATTCGGCGTTGGTGACTTGCGTGGCGGCGAGCAGGAAAGAATCAATCCAGACACGGTGGACGGGGCGTTCGCAGTCCTGGCCGGAGTTGGAGCCCATGAGGAACCATGCCGCGGGAATCGGGATTAGAGCCGGTTCGAGCGCGAGAGCCGGAGATTGTGCCTGGGTGCTGGGCATGAGTATTGTCGCGTTCTGACTGCCGGGTTAGAGTTTACCAGCGGAGAAGACGAGGGGGGCGTGATGACGGAGAAGAAGCTACGGTTTCGAGCCAGGATCGAGGGAAAGGAAGCGGGCGTGGTGGCCGCGATTACCCCTCCGATCGACGTGCTCGAAGTGGATGGGGTAGAACAATCCCCGAGGAGAGAAAGTCAAAATCCCCACCCTAGCCGCAAAAAGCGCGGCTAGGATGGGGCACCCTCACTTCTCTTGTCCTTCAAATATTCGAGCGAAGGCGCCTTGCGACGGCGGCAATTTCGTTTTCCTGGAAGAGGCGGATCGCGGCGATGCCGGCGGCTCCGGCGGCGAGGCAGGACTGGGCATTGGAAAGACTGATTCCGCCCAGGGCGAGGACGGGGATGTTTGTCTGGCAAGCCTGTTCGAGCATCGCGAGGCCGGTGGGGCGAGTTGCCGGGGAATCTTTTTTTTCGAAGACAGGAGCGAAGACGGCGAAGGTTGCGCCGTTGGCGGCGGCCTGGGCTACTTCTGCTGGAGAGTGACAGGACACGGCGATCAGGGGAGCTAGTGGTGAGAGTTGTCGGGCAGAGCCTGCCCTGAGCCTGTCGAAGGGAGTGCCCGCCCCACATTTCTTCCAGATGGCTCCGACCTCTTGCGGGGAGATGTCGTCGGAGCGGAGGTGGACGCCGTCGGCTTGGACCGCGAGGGCGACATCAGTTCGGGAGTTGATTAGCAGGGCAGGGGTCAGGGGCCAGAGGGCAGGGGCCAGTTTTCTTGCCTCTCGGATCGCGCGAACGGCTTCGCGGGCGAGGGATTCGAGGTCGCGCGTGGCGAGATCTTTTTCGCGGAGCTGGATATAGTCCACGCCGGCGCGGGCGGCTTCGCCGATTTTTTCCAGGAGACGGCGACGGCGGGCGAGTTCGTCGCCCGGGAAAGCGGTGCGGTCGGTGATGTAGTAGAGAAAGCAGCTTTCAGCCATCAGCTCTCAGCTATCAGGTTGAGTCTACAGGCCGCCGGGCTGCGCCCGGCTGGACAGCCGAGGGCGGCTGTCCCCACATGATCTTCCCACACCCTCCGCCATCCGGTCCTACGGTCTGGTCTTCGCAATCTCCGGGAGAACCTCGCCTGCTTTCTTAGGCGTGCCGCCGAGGTGGTGCGTGGTCAGGCCTTCGCGCAGGAACTCGAAGGCTTCATCGGGAGAATCGATGACCTTGAACTGGTCGAGGTCCTGCGGGGAGACGGTTCCGGCATCAACGAAGGCCTGGAAGTTGATGATGCGGTTCCAGTATTCGCTGCCGTAGATGACAACCAGAATCTTCTTGGCCAGCTTGTCGGTTTGGGCGAGGGTGAGGATTTCGAACAGTTCGTCCATGGTGCCGAAGCCGCCGGGGAAGATGACGAGCCCCTTGGCCAGGTAGGCAAACCAGAATTTACGCATGAAGAAGTAGTGGAACTGGAAGTTCAGCGACGGCGTGACGTAAGGGTTGGGATACTGTTCGAAGGGGAGCTGGATATTGAGCCCAATGGTTTTGCCGCCGGCTTCGTGCGCGCCGAGGTTGGCGGCCTCCATGATGCCGGGGCCTCCGCCGGTGGTGACGACGAAACGGCGGCGGCGCGCGGGAATCTGGACTGACCACTTGGTCAGCAGGTAGGCCAGGCGGCGGGCGTCTTCGTAGTAGCGGGCCATGTCAATAGCGGCCTGGGCAAGTTTGAGATCTTCCTGCAGCTTGGCGGCGGGAACGCCGGCGTGGTTGTTCTCGACCGTGGTGAGGGTATTCTCGGCGTCCTTGCGTCCCAAAAAGCGGGCGGAGCCGAAGAAGACGACCGTGTCCTGAATCTGCTCGCGGCGGAAGCGGGCCAGGGGCTCCTGGTACTCCGACAGGATACGCAGGATGCGGCCGTCAGGGCTGTTGAGGAAGGGTTCGTTCTGGTAAGCGACGGGAGCGGATTTAAGCTTGTCAGTCATAGGCAATACTCGCGGTCGAAAATCTCGGGGCTGTGGGTCTTGGGTCTTTAGTGTTAGGTCTTAGGTCCTTGAGCGTTAGCCGTTGTGATCATGGTCGATCCAAGGACCCAGAACCTCAGACCTGACACCCAATACCTAAGACCTAATATCCAAAAAACCGCAGCCGGCCCCCGGACTATTGTTGCTCGTGGTAGTGCAGCGCCTCCCAGAAACCGATCCAGATGTCTAGCATCCCCAGGCCGCTGCAGAAGCCACGGAAAAAGCCGTGGCTGACTACGGTGCGGAGGCTGGGATAAGAGAGCAAAAGGTAGTTGTCGGTCCACTCCGGGGTCCAGGGGAGAATGATGAGGAGCACTCCAGCCACGGCACTGACTAAGACAAAAAGAAAGACGGAAATACGGTGCATCCAGAGCTGCACGCGGCTGGGACTTGCGGATGGAGCGGGTGGAGCGGGATCGAGCAACGCGGTCCCCGTCTCGGATTGCGGAGGCGCGGTTTCCGGCAGCTTGCTGGGAGGACTGGAAAAAAGCGTGGGGTCAGTCATCCCTTAGGACTCCGCATGAGACAAATTCCGAGGGAGACGGCAGGCAGGCGGCAAAGGCACGCGCGGAGTTGCAGGCGGAGAGGATTGGGGACAACGGCCATCGGGCTATTCTACGACTTCAGGGCCTTAATGCGCTCGGCGACGTCGCGATAGTCAATGTTGGTGCCATAGACGTCCATGAAATGCTTGATCGCGGCGGGCTTGTCGCCGGCGGTCTCATAGGCCGAGGCTAATTCGTAATTGAGGGCAACGCGGGTTTCGCCATCAATGGTGGGTACGCCGAGAGCCTTCTCGTACCACCGGACGGCAGCCTCGGGCACGCCCTTTTCCAGGAAGCACTGTGCCAGCCAGGTGTAGGTCTGCATGATCTGCGGGAAAGGATGTCCGCGATCGAAAGATTGGCAGGCCTTCTGCAATTCTCCGATGGCTTCGTCGAGCAATCCCATTTCGCGGAAGGCAATACCGAGGTTGTAATGCGTTTCTGGATCTTCGTCGGAGGCAGCGACGTCGGCCTCGAGGTCCTGCTTGAGTTCGCCAAACATTTCCGCGAGGTCCACACCAGGTTCTTCGCCGAACGGCGAAACTGGGGCGGCAGCCGGAGCGGCAGGCGGATGGGGAGCAGGAACCGCCGGCGGATGCGGCTTGGGAGCCTCGACTGCAGGAGTGGGCCAGGCTACGGCAGCGCTCGACTGCGGGGCAGGCGGAGTATACGACGGGGCTGAAGCCGAGGCCGCAGCACTGGCGGCGATCCCCGGGCTGGCTTTTGCGGCCGGCGCAGGCGCGGCAACTGGTGGCGCAGGCGCGACAGGGGGCTGCGGCTTGGCGACGGGAGCGGACTTCAGGAAATCTTCGCCCAACGACGCTTCGATATCGGCCACGAACTTGCCTAAAACTTGGGTGGTGCGCGCAGCTGCAGCGGGCGCATGCGGGGCGGCCGGCGGGGCGGCAACAGGTGGTACGCGGACGGGCGGTGCGGCGACCAGCGGCGGGGCAGGCGATACCGCCGGCTTAGCCACTGTTCCCGGCGCGAAGTCCTTGCCCAGGGAAGACTCAAGATCAGAAACGAACTCTTTCAGGACACCGGGTGCGGCCGCGGCTTCGGAAGCGACGGGCTCGGGTTCAGGCTCAGGCTCAGGGGCGGCGGCTTCGGCGACGACCGCGAGTTCCTCCTCCGGTGGGGCAACGGGCTCAGCTGCCACCTGCTCTTCTTCTTCAACGGCGGGCTCCGCAGCGGGAGCCTCGTCGGCTGCGACCTCGATGGTTGGGATATCGTCGGCGGTCAGTTCTTCGACCACCGGTTCGGTCTCTACCTCCACCTCCACTTCCTCCGAGGCCTGCTGCGCAGCAGCTTCCACTTCGGAGCGGAGTTCGGCCAGCAGGTTTTGATCGCGAGTAAGGGTCTGAAGCTTGGCCAGGGCAGCCATGGCCTGCTCGGGCATGCCGTTGGCGAGATAGAAACGAATCTCTTCGATAGTTTCTTCGGTTTTGGCCGAATCCGGCTCGTGGCCGCTGACGTCGGCAACCTCGACTTCGGCCACTTCCGCTTCGGGCGCCTCGGCTTCGACGGTGACGGCGTCATCCCACTCGGAGGAAAGATCAATCTCGGAGGCATCGGCAGCGGGCTCAGCCGGGGCTGCGGCGGAGTCTTCGACGACGGCGAACTCAGCTTCATCGGCCGCTTCGACGGTGCCCTGTTCGGCTGGCTCAGCCGCCCCAGGCCAGGGGGCCGCTTCGACTTCCGGTTCTGCTTCTGCTGCCGGCGCCTCCTCGGATGGCTCGCTTGCGGAGAGTTCGGCAGCCGCGTGCGGCGCTGCAACTTGAGGAGCAGCATCCAGAAAGATGGGAGCTTCTTCATCCGGAACCACGGCGCCAGGAGCCGAGGAGCGCTCTTCATAACGCTCGGCCAGTTCTCCGTAGCGCGTCGCTTCGTCGGGATATCCGGCATCGGAGTAAAGGGTCTGCAGGGTGCGGCAGCAGACGGCAGCTTCGGCGAAGCGGCCGGCGCGGGTGTGCAAGGCTGCCAGACGCTGGTTGATGCGAAGATCGGTGGGCGCCATGGGCAGAGCCGCAACCAGCGGGCCCAGTGCCTTGGCGGGCATGTTGTAGGAGATAAACAGTTCGGCGTCGGTAAGGGCGGAGCGTATAGCAAGTGCTACTTCGTCGGAATAGTGCTGGTGCACCGAAGGCGCGGTGGCTTCGATGTCGTCAATCAGAACCACGGCTTCTTCCGGCGTAATGAGCTTGACGTCGGAGGTGCCGCTGAGCTGGCTGACCACCTGCTGGTAATTCTGCATGTGCAGGGGGTTCTGGGGCTCGATCTGGGCCAGCTTCTGGTAGAGATCGCGAGCCCGGGGCAGGTCGCCGGCCTGGACGCTGGCATGGGCAAGCAGTTCGATGACTTCGCTGACGTGCGTAGTCTCGCCGGCCTTGTTGAACAGGTCCAGCAATTTTTCGAGAGAAGCGGGATTGTCGCGCACGTGGCCGATGATGCTGTGCAGGTGAGCCAACACCTTGTCGGAGTTCTCCGCCAGCAGGCGCTCGGCATGCTGGTCGTAAACCTGGAGGGCGGCTTCGTGCTGACCGGCCTGCATGAGGGCGTCAGCAAAGTTGGAGATGGCGTTCAGATCGTTATGGACGGTCAGCAGCTTGTTCGCGATGGCCCCGGCTTCGGAAAGTTGTCCGCTCAGCAGGTAAGCCTTGAGCAGATCGCGCAGACCATCGGGATTGGAATCGATGTCGGCGACTTTCAGCAGGGTGGCGACGGCTCCTGCCGCATCTGCGGACTCGACCTGATTCTTGCCCTGCATGAGCAAGGCATACGTGTTGCCCGGATCGAGGGTCAGCATGCGCTGCAGGATTTCATCCGCGGTATTGAGGGAGCCCTTGGAGCGCATACTCTCGGCGGCGGCAGAGAAAATCTGCCAGGCTTCCGTCTTCTTGCCCAGGCGAACATAAACCTCCGCCAGGCGGACGCGCATGGCGGTGTTTTCCGGGTCCATTTCCAGGATCTTCTGGAAGATGCGAACCGCGTTTTCCAGTTCGCCGGCCTTCAGGAATTCTTCGGCCACCTGCAGGTACTGAGCGCGAGCATCGTTGAAAAGGCCCTGCTGGGTGTAGAGTTCGGCCAGTTTCAGCAGGCCCTCGAGCGAAGGCTTGAGCTTGCTGATCTTCTTGTACATGGCGATGGCTTTGACCGTGAACCCCTGGCTGGCATAGGCATCGCCTACGGTCTTGAAGCACTCGGTGGCCTTGTCGCTCTCGCCGATGCGCGAATAAAGATCGCCGACGGTGTTGGTGACCGTCAGATCCTTGGCGTCGTTCTTGAGGATCTTTTCGTACTCCGAGATGGCGTTCGGCAGCTTACCCTGCTGGACATACTTCTCCGCATTGGCGAGAACCTTCTGCTTGTTGAAGCCGAACAGCGCCATAAGAGTGCGAACTCCAGACCCTGGTCTTAATACAAAACCCGCCGAACGTGAGGGAGTCGCTCCCGGGTACAGGTTTCGGGCGGTCATCTCGCCTATCGGCGGATGGCTGGCCGGACAAGGCCATTGTAAGGCATGGGTCATGAACCGCATGGTTACCAAGGGTTACCGAAAGGGAGTGTACGAGTGGGTTACCAAGGGAATGGGGGGAAGAAAGCGTGTTCCCGGGCCCTTCACACCACGTCTAGTAGGAATGTGCTATGTGGCCGGCGCCGGAAAGCAGTGTATTTTTCCAGATTCTAATTCCTGGGATCGCCAAAAGGGGGGCAAGCGCAAACATGACCTGGATTCGAACTGTGTCGCTGGCGGAGGCCGACGAAAAGCTGCGCCGCGCGATTGAAGGCGAGAAGCTGCTCTATCCGAGGGAATATGCCGAACCGGTGCATCCGGACGACGCCGGAGGCGCGTCGATCGTGGGCTCGCATACGCTGATTCCGGACGCGCTGTATCACGCTTTCAGCACGTTCGGGGCGCTGATGTCGCCGGACTTGCCGCTGGAGCGACGGCAGCACGAGATGATCGCGACTATGGTCTCGGTGACCAACCGGTGCGTGTATTGAATCGAGTCACACGCAGAGTTTCTGCGTAGGGTGACGCTGGACAAGGCATTGGTTGAGGCGTTGGAGAAGGATTACACCACAGCGCCGATCTCCGCCCAGGACCGCGTAATGCTCGACTACGTGGTCAAGCTGACCCGGGACGCGACCAAGGTTTGGAAGGATGACATCGAGGGGCTGCGCAAGGCCGGGTTCGACGACCGGGGAATTCTGCAGATTACGCTGATCGCGTCGTGGTTCAACTACATCAATCGCGTCGCGGACGCGCTGGGCGTGGGGCGGGAGTAGAAGGGCTTCGCGGAGGGCACCGCGAAAGTAGCGCCGCCGTCCCGGTGGCTGTCCCTTCGGCAGGCTCAGGGCGGGCTCTCGCCCGGCGCGCCGAGGGCGAGACGGCCCTTCGACAAGCTCAGGGCAGGCTCTCGGGACAGCCGGCAGGATGCCGGCGCTACCTTGAGTCTGTCTATTTTCGTCCTGTTTTCAGGATAGATGAGATTCGCTTAAGATCTTCGTCCGTCAGCGTGCAAGCGCTTCCCAATGGCCCGGTGAGAATCCGGTTGATCGCTTCCAAGGGCTGGCCATTTGTCTTCTCAACAAAGCGCGACCATTCTTCGGCCACGGCGGCGCGCTCGTCGCCGCTGGCGTCGGAGCAGAACTCGCGCACGGCTTCTTCCGCGGAGCCGTATTCGTCTTTCATGTCCTGATGAAAGTAGCCTCGCAGGAAACTGCGCAGGGCGGGAAACTCGGCGGGCGCAACAGGCGTTGCGCCCCGCTTTGGCTGGTTCGTCACCGCAGGTTCCTTCGCAGGACGGTTAGCGCTCATGAGCGGCACTCCGGATAGGCGGTCAGGACATGGTAGCTGTTCGGGCCATCCCACTTCAGGACAATGAGGGCGTGAGAGCAGGGCTGGACGCGGTCTTCGCCGCGGCGCAAAGTGCGTCCGAAGGGATGGGACGAGTCGCCGTCATAATCGAGAACAAGGTTGGGATGGCCGCTCTGGCGTTCGAGCCAGCGGGAAATCTTGCCACTCTGCTCAGCGATCGCGGCACCCACGGCGGATTCGGCGCTGGTACGGTCGTTCCAGGTGGAAGCGGCGGAGATGTCGCGCTCACGCTCCAGGCGTTCGCGAAGCTCGGCGTCGGTGCGTCCGACGTGCTTGCGCAGTGTGTGGCCGCCGGCGGCTTCGTCCTGGGAGAGGTCACGACGGGCGCCCGAAGAAAACGGTGTGGCTGGGGCATTCTCCGGCGCTGGAGGGCGCGTGCACGCCGTCAGTGCGAGAGCGAGCACCAGGGAGAATGTGACCTGGAAGTAGCGCTCCCGGGACCGTGTTGGGCGGGATCGGGTTGAGCTCGGGCGCGGCATATGAGGAAGCCAGAGTACACAAGTGCGGCGCGAAAAGCATCCGCACGGTGCTCGCCAAATCGAATCGGATGGTGCAGTTTGAAAACTGTACTCTCACCTGCTCCTGCGCCGCGCGCTTCCACTACACTTGAGCTGAACTGAGGGCGATGGCTGGAGTCAGCTCTTGCCCCGCCTCGTCATGGCCGAATCGTTAGCAGAGTTCTTCCCGGAGAATTTTCGGAAGCATCAGCACGAGTGCGCCTACCGGCAGCGCCGCGGATATCGCACGGAGTCGTTCAGTTACGGCCGAGTCCTGGAGATGGCTTTGGGCGTGGCTCGCAAGCTGGAAGCGCGCGGGATCGCGAAGGGCGATCGCGTAATGCTCTGGGGAGAGAACTGCGCCGAGTGGGTCGCGGTTTTCTTCGGGTGCGCGCTGAGCGGCGTGATTGTCGTTCCCATGGATGACGAGGCTGCCCCGGACTTTGCCTTGCGGGTGGCTCAGCAGGCCGGGGCAAAGTTGCTGGCTGGTTCGCGGCGGCATGTGCACGAGTGCGCGGAAGCCGACTGTTCTCTCCCAACCCTGGCGCTGGAAGATCTGGCACAAACGCTGGAGTCTTCTGCAGCCGCGCCTCCAAGTGTTCCGCTGGGCCGCGACGACATTCTGCAGATTGTCTTCACTTCGGGCACGACCGCAGACCCCAAAGGAGTGGTGATCACGCACGGGAACGTACTGGCCAACATAATGCCACTGGAGCGGGAGATGCGCGGATATCTGAAGTACGAATGGCTGGTGCATCCGCTGCGATTTTTGAATCTGCTGCCACTGAGTCACGTATTTGGACAGTTTCTGGGGATGTTCCTGCCTCCGCTGCTGGGGGGAACGGTAATTTTTCAGAATGAACTGAAGCCTTCGGAGGTGGTGACGACGATCCGGCGCGAGCGGGTTTCGGTGCTGGTCAGCGTGCCGCGGGTGCTGCAATCGCTCAAGCAGAAACTGGAGCGCGATCTGGAAGACAGAGGCGAAGCCGATGCTTTCCAGAAACGTTTCGCGGCGGCGAAAGACAAACATTTTCTGCGGCGATGGTGGCGGTTTCGCGCGATTCGCCGGCAGTTCGGCTGGAAATTCCTGGCATTTATCTCAGGCGGCGCCGCGCTCGATGCCGAGATCGAAGGGTTCTGGGGACGGTTGGGATATGCGGTGATCCAGGGTTACGGGCTGACGGAGACCACATCTCTCGTCAGCGTGAACCATCCGTTCCGGCTGGGGAAGGGCTCGATTGGGAAGGTGCTGCCGGGGCGGGAGGTGAAGCTGGCGGAAGACGGCGAGATCATGGTTCGGGGCGGAGGCGTGGCGAGCGGATATTGGAACGGGCACGGCGCACAGAGTGCTTCGGATGAGCAGGGCTGGTATCGCACTGGCGACATCGGCGCGCTTGATGCGACGGGGAACCTGTATTTCAAGGGACGCAAGAAAGAAGTGATTGTGACTCCGGGCGGAACGAATGTCTACCCGGAGGATTTGGAGGCGGCGCTGCGCCGGCAGCCAGAAGTGAAAGACTGCGTGGTCGTCGGAATCGAGCAAGGGGGAAACGCCGAACCGTGCGCGGTGGTGATTCTGCGCGGCGAGGCCGAACTGGAAGGAGTGGTCGCGCGGGCGAATCAGTCCCTGGCGGAGTATCAGCGGGTGCGGATGTGGGTCGAGTGGCCGCAGGAGGATTTTCCCCGCACCAATACGCAGAAGCCGCGGCGAAATGTGATTCGGGAACTGGCGCAGGCGAGGATACGGGAGCGCGTGCCGGCGGCAGATGGCGCCGGTAGCGGACCGCTAAGCGAGTTGATTGCGCGGGTCAGAGGAGGTCCGGTAAGCGGATTGCGCGAGAATGCCAGCTTGGATTCCGATCTGGGGCTTAGCTCACTGGATCGCGTTGAGCTGCTGAGCGCGTTGGAGGATCGCTACCAGGTTGATCTCAGCGAGGCTCGCTTCAGCGCGGTGCGGACGGTGGGCGATCTGGAGCGCATGCTGCGCGGAGAAGCAGCGCCGGGGGCGGGGTATCACTATTCCAGTTGGACCTTGCGCTGGCCGGTGACCTGGATTCGGTTTCTGGCGCATTACCTGCTGATGCGGCCGGCGATTATTCTTCTGGGTTGGCCGCGAATCGCAGGGCGCGACCATTTGCGAGGAGTCGAAGGGCCGCTGCTCGTGGTGTCGAACCACGTCAGCGACGTGGACGCGGGCTTCATTCTGACCGCGCTCCCCGGACGGTTTCGGCATCGTCTGGCCGTCGCAACCGGAGGCGAGGCGCTGGAAGCGCTGCACACACCGCCGTCCGGCAGAGGATTCTTCGCGCGGATTTACGACCGCGGGCAATGGGTTCTCGGAGTTTCGCTGCTGAATCTGTTTCCCCTGCCGCGCGAGGCGGGGTTCCGGCGGAGTTTTGCCTTCGCTGGAGAAGCAGTAGACAGAGGCTACAGCGTGCTGGTTTTCCCCGAAGGTCAGCACACGAAGGATGGAAGGATGAATCCGTTTCGCGCGGGGATTGGGCTGCTGGCGCTGAACCTGGGCATTCCCGTTCTGCCTATGCGAATTGACGGATTGTTCGAACGCAAGCAGGCGGGCAAGAGCTTTGCACCTCCGTGGAAAATTCAGGTGCGGATCGGTGAGCCAATGAGATTTCTGCCGGGAACGGAGCCGGAAGAAATTGCGGCGGAGTTGTGGAGGGCGGCGGATAAGCTGTAGCTGCATCTCACCGTCCGCCGCGGGTTGTTAGGCTTCGCCCTATTCTTCGGTCGCTAGTGGTTCCTCCGGATGCAGATCTGACTCGAGCCGAATCTCGGGACTCCTGGACTCGCGCAGCAGGCGATTGAGCGCGGGCACATCCGAACTCTTGAATTCATTCCAGCGCTTCAGAAGATCGGAACTCTCGCGTTCCGTGGCCGCCAGTGCTTCCATTTGAGGAGAAGTTGGCTCGGCATCAACCTGCCACACCTGCTGGTACAACGTGGCGGCTTCTCCGTTGACGCGGCTGAGAGTGATTTCCGGGGATGGTGGAGCAAAGAATCCACCCGGAGTGCCGAGCAGTGCTGTCAGTTTTTTCTGAAGCGACTCGGCGGCATCTTTGTTTGGGGTGTTGGCTTGCGCAGTCAGCTTCTCGAGTTGCTCGCGAATCGAGCGGCCCTGGAGAAGGGCCTGGGCGGAGTCGCTCATGATGGAGGCAAGGCTAGTTTCGGTCCGGAATTTCTTCTCCAGAACTGCCGCCGGAGTCTTGATGCGCGGGTCCATCTTCACGGTCAGCGGAGCGGACGAGGCCTTTCCATCCACCGTAAGCCGGACGGTGTAGTTCCCGGGCAGGACGGTCGGGCCGAGGGGGAATCGCGGCGTATCGTGCGGGATCGCCGCGATCGGATAGTCATGGCGCATGGCGGTCGGGGCGGGATAGTGCAGATCCCAGACCCAACGGTGCATTCCGGCGGCGGTCGAAAGCTGCCGAGGCTGGCGCACCCAATAGAGTGGGATTAGCTGCTTCTCGAGATCTTCCTCGCTGGGTTCAAGTTTGTCAGTGGTGGAGAAACGCCGGACCAGCTTGCCTTGCCCGTCCAAAAGTTCCAAGGTGACCGAGCCCGCGGCTGTGGGCAAGTAGTAATCGAGCATGGCGCCATCGGGCGGGTTGGCGGCGGCCGGTTCGTCGGGCGGAAGCGGCGTGTCGGTGTTGGTGTCGCGCTGAATGCGGTAGGCGAGCGCGGGAGCGAAAAGATGAACTGAGTTGGTAAGTTCAGCCGAGGTCTCGCGCAGGGGCGAGATGTCGTCGAGAATCCAGAACGAGCGTCCGTGCGTGCCGACAAGCAGATCGTTCTCGTGAATCCAGAGATCACGCATCGCGGTGCGGGGCAGGTTTAACTGCAGCGACTGCCAGTGGTCACCATCGTCGAAGGAAACCCAGACGGCATTTTCCGTGCCGGCGAACAGCAGGCCCTTGCGAATCGGGTCTTCGCGCACCGTGTCCGCGGGCCCAAAATCCGGCAAGCCGGTGGTGATCAGCTTCCAACTCTTGCCGCCGTCATGCGTGCGATAGATGTACGGGCGTGTGTCGTTGATGCGGAAGCGGCTTACCGAGGCATAGGCGGTTTGCTCGTCGAAATGCGAGGCCGAAATCTGCGTGACC